>Ga0209303_1000172_pt1 | contig 62865 bp, 57 predicted proteins | sample SidtaG_3_FD_187449 | JGI IMG/M metagenome (GOLD analysis project Ga0209303, IMG submission 187449) | Marine algal microbial communities from Sidmouth, United Kingdom - Sidmouth_Asex1 metaG (SPAdes) (version 2) | ecosystem: Host-associated > Algae > Red algae > Unclassified | place: Sidmouth...
TATGTTGAGACAAGAAAAGACATGTAAAAAAGGGATAAAGGCTAAACGTTTTAAAGCGGCTCTGGACAGTGATTATGCAGAAAAAGTACTGTCGACTGTTTTTTGAACGCTTATGCTCTTACCCTGAGTGTTGGCGTGGCGATGCCCTTAGGAATGGGGCTTGCTGGTAGCCCCCTGTGTCAGACTAGTTGTCGCCTCTAATTTTTAGTTAGAGGTAATGAAGATGAGTCCGAAATTTTCTCAATCATTTAAAAAACAAGCAGTAGAAAAAGCATTAAATAGGCAGGATAATACAACCTTAAAAGAAGTAGCAGATTCATTAGGTGTAGGTTTGTCATCGTTAACCCGTTGGACACGACAAGCTAAAAACCAAGAACTAGAAACCATTTCACTTAGCGATGTCAATTTTATGAAAAAAGAAAAACGACCTCAGGATTGGACATTAGAAGAGCGCTTAAACATGATCATAAGTTGTGCTTCACTGGACGAGAAAGCCCTAAGTCAATATTGTCGAGAACAAGGTATTTATCCTCACCATGTTGCACAATGGAAGCTTGATTTTGCTAGCGGAAGTCCGTCAGATAATAAACCTGTTTCACGTAATGAAGTGAAGATGTTGAAAAATGAAAACAAAGCATTAAAGAAAGAATTAAACCGTAAAGATAAAGCGTTAGCGGAAACCGCAGCTTTGTTAGTTCTCCAAAAAAAAGTCCACGAAATCTGGGGAAACGACGAGGACAGCTCACTATGAGTGATGAGCGGGTAAACATTATTACGTTGATCACTCAGACATGTAGCTCAGGAGCTAAACAAGAAAACGCCTGTAATATCATTGGTATCAGTAGTAAAACATTTCAGCGCTGGAATGGGAATTCGATGGAGCAAGATGGACGTATAGAGCCAAAACATAGTCCTAAGCATAAATTAACCGAGTTAGAGCGACAGCGTATTATTCAAGTAGCCAATGAACCAGAATATGCGAACTTACCGCCTTGCCAGATAGTACCAAGGTTAGCGGATAGCGGTGTTTACATTGCGTCTGAAGCGAGTTTTTATCGCGTATTAAACGACCACAATCAATTAAAACATCGTGAAAAAAGTAAACCTGTTCGTCAAGTTAATAAGCCCCGAGCGCTAACAGCAATAGTACCGAATCAAATTTATACTTGGGATATCACTTATTTACCAACACAAATTAAAGGGCTCTTCTTATATTTGTATTTAGTTATAGATATTTACAGCCGCAAAATTGTTGGTTGGCAAGTACATAGTGAAGAGCGAAGTGATTTAGCCGCAGATTTGATGATAGACATATGTCAGCGAGAGCAAGTTAAACGTCACCAAGTTACCCTACATTCTGATAACGGCAGCCCAATGAAAGGTGCAACAATGCTGGCAACGTTACAAGAATTAGGTGTTGTTCCATCGTTTAGCCGGCCATCGGTGAGTAATGATAATCCGTATTCAGAGTCAGTGTTTCGCACCTTAAAATATCGCCCTGAGTATCCGGAGAAACCTTTCTCTGGTATAGGTGAGGCAAGAAATTGGGTAAGTGGATTTGTGCAATGGTATAACATTGAACACCGTCACAGTGGGATAAAATTTACTACACCACAAGAACGTCACAGCGGTAAAGATGTTGAAATATTGGCAAAGCGTAAATTAGTATATAAACAAGCAAAATTAGAAAACCCGAGTCGATGGTCAGGTGATATTAAGAACTGGGATCATATTGAAAAAGTTTATCTCAATCCTGAAAAGGGAAAATCAGAAATAAAAGAACATAAGGCGGCATAAATTTTAACTTTAGGCGACAACTAGCTTGAAAAACGCCGGTTACCTGGTTAAAAGACTATTCAATAAAGTATCAAGTAAATATTCACGCCTGGGTACTCATGACCAATCACGTACATTTATTATGCACACCTTCTAATAGCACCGGTATTTCAAACATGATGCAACCGCTAGGGCGAATGTATGTATTGTACTTTAATAAGCGTTATAAACGTTCAGGTACACTGTGGGAAGGGCGTTTTAAGTCATGCTTGGTACAAAGCGAAGCATATTTATTGCAACTCTATCGATATATTGAATTAAACCCGGTAAGAGCCAATATGGTGAATACCCCTGATCTATACCCTTGGTCAAGCTACCAATGCAACGCCTTAGGCAATCAAGATAAATTAATAACCCCTCATCCGCTATATATGTCATTAGGTATCACCTCTGAAAAAAGGTGGTTGGCTTATCAAGCGCTCTTTGAACACCATGTTGAAGGTAAATTATTAAATGATATAAGACAATCAGCCAATAAGGGGCTGGCATTAGGCAATGATAAATTTATTAATGATGTTGAAGCACTTACAGGGAAAACAGTCTCAATGGGTAAAAGAGGAAGGCCAACAGGATGGCGTAAAACAAGTTTGGATTAAACTATTACAAAAAATGAAAATAATTTTTTTGATAATAAATAATTTGATTTAATTATGTGAGTATTAAACCTGCTTATTTACACATCGTAAAAAGTTAAAAATATCAGTAATACGCTATTAATTTTTTTCTGCGGTATTGTATATGCAGCAGAGCCTTCTACCTCCTTTATAGTGCCTTCAACAACAGCATCCGGTCAGTCTATTGTAATTAAATGGAAAGCACCACAAACAACACAAACTGTAACAAGTTTTGAAGTGCAAGGAGAGCTTTCTGGAGTATAGCAATGCACAATAATGGGTACGCTTACTTTCGATGCACCAAGTACATTTATACATACCTCAGTTAGAGGAGTTAATCATTTCAATATTGGCTGGTCATCAATTTCTGGAGCTAACCATTATTTATTAGAAAGAGAAGTGAGCTATGGTGTTTAGTCAAGTTATTCGTGTAGTAATAACTCTGTATTTATTAATTCTCAATAGTTAATTGGTTGTGAAGTTGCTTTAACATGGAGTGATGGGATCCCTGAAAAAGGCAATAATGTAGTTTTTAGAGTATCCGCATGTAACAGTAGCGGTGTATGTGGCAGTGTAATAAGGTTACCTATAGCTATTGAAGAGCCTGAACCAGAGACCGAACCCGAAATACTAGAACCTCATTTATTCTCCGTGCCTGTTAATACGGCTACAGGGGCTAGCATTATAATTCGCTGGAAAGCGCCACAAACAACTCAAACAGTAACAAGTTTTGAAGTGCAAGGAGAGCTTGCTGGAATATTGGCGAATAGAACCTTCTCATCTGATTCTTCAGGATATTATTCATTGGTACGCCCAGCGTTACCTGAAGGTAAAGAGTATTGCTATAAGGTAAGAGCGTGGTATGGAGGTACTTCGAGTGAATTTGTCAATGTACAACTATGGGGTATATTGCCTTTGAGGCACCTACTGAGCTGTTATCTAAAGGTACTACGCCGGGCGGTGATCACTTTAACTTTAACATTGGGTGGTCACCTGTTTCAGGGGCAAACTATTACGTATTAGAGCGCGAGAGCAATATAGGTACTTGGAATGTTGTTAATTGCGCAAAAGCTCCTGTTGAAATAAATGCAAAGCAATTAATTGGTTGTAATGTTGACTTAACAAGTGCTGATGAGGTACCTGAATTAGGGAGAATGATTTATCGTGTTGCTGCATGTAATAGTAGTGGCGTATGTGGTAATTATATAAGACATAATTTTGCTTTAGCTGAAGCTAATGATGGCGCTAACCTATTAACAGGTGGCAGTTTTGAAGAAGACAATTTCATGCTCGTTAGATCAGCATCTGAACTGAGTTTTGAAACGGAAAGTCCAATAACAGGAAATCGTAGTTTGAAAATAGTCACGAATGGTTACGAGCTTGTTTATTATTCATTTAATGATTTTGGCGAACAAAGTCGCCATTTAAATAAGGTAACCTTTAGTGGGACTATTAATATTACCCGTACGGTTTTTGTAAACTTACGCGTTTTTTATGTTGGCGGTAGTTGGAGTACAAAAGAGTCAAACGTTAAATATATTAGATATAACTTTAATGCTAATCAAGGTTTCTCTATTGATGTGGATTTAGAGCCATCTAAAGAGGTAGAGTCTATTTATATAAGCTTGAATAGTGGTTGTGGTAGTTGTGTAGAGCCTATGAAGGTGATAATTGATGATTTAAAATTAACGGTAGAAACACCTAAAATATTATCGATTAAAACTAATTTATTAGGTTCTCCTGTTGTTGGAAATACTGCCAATGGAATTGAGTAATAATGGAAATATTTAGCTAAATCTAAAGCGAAGTGGCCAAGTTAAGTTGGCCACGTTTTTAGTTTAGGTAGTGTATTTATTTTGACTTACTTTTTAGCTGATCTTTTAGCCACTTTTTTCGCTTTAGCTTTTTTCTGAGCTGTTGATCTTTTAACTTTAGGTTTTTTAATTGCGACCCTAGATTCTTTATGCTTGGGGCGCAATTCATTTATAACTCGGCGTTGAAGTCTTTCATCGGCGTATCGTTCTATTTTACCAATAACCAACATGTCGTGCGCTTCAACTAGAGATATAGCGGTGCCTTTGTTTCCTGCTCTACCCGTACGACCAATTCTATGGATATAAATATCAGCTTTTCTTGGCATATCAAAATTAATAACATGTGTAATATCATCAATATCTAAGCCACGGGCTGCAACATCAGTAGCGACTAAAATATTTACTTTACCCGATCGTAAACGTTCAACTGAACTATTACGTTTGTCTTGAGGTATGGTACCTTCAAGCCATGCACAAGGTAATTTGTCAGCGTATAATTTACCCGACAAATACTGCACAGTTTCTCTTTTATTCGCAAATACAACAGCGCGTTTTACGTCTTCTTGATTAAGAATATTTTGTAGTAACGCATATTTATGTTGAGTGTCATCGGCAATGTGGATCCATTGATGGATTTTAGCTTTTTCTTTACGTGAAGGGTTAGATTCTAGAAATACAGGTTCAGTTAATACTTCTTTTGCACAGCGAATAACACCCGCACCTTCTAATGTTGCTGAAAATAGCATGGTTTGTTTACGCCAGCGTGCTTCAGCAATAATGCGATTTATAACATCAGAAAATCCCATGTCTAGCATGCGATCGGCTTCATCAAGAATTAAAATTTCAATTTCACGGGCATCAAATTGCTCGCTTTCAATATATTCCATTAACCGACCTGGGGTCGCGACTAATATATCAAGGTTTGTGGTAAGTAAATCTTTATGGCTGCCGTAATTTACACCACCGGTAATAACACCCGATTTAACCTGAGTATGTGAGGTAAGTAGCTCGCTTTGTTCATGAGTTTGTAAAGCAAGCTCGCGCGTAGGTGAAAGTACTAGTACACGAGGAAAACCGGGGTTTTTTCTAGGGTAGTCAAGTAAGTGTTGTGCAGCAGGAAGTAAAAATGCAGCGGTTTTTCCAGTTCCAGTTGGGGCTGAGGCTAAAATATCTTTACCTTTCATTGCCTCTGGGATAACAAGCTCTTGAATTGATGTTGGTTTTTTAAAGCCTGCTTTTTTAATACCGCCTAGAAGCTCTGAATCTAGGTCAAACTGCTCAAACATAGTCACTCTTACTATTGAATTTGTATGACGGCATTATAAAGCTAAATGGCTTTAAATCCTAAAGACTATTGAATATTTCGTGTAATTCTTTTTCTAAGTTTTGACACCATTGATTGATCCTTTCATCCGATAAATTGTATTGATTATCCTCATCAAGCGCTAAACCTACAAAGGCAGTTTTATCTTCGTTTAGTGCTTTAGATTGTGCAAATTCGTATCCTTGATTTGGCCAATAGCCAACCACATAAGCACCTACTGCTTGTACTTGTTCGTGCAACATACCTAAAGCGTCTTGAAACCATTCGGTATACCCTACTTGGTCGCCCATGCCATATAATGCAACAATTTTATCTTCTAGATTTAGGTTGACAATATCTGTCCATTTGGCTTCCCAGTCTTCCTGTAACTCGCCATAATCCCACGTAGAAATACCTAAAATTATAATGTCAAAATTTGCTAGCTCAGTTAGCGGTGTATCTTTAATATTGTATAACTCGACTGAATAATTATTAAATGCCGCTTGAATTTTTTCTGCCGCGATTTCTGTATAACATGTGGTGGAGCCATAAAATAAGCCGATGTTCATTTGTAAGCCTTATCGTTTACTCAAGGGGATATTATGAAAAATTTGCGATAGCTTAGCAGATTTTAAGTAGAGTTAACTAACCCTTGAATAAAGTCAGCTTACATTTTAACGGATTTAATGATTAACTTAGGTACACTTAATAATGCATTTACAATAATGTCTTTAAAGTAATGCCTGGAGAAATTTTTTTAAACATATCACTTGTTGAGGGATTTATAAAAAGTGTGTAATTTTAATGGTAAGTTTATGGTCTTTACTTGTTAGAGTACTAATTCAGGTTTTATAGCTTATTTGGATGTATTTTAGTGGATTACTAAAGACACAGCTTATGAATAAAAGGTAAACTTGAATTCATTATGCTTAAATTCATTATGTTTAAGTAATTTGGTAAGTATGTGTGGTTTCTTTTTTTGGATATGATAAATGAAAATGTTTAAATTTTTTTTAATAGTAATAACTACCTTCGCTTTAAATAACCTTGCTTTAGCAGCAAGTAATGATGAGCATACAAAAAACTTGGGTAATTCCAAATACGATGAAAAAGCCTTAATGCTTAAACTATCAAGCACATTGGGCTTAAAAGCAGACAAAATCAATGCTTCGCCTTTACCTGATATGGCTGAAGTGGTTACCAAACAAGGTATTTTCTATATTAGTTACGATGGTAACTATATTTTACAAGGTAAATTATTTGGTATTGATAACGAAGTAATCGATCTAACGGAATTAAGCCTAGCCAAAGTAAGAGCAGATGGGGTTAAGCAATTTGAGAATGCGATGATCACTTATCCGGCTAAAAATGAAAAGCATGTGGTCACTATTTTTACCGATATCACCTGTGGTTATTGTCGTAAATTACATGAACAAATGGACGACTATAACAACTTAGGTATTACCGTAAGATACTTAGCTTATCCGCGTTCAGGTATTAGAGATCAGATGGGTAATTATTCTCAAGGCTTCAAAGATTTACGTTCAATTTGGTGTCATGAAAACCCTGAAGAAGCGTTAACTAAAGCTAAAAGTGGTTCACCTGTAGCGCAACGTATTTGTGAAAAACCTATTGAAGACGAATTTAATTTTGGTCGCCAAATTGGTGTAGGTGGTACGCCCGCTATTATATTTGAAAATGGTACAATGGTTCCTGGTTACCAACCTCCAGAGAAATTGGCACAAATTTTAGAAAGCTTATAGATTAGTAATTTATAGCTTTGTGATGTATAGGATTATAATTTAGGCAATTTAAAATCTCATAAAACCTCTAAAATACAATTACACAGATATAAAAAATTAAAACAAGGAGCTGTTACCGCAGCTCTTTTAAATCCTATAAAAACTACCATCTTGAATGAAATCTATTTACACCCATTAACGCAAACCCGTATTTCAACTTGTACATATTTAATAATTAGGCAACGTGATGCAAAAAAAAATTAAGCGTAGGCCAACTCATACAATCAACAATTTACCAAGTGCGCTCCATCCCATCGTAAAACAAATATATGCGAACCGCGGCATAACCAGCCAATCTGAATTACTACTTAATGTTGCTCAATTAGCACCTATCGATTCTTTAAAAGACATTACATTAGCTGTAAAAATATTACACCAAGCGTTTATTAAAAATCTTAACATTTGCATCATCGGTGACTTTGATGCTGATGGTGCAACCAGTACCGCTTTAATGACAGAAGCATTTACATTGCTAGGTTACCAAAACCACCAATTTATTGTACCTAACCGTTTTGAATTTGGTTATGGCTTAACCCCTGAAATTGTCGACATGGCGGTTGCACAAGGCGCGCAATTATTAGTAACTGTTGATAACGGTATTAGCTGTTTAGCAGGCGTAAAACATGCAAAATCGCTAGGTTTAGTGGTTGTTATTACCGACCACCATCTTCCGGGTAAAGTATTACCCAATGCTGATGCGATTGTTAACCCTAACCAACCCGGTTGTTCTTTTGTAAGTAAATCTATAGCCGGAGTTGGTGTTGCTTTTTACCTAATGTTAGCGCTGCGTAAATATTTACGAGAGCAACAATGGTTTGAAACAAAGCAAATTAAAGAACCAAATATTGCACAATTACTCGATTTAGTGGCTTTAGGTACGGTAGCTGATGTTGTGACGCTTGATAACAATAACCGTATTTTAGTGTCTCAAGGTTTAAAACGCATTAGAGCAGGGCAAACGCGTCCGGGCATTCAAGCGTTGTTAGAAATTGCCGGTAAAAATCAGCAACGTATAGTAGCAAGCGACTTTGGTTTTGCCTTAGGTCCACGTATTAACGCCGCAGGGCGTTTAGATGATATGTCGTTTGGTATTAATTGCTTATTAGCTAAAGACTTAACTATCGCTCGCACAATGGCCGCAGAGTTAGACGACCTCAATAAAGCTAGGCGCTCTATCGAACAAGGTATGCAATTTGAAGCTGAGAAAATACTCGCCTCACTCAACTACCAAGCAAGCCAATTACCTAATGCAATTTCGCTGTTTCAGCAAGATTGGCACCAAGGTGTTATTGGAATTGTTGCTGGTCGTTTAAAAGAAAAATACCACCGTCCTAGCATTGTTTTTGCCGCTGCCGATATTGATAATCCGCAAAGTGATATTAAAGGCTCTGCACGTTCAATCCCTGGTTTACATATTAGAGATTTGCTTGAGCACATTGATAGCCAACATCCTAAACTTATTAAAAAATTTGGTGGTCATGCTATGGCGGCAGGGCTTTCTATTGCCGTTAATGATTTTGATACTTTTCAACAATTATTTAACCAATATGCAGGGCAGTGGATCGCCAAAGAAGATCTACAAGGCACCTTATTGTCTGATGGTGAATTAGCTTTATCAGAATTAACGTTATCTTTTGCTGAATTATTACGTGAGTCAGGACCATGGGGGCAAAACTTTGCCGACCCCATGTTTGATGATCAATTTACTCTTATTCAACAGCGAATCGTTGGCGAAAAACACCTCAAAGTTGTGCTACAAAAAAACAACCAAGTCTTTGATGGTATAGCTTTTAATGTAGATACCACTCAATGGCCTAATCATAATGTTAAACAAGTACACGTTGCCTATAAATTAGATATTAATGACTTTAGGGGCAAACAAACACTGCAATTTTTGATTGAAGATATTCAGGTCAGTTATTAAATTAACAAACGTTTAAATTAATGTATCTTTACTACGTTACTATTGAATGATTACGCACTAATCAGTTAACAATTTTTTAACCTTATGTAAAAATAGTAACGTTTATTTACCCCTAAATTTACGTTACAATACGCGACTATTTTTTTATCTTTAAACTTTTTCAAAAGTGCTAAATAACTCATGTTAGAAGTAAACCCTGTATTAAATAAAATTAAAGAAATGCGTGAACGTACAAATCTCTTACGGGGGTATCTTTGACTACGATCTTAAATTTGAGCGATTAGTTGAAGTTACGCGTGAATTAGAGTCTCCAGATGTGTGGAATGATGCAGATCGCGCTCAAGCATTAGGTAAAGAAAGAGCAGCGCTTGAAATGGTAGTTGAAACCATTAATGATTTAGATAGCGGCTGCGAAGACATTGAAGGGCTTATTGAATTAGCTGTTGAAGAAGAAGATCAAGACACTTTTAACGATGCAGAAGCTGAAACCGATGAGTTAGACAAAAAATTAGCAAAACTAGAATTTCGTCGCATGTTTTCGGGTGATCACGACGAAAATGGCTGCTATCTTGACATTCAATCAGGTTCGGGCGGTACAGAAGCGCAAGATTGGGCTGAAATGCTGATGAGAATGTATCTGCGTTGGGGAGAGGCTAAAGGCTTTAAAACCGAACTTATTGAAGTTACTGACGGTGACGTTGCCGGCATTAAAGGTTGTACTATTAAATATTCAGGTGAATACGCTTTTGGTTGGTTAAGAACTGAAACTGGCGTGCATCGTTTAGTACGTAAATCGCCATTTGATTCGAGTGGTCGACGTCATACCTCGTTTGCGTCTGCATTTATCTATCCTGAAATAGACGACAATATTGATATTGATATTAACCCAGCAGATCTTCGTATAGATACCTTTCGTGCATCAGGCGCGGGCGGTCAGCACGTTAATAAAACTGATTCAGCCATTCGTATTACGCATGAACCTACGGGTGCAGTAGTGGCTTGTCAGGCAGATCGTTCACAGCATAAAAACCGTGCAACAGCGATGAAGTTGTTAAAAGCTAAGCTGTATGAGATGGAAATTCAAAAGCAAAATGAAGATAAACAAGTATTAGAAGACGGAAAGTCAGATATTGGTTGGGGCAGTCAAATTCGCTCTTATGTATTAGACGACAGCCGTATTAAAGATTTAAGAACAGGTGTTGAGAACCGTAATACCCAAGCGGTTTTAGACGGTGATTTAGACAAGTTTTTAGAAGCGAGTTTAAAATCTGGTTTGTAGTTATTTTCTAAACATTAAAATAGAAATAACAACACCCCAGCCTTATTAGATGCAAATTTAGATAAGTGTTTAAAAGCCAACATAAAGTCAGGCTTGTAAAAATTTATTAACTCTTTCAACCCATTGCAAAATTAAAGATAACGTTGAGAAATAAAATGACAGATAAAGCCGATAACACCGCTGCAGCACAAGATGAAAATAAACTGATTGCTGAGCGCCGCGTAAAACTTGAAAAAATTCGCTCTAATAGTTCTGCGAATGGTTTTCCAAATGATTTTAATCGTGAACATTTAGCTGCCGACATTCAAGCTGAACATGGTGAAAAAACCAAAGAAGAGCTTGAAGCATTACAAGTAACTTATGCTATAGCTGGTCGTGTTATGGCAAAGCGTGGTCCATTTTTAGTCATACAAGACTCGTCAGGTCGCATTCAAGGTTATGCTGAAAAAACAGTTCAAAAAGAAATACGTGAAAAATGGGGCTCATTAGATATTGGTGATATTGTTGGAATTAAAGGTATTTTACATAAATCAGGTAAAGGTGATCTTTACGTAAATATGGACGAATACTCGTTACTCACTAAGTCGTTACGTCCATTACCTGAAAAATTTCATGGTTTATCGGATCAAGAAACTAAGTACCGCCAACGTTATGTCGATTTAATTATTAACGAAGATACGCGCAATACGTTTAAAATTCGTTCAAAAATTGTTGCCGGCATTCGTCACTTTTTAGAACAACGTGATTTTATGGAAGTTGAAACACCGATGTTACAAATTATACCTGGCGGTGCTACGGCAAAACCTTTTATGACACATCATAATACTTTTGATCTTGATATGTATTTACGTATAGCACCTGAGCTTAATTTAAAGCGTTTAGTGGTGGGTGGTTTTGATCGTGTTTTTGAAATTAACCGTAGCTTCCGTAACGAAGGTATTTCAACACGTCATAACCCAGAATTCACCATGATTGAATTTTACCAAGCCTACGCTGATTATCACGACTTAATGAACACCACGGAAGAAATGTTACGTACTATTGCACAAGACGTATTAGGTACTACCACTATCCGTAATACTGTTAAAAATAATGATGGTGAAGTAGTAGAAGAGAAGTTTTATGACCTTGGTAAGCCGTTTGCTCGCCTATCAATGGTTGATGCTATTTTAACTTACGGTAAAGATCATCGTGGTGCTGAAACACTTGATGAAGCGGCGTTACGTGACCCAGAAAATAACTTTGATGCAATTAAAGCAATGGCGAAAGCTGTTGGTGTTAAAGAAAGTGAAGCTGCTAAAGTTTGGGGGCCTGGTAAATACATTTGTGAGATCTTTGAAGAAGTCGCAGAGCATTTATTAGATCAACCAACATTTATTACAGAATACCCATGGGAAGTTTCGCCACTTGCTCGTCGTAATGACACTAATCCATTCATTACTGACCGTTTTGAGTTTTTTGTTGGTGGTCGTGAATTAGCGAATGGTTTTTCTGAGCTTAACGATGCAGAAGATCAAGCAGAGCGTTTCCAAAAGCAAGTTACTGAAAAAGATGCCGGTGATGATGAAGCAATGCATTACGATGCTGATTATATCAATGCATTAGAGTATGGTATGCCTCCAACGGCTGGTGAAGGTATTGGTATTGATAGGTTAGTCATGTTATTTACCGACTCACCAACAATTAAAGATGTTATCTTGTTCCCACACATGCGTCCTGAAACTGATTAAGCATCTGCTAAGTTAATTAAACCTAATAAAAACGCCGCTATTAAGCGGCGTTTTTATTTCTATTTCATTAGCATTTTTTCGTTCAATTAAGCTTAATACCTATCGAATCTGTAAAATAGTTTGGTTTAACTGATTATCTACTTCAAGGGATCGTGAGTTCGCCTGGAAGTTTCGTTGAGCTGATATTAAATCAATGAGCTCTGTTGTTAAGTTAACATTTGACTGTTCAAGTGCAGAAGAGTTTATTGTTCCATAGGTTCCTGCGCCTCCTTCACCGGCTAATGCTTCACCCGACAAAATACTCTCTTTCCAGTTAGTATTACCTTCTTGTGTTAACCCCTGGTTATTCGCAAAGCTTACTAAAGCCACACGTGATAATGCTTGAGATGTCCCGTTACTATAGGTTGCCTGTACTAAACCGTCTGGACCGATATCTAAGCCAGTTAATCGACCAACTGGTAAACCATTTTGCTCTAATGAGGTTACCTCAAAGCTTGAGGCAAACTGTGTTGGTTCATTAGTACCTGGTCCACTTGGATCTAAATTAAAGTCAATAACAATAGTTTGAGCGCTGTCTGAACCATTAGTTAAAATACCAGGCCCTAATGCTGCTGTTTGAAAGCCAGTCGCCGGTACTTGAGAAACAAAATCACCCCCTGAATTGAAATTTAATCTAGCACCAGAAATTGGATTTCCTAGGTCATCTGAACCCGCAGCTACGCCAGTTCCTGCTCCGGTGGGGTCGGTTAAATCAATTCTTTTGTTATCAACCGCCGCAGTAACAATCCAAGGGTTTGATGCAACAACAGGAGGCACCGCAAGTGGATTTGCAGCCACAGGTGGCTCTTTTATAAAGAAGTAGGTCATAATGTGACTATCACCTAACGAATCAAACACGGTAACTGAGGTTGCATGGTTATATGTTTTAGGATCTTCTAAATCAAAATTAGCAGGGGAACCTGTTATAACTGAATCACCAGCGGGTAAGTTCATTCTTACATCAACTTCAGAGGTTAATTGTGGTGCGCCTGAAGCCGTAGGGATCCTAATAGGCTCTGAAGTACTTAAACTTACTGAAGATGAGCTTCCGTCAGGGTTTACAGGAAAACCTAATAAATGTTGTCCGGCAGAGTTAACAATAAAGTTATCTGAATTTAATTTAAATTGACCTGCTCTTGTATACGAAAACTCTAAACTATCAAGTTCAGGTACAACAGCAAAAAAGCCGTTACCTGTAATCGCTAAATCTAAAGAGTTTTGCGTAAATTGAATGCTGCCTTGTTGAAATTGCTGTGCAACATCAGAAGTTAATACACCATCACCCACTTTGGTATTTCCGGCAGCGAGTAAAGATGCAGCGTAAACATCAACAAACTCTGCTCGCGATTCTTTAAAACCAACCGTGCTTACGTTTGCAATGTTATTAGAAGTAACATCAAGATCTTTCTGTGCCGCATTTAAGCCGCTTAGTGCTATATTAAATGACATAAGTCCACCTTATAAAAATTTGTTGAGTGATTAACCTTCAGATACTTCTACAACATCTTTCAATGCCATTGAGCTACCACCATTAAGATTTAAAACAATATTACCGCCAGCGCCAGCTAATGTTACGCTGTCTACTTTTCTAAAAGTCATCGCTTGAAGTTCTGATGCTTGCCCATCGACTAAACCAGCAACTCTAAAGCGGTAGGCTCCTGTTGGGGCAGGCTCACCTGTTTGATCTAACCCGTTCCATGTAAAGCTAGACTCACCAGCTTTCATTTTACCTACAGGTACTTTTTGTATAATTTCACCTTTGATGTTTTCAACGTAAATATTCACGTTACTAGCATCTTTGTCTGAAACGATTTTACCGGTAACATCTTCACCTTTAGTGGTACCAAAAACGTTATCGTCTACCAGTACACTTCTACCGACTAACGACGAAGCTTGTAGCGCTTGGCTTGATGACATTGAACTTGCAAATGATGTAAATTGTTCATTTAACTCAGCAACACCATCAGTTGTTGAGAAAGCCGTCATTTGAGAAATCATCTCGTTATTATCTGTTGGCTTAGTTGGGTCTTGATGCGCTAGTTCAGCAGTAAGTAATGAAAAAAAGTCTTCTTGCGTTAACATGCCGTCTTTTTTATCAGCAGTTTTATATTCTTCTTGTTTCCAGCGAAGGGAATCTAACGCTGTACCACCATTAACTGTTTCCATTTATTACTCCTAATCAGTAATTAACGCTGACCTAACATTAAGGTCTTGTTCAACATGTTTTTAGCTGATTCAGCTAATTGAACATTTGTTTGATATGAACGAGACGCTGAAATCATATTGGTCATTTCTTCTATTACGTTCACATTGGGTTTGTATATATAACCCTCTTTATCTGCCATAGGGTGGTCTGGAGAATATTCAATATTTAATGGTTTATTACTTTCTACAACCCCTAATACTTGAACACCCACCGAACTATCTTGTCCTGCGGCAGCCTTTTGCATCTCGGCGGCAAAAACTGGATGTCTGGCTCTATACGTTTCATCGACACTGCTACTTACACTATCAGCATTTGCAATATTACTTGCTGTAGTATTTAAGCGTACCGATTGTGCGCTCATGCCCGTGGCGCTTATGTTAAAGACATTAAATAGACTCATTATTATTGCGCTCCAGTAATTGCTTTTTTCAAGCCTTTAATTTTTCCGGTAAGGAATTGTAAGCTGGCTTGATAATGCATTGAATTATCTAAATACAAGTTTCGTTCCACTTGTACATCAACGGTATTGCCATCACCTGTATCTGGTTGATTTGGAATACGAAATTCAAGTCCATTGTTGGACTCTATTCTCACGTCGAAGTGTTTTTCATGGGTACGAGACATGCCGCTTTGCTGATTTTTTGCCGCTTGAGATAACATTTTTTGAAAATCCATCCCTTTAGCTTTGTATCCTGGTGTATCTGCATTAGCAATATTGCCAGCAATAACTTCAGCTTGTTTAGAACGAAGTGCTAAACTTTGTGGGTGTAAACCAAATGCTTTGTCAAAACCAATAGCCATAACATCACCTTTTTTGTAAGTAATGTGACCTATTCAAGTATTATGCCAAGCAAAAGTGTCAATATTATGGGGGTAAAGGGAAGTGTTAAATTGTATTTACTTTACAGTAGGTTAGGGGGTTTTGTTTTATAGTGCTATAGCTTTTTATAAATAATACCAGGGTTGCATCGGATCATATCGAAATTTTTATTAAGTCCAGATAAAGATTCTGAAGCACCTAAAAATAAGTAACTGTTGGGTGATAATGTGCCATGAATTTGAGCAATAATTTTAGATTTTATTTCGGGTGAAAAATAAATAAGGACATTGCGGCAAAAAACTAAATCAAACCGTCCTATTAAGCTGTAGCTATTAAGTAAATTCAGTTGCCTGAAATTAACCAGCTTTTTAACTGAATCTTTTACTTTCCACATACCTCGATCACTCGCTTCAAAAAAACGCTCTTTACGTTCTTGAGAAAGCCCTCTAGATAGAGCTAAGTTGTCGTAATGACCATATTTACAATGTTCCAGCATAGTGGTGGATATATCCGTACCGGTAATTTGAACTCCTGAAGGAAAAGCTCTGCCGTTAACTTGTTGAAACTCTTTAATTGCCATAGCAATTGAATATGGTTCTTGTCCAGAAGAGCTAGCAGCAGACCAAATTTTAAGTGATGAAGAACGTTCAGCCAATTCAGGTAACAATTTATCTTTAAGTAATTTAAAAGGGTAATCATCTCGAAACCATAAGGTTTCGTTAGTTGTCATTGCATCAATTACCGCAGCTCTAAGTTGTCGCTCTACTGGAATTAATGTTTTTTTAACTAATGATGCTAAAGAATCAATGTCGAAGGTTGTCATCAACGGAGCTAAACGGCTTTTAACTAAATATTGTTTATTTTCACCCAAAACAATACCGCACTGTTGCTCTAAAAATTTTCTAAAGTCGTTATAACTGCTTTCATTAAGCTCTCTATCGTGCACGTAATAAATCCTTTTTAAAAAACTTTAGCATGCTATTCATCAATTTTTAGCCATTTTTTGACAGAAGTCGCTAGTTCGTCAGGATGAAATTTAGGTATGAAATCGTCAGCACCTACCTTTTGAACCATCGCATTATTAAATACGCCACTTAACGAAGTATGTAAAATAATAGGCAACTCACGCATTATCTCAGAGGCTTTAACTTCTGCTGTTAGTGTATAACCATCCATTTCAGGCATTTCTATATCTGAAATCATTAAAGCGACTTTTTCAGTAATACATTTATCACAAGTCTCCGCAATTGCTATTAATTGATCAAGTGCGTCTTGACCATTTTTGGCTAAAATTAAATTCAAATTTAACTGTTCAAGCGCACGTTTTACTTGGTTTCGTGCAACGGTAGAATCATCAGCGATCATTACAAACCTATCACCGACTTGTTTACCCATCGATTCGTTTGCAATACCTTCACTTAACTCTGTTGATACGGGACTTATTTCGTTCAATATTTTTTCTACATCTAAAATAGACACCATTTCGTTATCTATTTCAGTGACTGCGGTTAAATAACTAGCTTTACCAGCACCTTCTGGTGGTGGCATAACATCTTTCCAACTTAGCGTAGTTATTCTTTCCACGCTAGACACTAAAAAGCCTTGAACACTTCGGTTATATTCAGCAATAATAATAAAAGAATTTTCCGTTTGCGTAATAGCCGGGCCGCCAGTTGCCTTACTTAAATCAATTACTGAAATTGTTTGCCCACGGATATGCGCAATACCTTTAATAAATTTATCTTGTTGTGGCATAGGTGTGAGTCTAGGGCATTGTAAAACCTCTCTTACCTTGAATACGTTAATCCCAAAACGCTGTCGACCCACTAGCTTAAAAAGTAATAATTCAAGTCTATTTTGTCCTACTAATTGAGTGCGCTGGTTAACTGAATCTAAGATACTTGCCATAAAAGCCTCGTTAAAGTAATACCAACTTAGTTAGGCATACTTCTTGATTGTAATTATTAAAAGAAACGTAGTGTCTATTTATTGACAGTAGGTTTTACTCTTTCTCGTGTACAATAAGCATAGACGAGTATTCTTATTTACTAAAAAAAGAAAACAATATTTATGAGTTATTTTAGAATATTAAGTACTTTACTCTTTATCAACGCATTAATACCACATCAAAGTTATGCAAACTCAACCACTGAAAGCCAGTTAGTTGAGTTTGTAGAAACTTTTGTAAGAAATAATATAGATTTACCCGCAGAGGGTAAAATTGAAATTAATGTTGCTGCAATAGATCCGCGTATTACCATAAGCCCATGTGTATCATCACTTAAAGCTAACATGCCTGAAAATCATAATGCCAGAAATATAAATGTTAAAGTCTATTGTGAAGATAACACCCCGTGGCAACTCTACATTCCTGTACGTATTAACCAAAAAATTCCGGTGATAGTAACCAATAATATTTTAGCTAAAGGTAGCGTTGTTGATGCCAGTAATACTCAACTTGAATATATTAATGTCCATAATATTCGTGGAGAAAGTATAAGTAATATAAAAATGGTTAGTGGTGGTCGACTTAAACGCCGATTATCGAAAGGTGCTGTGGTATCCCCGCGCAATATTTGTTTAGTATGTAAAGGTGAAACTGTTACCATTATTGCCAAATCAAACGACTTTATGGTTAAAACGATTGGATTAGCGCTGTCTGACGGCAGTAAGGGTGAACAAGTAAGAGTTAAAAATAATAAGTCAGGACGAAAGATAAATGCTAGAGTTGAGGCTGTAAATAAAGTTGCTATTAATTTATAATTTATCCTAAAGAAAAACCAATCTAAGCCGATAGCAAGGTTGAGATTATAACATGTTGTTATTAGGAGTTTATAATGGCCTTAAATATCAATAACTTGAATAATGCTAGTCAGGTTGCACAAAAATTAGATCAACAATCACAAGTAAAACAGCAGGGTGTTCAACAAGCAAATACTGAACAAGCTAAAACTGCTAGACAAGATTCTTTATCATTAACTCCTCAAGCGCAGCAAATGAGTGAGTTACAAAAGAAAGCGGCGGATGCTCCAGTGGTTGATCAAAAGAAAATAGATGAATTAAAAAAAGCTATTTCTTCAGGTGAATATAAAGTAAACCCTGAAAAATTAGCAGCTAATATTGCAAATTTTGAATTTAGTATTGATTAATGAACACTTAATTATATCGGCTCTACTTACTTCCTAAGCCATAAAGCTTTATCTATACCATTGTTGTTAAAGGAACGTAGTATATTAACTTTTAAGCGAATCGTAAGGATTGTCTTAAAAATCAGTCGAAAAGGCTACAAATAATACCAGCTTATTAAGCTTACTTTATTTGGCTTATATAAATGTGTCAATAATCATCAATACAAATTCCTGTTAACATAGGAGTGGATTGTGGCAGACACTATCAGTGGTTTAGAATTACTACAGCAACAAAATTACCAACTAAGTCAGCTAGAACAATTATTAAAAGATGAATATGATGTATTACAACTACATGACCCAGAAAAATTAATTGATATAAACCAACTCAAAAATGTCATTCTTAAACAAATTGATGAAACTGATATAGTTCTGGGAAATGATGCTCAATTTCTCGAAGATAAAAGTAATGGACTTTTTACTCAAGAGTTGCAAGACATTGAAAGTATTTTACTTAACTGTAAAAAATTGAATCTAGTCAATGGTGAAATTGTTCATAAATCACAGGTTTCAATTGAAAGAATGAGAACAACGCTATTGGAGAATCATACTAAATCAACATTAACGTATGATAAAAAAGGTAAAACAAGCGGTGGGTTAAGTAGTTTAGGTTTGAAGGCCTAGCTTTAAAAGTTCAAGGTCTTTTGTACTAATTACATGACCTTGAAAATACCTCCATAAGGCTGAATAAACATAGATAAACTAAACATAGAAAAACAAAGATAACCTAAGCGCCAATCAATAATATTGAATTTGTTTGATTTTTTTGTTTTTTACTGAGGCAGTATATAACTCGTAAACATCTTTAAAATCTAAACTCAGTTCAGTTGTGTAACTATCTCCAACCGGATAACTCTTTACTACTCTAGCCCCACGAATAATACCTTTAACAGAAGCATCTAATTTTTGATTATTAATCAGCAAATTAGACATGCTCGTTTTACCATCTATTTGTTGTCCGTAAACTTGCTCGGCTAACTCGGCATAAGCGGCAAGTTTAGACGCATTCATTGCCATTAACATTTTTTGAGTTTTATGTTGTGATTTTTGTAAACTAATAGGTGCTTGTCCAACAGCATGTAACACAGGAAAGCTTTCGGGTTTAGGTGTTTCCCATTGAACATGTTTATCGTACACCATTGAGCACGCACTTGAACCAAGTGCCATCAATGTAATAAAAAGACATACAAAAAAATTTTTATAATATTTAATCATGTTAATTACCATTACCTTTGCCGATAAAATGTATTTTAATAACGTATTTAAAATATTATCAAAGCACAATTCACGCCAATTAATTTCGATATACGTCAAAAAACTAGCACTCTTCACTGCTGATAAATTTAGTTAATTTAAGTTTAGTTTAGTTTAGTTAATTTAGTTATTTTATTTGAATTACTTTGGGTGGGGTAATTTTTCGAGTGTAATTTTGTTATATTTAACAACGTTTTAATCATAGGTTTTACGTTTTAAACAAAACTTCAGCACTTGTATTATCTCAGGCAAGGCATACGTCTTGTTACACAGTTTTGTTATGTAACTATTCTATGTAAAAACGTTTAACGAAGAGTAAATAGCTTTTACATCTATCCTTGAACAGCCTAAGTTTGGTCTTTGTAAGGCGTTATCGTCATTTTATGAGGAATAAACAAACTTATGGCTGCAAAAACATACATTAAAGACCAACAGTTTCTAAATAAAATACCAATTTGGGCTTTAACTTTTTCATATTATCCTGCTTTTCGTTATGACTTATTCCAGTGTCTGTTTCCATTGTATTAGGTTAGGCATAAAACGTGCTTATTAAAATTATCTAAAATTCATTTAGATTTATTATGTGATTTACTACACGATTTGAACAATTTAAAAATGGTGATAGCGGCGCGCTGCGTTTCTCATGGGTAACAAGGAATACAAATGAAAAAATTGTTGATACTGCTAAGCTTAATAATGATGAACTTTTCGGCTTACGCACAGTGGTACGAAACACAAGGTAAAGCCTACGTCACTAATGGTGATAATCAAAAAGCGCGCGTTACCGCAATGGAGAATGCTCTCAAACGAGCTTTACTTGTTGCTGGGGCATCAGTTTCCAGTGTTCAGCAGGTTATTAACGGCATTTTAACCCAAGATCAAATTAGCATTAGAGCCTCAGGAACGGTTAACTCGCTTGAATTAATAGAAGAAACTTACGAAAATAATTTACTGACAGTTAAAATTAGAGCGGACATCTTCCCTCAAGAAAAACAGTGCTTTTCAGCAGACTATCGCAAAACTGTCTTATTAACTCGCGCCAATATCTTACATCGTGAGCAAGCGAGCATTGGAAATATTTATGCTTTAGATACCGAGGTTATGCGTAAACTTTCAGCTAAAATTAATCAAGAAGGTCTTTATTTAGACACTAAACTCGCTATTAAAAACAAATCAAAATTCTCTCGTTTAAACGAAAGCATGCAGTACGAACAAATTAAAAATTTAACCATGTCACTGTCTGATCATACAGACACCCAGTTTGTTATGTTTGTAGAAATCCCCGATTTATCATTAACCGAACGCACTAACAGTGACTTTAAATTTTGGCAAACTGACCGTTTGGATCGTAATTTTAAAATGAACTTATATGTTTATAACGGCAGTAATGGTGAGCTGGTTCTTGATAAGCAGTATCAAAATATTGCCGCTTGGACATTTGATAAAAGAGAAAGAGTTGATTTAACTAGCCACAATTTTTGGTTAAGTGAATACGGTAATAGTATTGACCAAACACTTGATATGATGATTGCAGACATTGATGAAAAAATGATGTGCCAACCCACCAAAGGTAAAATAGTCAAAGTTGATGGCAATACCGTTATGTTTAATTTAGGCGAAAACCAAGGAGTTAAAGTTGGCGATGAATTTTCATTGTTACACGCCAATAACTTTACTAACGACTCAGGTAAAACCTATTCAAGTTTTAATGTAAGCTCATACAAAGTAAAGGTAACTAGCACATCAAAAGAGAGTGCTACGGCTGTTACACCTGATAATAACTTGCTAGGTAACATTCAAATTAATGATATTGCGGTAAGGTATTAATGGCCACACTGGTTAACAATCAAAATGTTCAAAATGCTGATTGCACAATGTAGGTAAAATAAATTTTTGAAATATAATGGGTATTACGCTGAATTTGGTAAGTTCAAATTCTGTGAAGTTACCATCAAATTGGCACACACATACTCGGTATAAAATTAAATTATAATGTATACTTTTTAAAATATACCGTTAAAGAACAAAGCATAAGGTAAATCATGAAGCTTCTTCCTACTCTGCTAATAATGAGTTTTTTCTGCGTTACTCATATAACCAATATAAGTTTTGCCTCAATATTAATTACCTCAAAAGAAGCCAGTAAATTACTTATGTTTCCTGCGCGTAGTTCGCCGGCACAAGTGGTTGCCTTAAATCAGAGTTTGATCCCTGCGCAAACGTCAGGTGTGTTAATTAAATTAATGGTAAATGTTGGTGATAAAGTCGTAAAAGGTGAGGTTTTAGCTTCGGTAGACTGCGACATCAATATTTTGAATCATCGAGCTCAATTAGCCACCTATGAACAAATTTATTCTCAATTATTATTTAATAAACGTGAATTAGTAAGAGGGCGCACTTTATTAAGTCAAAAAAATATTGGCGAAGCGACATTAGATCGATTAAAAAATGCGGTTGAAAATAGCAGAGCGTTAATTCAAAGTCAAAAAGCAGCGGTAGAAACCGCCTCTTTAAATGTTGAACGCTGCAATACAAAAGCACCTTACAACGGAGTTATTACAGCACGTATTGCTAGTTTGGGAGAAATGCTTAGTGTCGGAAGGCCTATTGTTGAAATAATTGAGGATAACCGCCTTGAAGTGTCTGCAAAAATAGCATTGAGTGATGTGGTAAGTTTTAACCAAGCAAAAAATTATACTATAGAAATTGCCGAAACTAACTACCCAATGACCTTACGCGCCTTTTTACCGTTCATTAAAAGTAATACACGAAGTAGAGAGGCTCGTTTCATATTTATTGATCAACACCCTATGGCGGGTAGTTCAGGCCGTTTACGCTGGCAAAGCCCTATAGCCTATTTACCTGCTCATTTATTACAAAAACGAGACGGTGAAAATGGCTACTTTATTACCGAAAATAATAAAGCAAAATTTGTAACCGTTGAGTCAGCAGAAGAAGGCAGACCAATTAGTTTTAACCTATCTCATAATACGCAAATTATTACCGAAGGGCGACACGGCTTAACTGATGGAGACATAGTATCCACAGGAGATAAAACGTAATGTGGTTACGTAGCCTTATTCAAAACCACGTATTAACCAATCTAGTTTTTGTACTTATTCTATTTATGGGTATTGTTGTTTACCAACAATTACCGCGAGAACAAGACCCTTCAATAAATTTCAATTGGGTTCAAATAACCACCTTTTTACCCGGTGCCTCGGCGCAAGATGTGGAGCAAAAAATAACCGATATTATTGAAGAATCGGTTGAAAAAGTGCAAGACATAAAGTTTGTATCAAGTACCAGTAGGGAAGCTATTTCAAGTGTTTTAGTGCGTTTTCATGATATGGACGAACGCCAATTTGATAAACGAGTAGCAGACCTTCGTCGAGAAATAAATAACGTAGAAGATCAAATGCCTAAAGAGGCAGAACGACCTTCTATATTTGAAGTAACTTCTGCAAATGCCTTTCCGACAGCAACAGTAGTGGTATCAAGTATTGCAGACGACGAAAATCTAAGACGACAAGCCAATGCTTTAGAAAAAGATTTAGCCCGTATTTCAGGTGTAGATCGCGTACAAGACACCGGTTTACGAGAACCTGAAATTCAAGTGCGTTTTGATAGCGATAAAATTCAACAATTAGGGCTTTCACCGGTTACCATCGCCAATTCAATCAGTACCTTTTTTAAAGATACGTCTGCAGGCACAGCTCGTATTGCAAAAGATCAATGGTTGGTGCGTATTCAAGGTACTACCACCGATCCAGAAGTTTTAGCGCAACTACCTATTTTAGCCGTAAATGGTCTAGCCACGGAGATCCGTTTAAAAGATATTGCCCAAGTAGTCCGTGTACGCGCTAAAGCTAGTCGTATTGTTAGTTTTGAAGGACGTCCCGCAGTGTTATTCGCCATCATGAAACAAGAAAGCGCAAACACATTAGAGCTAGTAGAACGAGTAGACCAATTTATTAAAGACCGAAGTCTTATCAGTAGTGCACTCGGAGTTAACATTAATTTAGTAGACGACCAAACACTTATTACTAAAAATGCCTTAAATATAATGCAAACAAACGCAATTTATGGGTTGTTGTTTGTACTTATTGTGACTTGGTTCTTTTTAGGCAGCAAAGTCAGTTTACTGGTTACTATTGGAATACCTTTTACATTAGCTGGTACCTTTATTGTTCTACAGATTTTAGATCAAACCCTTAATACCTCTGTGTTATTAGCCATAGTGATTGCTTTAGGTATGTTGGTAGATGATGCCGTGGTAGTGGTTGAATCTATTTATTATAAATTACGCCAAGGTGTTAAAGGAATTGATGCCGCGTGGAGTGGTTTACAAGAAGTTATTAGACCCGTAACTGCCTCGGTATTAACTACCATGGCAGCATTTTTACCCCTTATGTTACTACCTGGCATATTAGGTAAATTTATGATGGTTATTCCTTTAGTGGTAACTGTTGCCTTAGCTTTTAGCTTAGTTGAAGCCTATTGGATGTTGCCAGGGCATATTTTAGCGGCAAAAGTTAATTTTGATAAACCCAGTAAAATGGACATTTTTCGTCAAAAGCTATTGCGCCGTCTTAAGGTTAAATATGGTTTTGGCTTAATTAAAGTGATGCGTAATCCTAAAAAAACATTATCAGGCATATTATTACTATTAGTTTTAGCTGTTGGAGCAATATTTGCTGGATTTGTGCGAACCGATTTTTTTGCTGCCGATACCATTCGTTTATTTTATATTAACGTAGAAATGCCACCCACCAGTTCATTACAAGACACCATGAAAAAAGTGCAAGAAATTGAATTGCTTGCAAAAGAAGAGCTAAAAGAAAACGAAACACGGTCAGTAGTCAGTTACGCGGGGCAAATGTTTACCGAGATGGCGCCTTTGTTTGGTGATCAACTAGGGCAGATATTAATTTCTTTAAAGCCTAAACAAGGCGATATGAGAACGGTAGAGCAACTTATTGACATAACGCGAGAACGATTGTCGGGTGTTGTTGGTCCTACCAATATTGCTTTTTTAAAACTCTCTGGTGGTCCACCTACGAGTAAACCTATTAGCGTTAAAGTTAGGGGCGATAATTATAAAGAGCTTAGAGCCGCAACAGATGAACTTACTCAGTATGTTAAAAAGGATGCACGTTACCATGATATCACTGACGATGACTCAAAAGGGCGCTTTGGTTTACAACTTACCCTAAACAACGATGCGATTAATCGATTTGGGGTATCTCCAAGTGATGTGCAACGCTCAGTTAAAATGTTAATTGATGGTGAAATTGTTAGTTATATTCAGCGCTCAGGAGACAGAATAGCCTTGCGTGTTAAATCGTCTGCGGCGGCTAATAACCAATTTGAAAATATAGATGATTTACTACAACTTACCGTTCCTAATGTGTTAGGTGGACAAATAGAGTTAAGAGATTTAGTTCATATTGAAACTGTACAAGTTAAAGGGAACTTACGACACTACAATTTTAAACGCGCTATTACCTTAGAAGCCGACATTGATAAAAATTTAATTGATACTGTAGCCGCCAACAATTTAATTAAAGCACATTGGCAAACACTAGCAACAGATTACCCAAATACCTCATTGGATTTTTCCGGTGAGTTAGACGATATTCAGGAAAGTATTGATGCCATGGGCGTGCTTTTTTTGTTTGGTATTGGCTTAATGTACTTAATTTTAAGTACTCAATTTCAAAGTTACTTTCAGCCTTTAATGATTTTACTCACCGTACCTTTAGCTTTTGTTGGCGTTGTATTAGGTTTATTAATATCAAGAGACCCATTAAGTTTGTTTACCATGTATGGTGTTGTAGCATTAGCTGGCATAGCGGTTAATTCATCTATCGTATTAATTTCAACGGCAAACGAAAACATAAAAAAAGGGATGACACTAACTCGCTCTACTTTTTATGCTGCTAGGAGGCGTATGCTACCCATACTTATAACTACCTTAACAACGGTGGCAGGATTATTTTCATTAGCATCCGGTTTAGGTGGGCATTCACTTATATGGTCGCCGGTGGCAACGTCAATAGTTTGGGGATTGATCTTTTCATCATCTTTAACCCTGTTCGCTATTCCTACTTTGTACCAAGTAGCGATGCGTCGTTCGTATTTACGAAATAAAAACGCCCAGTTAAATTAAAATTGAAACTAGGGTCTGTTGATCTTTCAGGGTTAAATTTTATTCAATTTAAAACGAATTTAATCGCGATGTGAGCTTTGTCTAATAGTTATTCTATTAAAGAAGCGAACAGCAATGAGTAAATTCGTTTTAAATGAACCCAGAGGGCAGTACCTGTTTGAAATTTATACGTCGTTATCGTATGTTCGAGTAGCTAGCTACACTTCACATACTCTGCCTTGTCTAAATATCAAACACCTTGCTGTAAAAATAACCTCGAAAGATCAACAGACCCTAATGAAATAACTTGAGTGCGAACTCAACGACCTTATTGAGTGCACATGTTAAGCGCACCTAGTCTACTGTTTAATCAAGTACTTAGTTATCGCCTAACAGAGAGGTTTTCTTTTTTATTGAACTTTAAACGCTTTTATATACCCATTATACCAATTGAAATAATGAATTAGTCACTTAGAGCTGCATTAGATGACTTAGAACAAACAAAATAATTTAAGCATAGTGAGCTTTGTTTCATTTATTTTGTAAAGTTATCAGTGTTCTAATGAGCTCCCAAGGGCGATTTTTAAAGGCTTATAAGCATCGTTATTGATAAGGTTCCTACATGGATGTAGGTTATTAGGGTAACGCAGGAAGAGCAGTTACCAAGAATAACCATTCTCTCAATCAATGCCTTGCATACATGGATGTATGTACGTAGATTTTGTTTGGAACGTAAAATCTGTGCTTATAACCCTTTAAATTATCGCTAAGTGAGCAATTCATTAATTCAATTGGTATTACATCATTCTAGTTAAGCCTTTACCTGCTCAATATTATGCCTTTTCAATTCAGTCTCCCCAATTAACTCTCAGCTTATGGCACTCTAATTGCATTTGTAATATCAAATTAATTAAATAGAGATGCGTTATGGATAAAATGCTGTATATCGCTATGAGTGGAGCGAAGCAAAACATGCAGGCTTTGGCGGTAAATGCTAATAACCTAGCGAATGCTAAAACCACTGGTTTTAGGGCAGACCTAGCGCAAGCTCGTTCTATGCAGGCTTTTGGTGAAGGTTTACCTACACGAGTGTTTTCAATGACCGAAGTCGCCAGCCAAAACTTTGACAGTGGCGCCTTATCTTCAACCGGACGAGATCTCGATATTGCAATTGAGGGTGCGGGTTGGATAGCGGTTCAAGCAAAAGACGGCACCGAAGCCTACACCCGTGGCGGACACTTACGAGTTGCTGAAACTGGCGCACTTGAAACCACCGATGGCGAATTGGTCATTGGAGAAGCCGGACCTATCTTTTTACCTTTACCGGTAAACAATATTCAAATAAGCCGAGACGGAACCATTATGGTTCAGCCTGAAGGTGCTCCGGTAACAACGCAAGAAGAAGCAGGGCGTATTAAATTTGTTAACCCAAGTCATCGTGAACTTGAAAAAGGTAACGATGGTTTGTTTAGACGCAAAGACGGCAACATCGAAGGCGCTGATATCAATGTGAAAGTTATGAGCGGTATGCTTGAATCAAGCAACGTAAACCCCGTAGGCGAAATGACAGAAATGATCGCATTACAAAGACAATTTGAAATGCAGTTAAAACTTATGAAAACCGCTGAAGAAGTAGATTCAAGTGCATCTGCCTTACTTCGCGCTTTTTAAATAATTTTATAGGTGATTTATGAACCCAGCATTATGGATAAGTAAAACAGGATTAGATGCGCAAACAAAAGAAATTGCGGTTATATCTAATAATTTAGCTAACGCCAGTACGGTTGGTTTTAAAAAGAGTCGAGCGGTTTTTGAAGATTTATTATATCAAACCATTAATCAACCCGGCGGTAAGTCAGCGCAAGATACTGAAATGCCATCAGGTTTAAAGCTTGGTGCAGGTACAAAAGTGGTTGCTACTCAAAAAGTACATACCCAAGGCGACATGCTAAATACTGATAACTCATTAGATTTAATGATACAAGGTGAAGGTTTTTTTGAAATATTAATGCCTGATGGTAGCTCTGGTTATTCTCGTAATGGTCAGTTCACCATGGACGACGAAGGCAATGTTGTAACACCTGGGGCTGGCTATTTAATGCAACCGCAAATAACAATACCACCCGATGCATTAGCAATCACCGTTTCGCAAGACGGAGAAGTATCAGTTAAGTTACAAGGTCAACCTGAGCCAGCTGTTATTGGTCAAATTAATACGGTTAACTTTATAAACCCAACGGGTTTAGAACCTATCGGACAAAACTTATACGTTGAAACAGCAGTGAGTGGCGCGCCTCAACAAGGCGTTCCCGGTTTAGAAGGCTTTGGCATGATTGTGCAAGGGGCATTAGAAACCTCTAACGTAAACACCACCGAAGAATTAGTTAACTTAATTGAAAGCCAACGCGTATACGAAATGAACTCAAAAGTTATTTCGGCCGTTGACGAAATGCTCAGTTATATTAATCAACAGCTGTAATATTTTACTTTTTTAGCTCATACGTTACTTAAATTTACCTAACGAACTAAGCCCATCATTATCATAAAAACGAGGAAAAGCATGATGAAATATTTAATCCTAATGAGTGTTTTACTCATGCAGTTATCAGGCTGTGCCAGCATTGAAAATGCCAGAGTACTTCCTAATGATCCTGACTTTGCTCCTATTTTACCTGAAATGGAAGAAGAGTCGGTTATTCCAACTGGCTCACTGTTTAAAGAGAATTACGTTAATAATCTTTATTCAGACTCGAAGGCACATCGCGTCGGTGACATTATTTCAGTGGTATTAAGTGAAAATACTCAAGCACAGAAAAAAGCTAAAACCGAACTTAAAAAAGACAATAGCGCATTACTCGGTTCAGTTATCGGTTTAGGAGGCGCGCCGATAACCTTCAAAGGTGATTCTTTGGAGTTAGGTTATAACCAAAATTCTGCTTTTAAAGGTGATTCTAAATCAGACCAAAGTAATAGTTTATCAGGCAATATTTCGGTTCATGTATTACGGGTTTTACCTAACGGTAATTTAATGATCCGCGGTGAAAAATGGATGTCGTTAAACAATGGTGATGAATATGTACGATTAACCGGCATTATTCGGGCACAAGATATAAGCTCAGGCAATACCATTATGTCGAGTAAAGTTGCAAATGCTCGTATTCAATATGCGGGTACAGGATCGTTTGCCGATGCTCAAGAGCAAGGTTGGTTAGCTCAATTTTTTGGTAGCTCTTGGTGGCCTCTGTAAAGCTTGCTTGTGTAAATGTAATCAATAAGGTATTGCGATGAAATATTTATCAACATTCATAACTAAAACACTATTTGAAACAATGGTTAAAACATGGTTTAAAGCGTTACTTAATACGTTAGTAAGCAAATCATTGCAAAAGCTAATACTACTGAGTCTGTTGCTATGTTTACAGTTTTTTCAACCCGTAAATGCACAGCGTATTAAAGACTTAGCTGATGTTGCTGGCGTAAGGTCTAACCAACTTTTAGGTTATGGTTTAGTCGTAGGTTTACCCGGTACGGGTGAACAAAGCCCATTTACCGAACAAAGCTTTAAAACAATGTTAAGTAACTTTGGCATTACCATGCCGCAAAAGTTAAAACCTAAAATTAAAAACGTTGCCGCAGTTGCTGTGCACGCTGAGCTTGAAGCCTTTGCGAAAGCTGGGCAAAAAATAGATGTTACCGTTTCTTCTATGGGATCTGCACAAAGTTTACGTGGTGGTACGTTATTACAAACTATTTTAATGGGGGTAGACGGTAAAGCTTACGCCATTGCACAAGGCAGTTTAATTGTGAGCGGTTTAGGTGCTGATGGGTTAGACGGTTCTAAAATTTTAGTGAATACCCCAACAGTGGGTCGAATATCTAATGGCGCAATGGTTGAGCGTGAAGTCGTTTCGCCGTTTGCCAATGGCGACCATATTACCTTTAATTTACATAAATCAGATTTTACTACTGCTAAACGCTTATCCGACACGATAAACGATCTTATTGCCGGATCTGCTCGGGCTATTGATGCAACCTCGGTAACTGTAACCGCTCCAAGAGACTTAGCTGATAGAGTGAGTTTTTTATCTACCCTTGAAAACTTACAATTTGAGCCTGACAGAGCTTCGGCAAAAATTATTGTTAATTCACGAACGGGCACCATTGTTATTGGCTCTGATGTACGATTATTGCCAGCGGCTATAACACATGGGGGTATAACGGTAACGATTAATGAAGTACAAGATGTTTCACAACCCAACGCCTTTGCTGAGGGAGAAACGGTTGTTACCACAGAATCTTCGGTTAACGTTAACGAAAGTGATAACCGTATGTTTGTATTTAAACCGGGTGTCACCTTAAATACATTAGTGCGCGCTATTAACGAAGTAGGCGCAGGACCTGGCGATGTAATGGCAATACTTGAAGCATTAGATCAAGCTGGCGCTTTACGTGGGGAGTTGGTTGTTATTTAATTAACAGCCATAAATACTATGACTAGACTCACTGATGCGCAAAATTTTCTTGATGTAAACGGCTTAAACTCTGTTAGACAGCAGTCTAAATCAGCGGATAAGTCTGAAAAAGAAGCCGCATTAAATACCGCCGCAAAACAGTTTGAAGCTATTTTTATGCAAATGCTGCTTAAAAGTATGCGTAGCGCGCAAGATGTATTGGAGTCTGATAGCCCATTTAATTCAGAAAGTACTAAGTTTTATCGTGATATGCACGATCAACAAATGTCATTAGAATTATCAAATAATGGATCGTTGGGTTTATCAGAGCTTATTGTTCGTCAATTAGGTGGCGATAGTGAGAACTTTACTCCACACACGGTATTACGCGGTAATGGTAATCTTGACTCTCGCGGTAAAAACGTATTTGATCTTCATAATAAACGTGATCCTTTACCTAAAACGATCGAATTGGATCGTCAAACAAATGACCATAGCGCAGACCTTAACGCAGACAAAGTTCCTAAATACTTATCAAACGACGTAACCGCAAATAGCCAATCGCTACCAGAATTTAAAAATCCTCAAGAATTTGTTACCGCACTTACCGACTCCGCTAAACAAGTAGAAGCTCGACTTAATATCCCCTTTGAAGTGGTTATTGCTCAAGCAGCCTTAGAGACGGGTTGGGGGCAAAAAATAATTAAAACTAGTGAGGGTGAAAGTTCTAATAATCTCTTTAATATCAAAGCTAACTCACGTTGGGCAGGTGAAAAAACATCTACAGACACTTTGGAATTTCAAGACGGCGCTATGGTGAAAAAACGTGAGCCATTTAGAGTGTATTCATCGTTACAAGAAAGCGTTAACGATTACATCAATTTCTTATCTACCAACGAAAGATATCAACCTGCTTTAGAACAATCCTCAAATGTGGAACAGTTTCTGCATAAGTTACAAGGTGCTGGCTATGCTACCGACCCAAATTACGCAAAAAAAATAATGGGCACCTTACGTACCGTCTCCGGACTTTTAAATAACTAGTTAATGGTTAACTTAATTTAATTCAACTTAGTCTTAGTACTTAACATTTGTACTTAGCATTAGTACTCATTTTGCCTATGCCTAGCTTATAAATGGCTTGACGAGTGCTTAGTTTGAAAAATGTTAACTGATTTTATACTCAAAATTTTATCAATTTATGTTGTTACGCTGGAGGAGGACTTATGAGTGTTAATTTATATAATACAGGTGTTAGTTCTTTACTAGCCTCTCAGCAACAACTTGCCACTACCGGTAATAATATTGCCAATGTTAATACTGATGGTTATACCCGCCAACGAGCTGAGCAAAATGCTGCAACAGGCTTACGCCACGGCGGCAACTTTATTGGTGGCGGTACTTATATTGAAGATATTCGTCGGGTATATGATCAATTTTCATATAAAGAGCAACTGCTCAGTCAAACTAATTTAAGCCATGCAGATTCATTACATGTTGATTTAAGTCAACTAGACGAAGTTATGACGTTTTCAGGTGGCGCAATTAATACCTCTATCGACAGTTTTTACAAGGCGATCAATAGTATTTCTGATAACCCAAGCGACGTGGGCTTAAGAAATATGGCGATCAGCCAAGCCAATATTTTAAGTAATGACTTTAATTCGTTGAATGAAAACTTTAATCAAATAACTAAATCTGTCAATGGCGAAATAGCGCAAATAGCAGAGCACATGTCGGGCATATCCACTGAAATTAGTAAAATAAATGCACAAATTATTTCAAGTAAACAAACCGTTCAAGGTCAGTCAAATGATTTACTCGATACTCGCGATAAATTAATTAACGATTTGAGTCAATATACCAGTGTAAATACGGTGGTTGATCATTTAGGTGTAATGACGGTAATGATTGGTAATGGCGCAACCTTAGTTGCCGGCATAACACCACTATCCGTTGGAGTTAAAGCGGGCGATCCCGATCCTCAAAAAACGGTTTTAAACATACAAGGGCCCAATAGTACAGTTAACTTAAATGGTGCTGTTGTTGGTGGTGTATTAGCTGCTAAATATGAATTTAGAGATGAACATTTAGAACAAGCTAAAACTGAAATTAACCGACTTGCCATGGCAATATCAAGCACCATTAATGATGCCCAACATTCAGGCCTGGATTTAAATGAAGCAGAAGGGCTTAACGTTTTTTCTGATATAAATACTGCTGTTTTAGAACAGTCTCGGGTACTAACGCCCACACAAAATAGCGGTAATTTACAAGCCAGAATAAGCATTACGGACGTAAGTAAATTACCAACAGATGAATTTAAAATAGCGTTTGACGGTGCAAATTACACCATGACAAACCTCTCTGATAACTCAACACTCAACTTGGGTAGTCCGGGATCAATTAACAATAATGCTATGGATACTTACGGGTTCCAATTTATTGAAGATGCTGGAACACCCAATGCTGATGATTTTTTTATTATAAAACCTACTGAAAAAAGTGCAGCCTTTATGGATGTTACTTTAACCGATGGTGCCGGTATTGCTGCCAGCTCAGCCGTTGAAGTAACTCCTTCGGTTAATAATATAGGTGGTGGTTCAGTTGAGATAATGAGCGTCAACGACCCATTATCAGCACAGGCTTACGCTACAGCAAATAATTTAACTATTGATGTTTACGACAATGGTGTGGGCGCCTTTGAATATCGCATTTATAATTCGGTTACCTCCACAAACCTTGTGCCACCAGGGACTTATATTCCGGGTAGTCAAATTATGGTTGATTTACCTCCAGCACCTGCGACTGCAGCTTTTCAAATTGAAATTAAAGGTAGTCCTACGGGTTCAACAGTAGCTGCACCAGAAACCTTTGCAATAGCCGACTCCTTTGGAGTAGGTAATAATAAAAATGCTTCATTTATTGGGCTTACTCAAGAGAAAGGTATTCTCAACGAAGGTAAAGATACTTTTAACCAAAGTTTGGGTATCACCACTTCAGTGGTGGGGTCAAAGGCAAAATCGGCTGAATTAACTGAAAGCACAGCGCAAGCGCTATATACACAAGCATATAACCGTAACCAATCTACTTCGGGCGTTAACTTGGATGAAGAAGCGGCTAACTTATTAAAATACCAACAAGCCTATCAAGCGTCATCACAAATTATTTCAGTTGCCAATACTATTTTTGATACTTTACTCGCAGCAGTAAGGTAGGAGGACTTATGAGAGTTTCTACAGCACAGTTTTACTTTCAAAATGGTTTGCAAATGTCGAATAAACAGTCGGCAGTTAGCGAACAGTCTGGTTATATTTCAAGTGGAAAACGTGTATTAACAGCAAAAGACGATGCTGTTTCTTTTGGTGCTTTAACTGGCTATAAAGAAGAGCTTGCTTCCATTGATCGCTATAAACGCAATATTACACAAGCCGAAAGTCGTAACGGTCTTCAAGACACTTTATTAGGTAGTAGCACCGAATTACTCAACCAAGTACGTGATTTAATGCTACAAGCAAATAATGGCGCACGCAGTGATGAAGATTTAACGTCAATTTCGCAGCAAGTTAAACAAGGCTTAGCTGAAATGCTAGACATTGCCAACGCTAAAGATGAAACCGGCACTTATATTTTTTCAGGCTACAAAGTAGAAACCAAACCGTTCTCCCTGGCACCTGACAATAGCGTAAATTATAATGGCGACAATGGTGTAAGAGAATTACAAATAGCTAAAAATATACTTGTACCCATTAATCAATCGGGTGAAAGAGTATTTGAAAAAGTGGCCAATGCCAGTGGCGATTTCACTGCGAATTACAACGCTAACACGTCTGGGGTTTCAATAAACTCAGCTAAAATTACTGATCGTGGCCAATACAACTTAGCAGCTAATAACCCTCAAGATTATAACTTTAGTTTTACAGCCCCCGATTTATTAACGGTTACGGATTCAGCTTTACCTACCCCGAATATTGTTTTTCCGGCTTCACCTTATGTTGCAGGGCAAACAATTGCCTTTGAAGGAATAGAAGTAAAACTAAACGGCAATCCTTTACCGGGTGATAATTTTAATATTAGCCCTGGAAATGAAATCAGCCTGTTTGACACCATTAAAAACGCTATTGATTGGCTAGACTCAGGTACTACTGCTGCCTCTACAGAGCAAGGGCAGGTTGATTTTAGTACCATGCTTAATCAATTTAATAATGTATTAGATCATATTTCCACCCAACGTGCAGAAGCGGGCATTAACCTTCAGCAAATTGAACGTCAAAAAAATATCCATTTAGATACCGAGCTTTATTTACATGAGGGTAGAAGCCGAATTGAAGATTTAGATTTTGCGCAAGCAATATCAGGCTTTGAGCAATCGAAAATGGCTCTACAAGCCGCCCAACAAACCTTTACGCAAATTCAAGGCATGAATTTATTTAATTATATTTGATCTTTTTTGAACATTTAAATATTAGGTTGGCAAGTAATTTGCATTTTAAAAGATAATTCTACCTAAACGTAGAGTGTAAGAGGCTTTATTACTATTCAATACAATTAGTGAGCTTCTAATTACATAAAATGAATTTAAAACATTAGGAGTTTATATTATGGCTTTATCCGTAGTAACAAATACATCATCATTGAATGCTCAACGTAACTTAACCAAGTCAGGTGAAGGTTTAGCCACTTCAATGCAACGTTTATCATCAGGTATGCGTATTAACAGCGCTAAAGATGATGCCGCAGGTTTACAAATTTCAAATCGCTTAACGTCACAAGTAAATGGCCTAGGTGTGGCTCAACGAAATGCTAACGACGGTATTTCAATGGCGCAAACCGCTGAAGGGGCAATGCAAGCTTCTACCGATATATTACAACGTATGCGTGAATTAGCACTTCAATCGGCTAACGGTTCAAATTCTGATTCAGATCGAGACGCGCTACAAAAAGAAGTTACCGCGCTGCAAACAGAATTAACACGTATTGCCGATACTACTTCTTTCGGTGGTCAACAATTACTTGACGGATCATTCGGGGCTAAAAAATTCCAAGTTGGCGCTAACGCTAACGAAACAATAACAATGACACTTGGCAATGCCTCTGCGAATGCAATAGGTAATAATGAAATTAGTGGCGCAGGTACAAGTTATGGTGTTTCAACTAATTCAGGCTTAGCAACGAATGGTGTTGCAGGTGGTACTTTTGGTGTGGTTGGGTTTGGTACAGCTACCGATCTTACCATTGCTGCAGGTGCTGGCGCACAACAAGTTGCCGACCAAATCAATGCGGCAGGTTTTGGACTTGAAGCAGAAGCAATTTTAAAAACGTCTATAGATACTTTAGGTGCCACTGATGGTGGAACTTTAGTTATAGGCGACAATAGCTTTGTATTGTCTTCTTACGGTGGAGATCCAGCTAAACTTGCTGAAGATATGAATAAAGTAGGTATTGAAGCAAGTGTTGATGGTACTACAATTAACTTCACAGCCAAAGATGTTGACGGAGCCGAAATTACAGGTGCAGGTGCTGGAGATACAGCAAGCTTAGGTGGTGGTACGCCTACGGGTGCTCATGCAGTAACCTCTGAATTAAAAATTAAGTCAGGCGATGATTTTGTTATACGTGGAACGAACTTAGACGATATTTTAAATACTACTGCTACCGGCGGGTCTTCCACGCTTAGCGCTGTTTCTGACTCAGATATATCAACACAAGATGGCGCCCAAAATGCTTTAGATGCTATTGATGGTGCACTTTCTTTTATTGATAACCAAAGAGCAGGGCTAGGTGCTATTCAAAACCGCTTTAGTCACACCATTAGTAACTTAGCTAATATACAAGAAAACGTATCAGCCTCGCGAAGCCGTATTCAAGATACAGATTTTGCCGTTGAAACCGCCGTGATGACTAAAAACCAAATACTGCAACAAGCAGGAACTTCGATTCTAGCGCAAGCAAACCAAATACCGCAGGCAGCCATTAGCTTAATTGGTGGTTAGAATAGAAGTGTATTTATAAAATAATGTCATAAAAGATAACTAACCGAGCCTAGCTCGGTTTTTATTTTAGAGTAGGACACTGATTTATATGTTTTTTTAATATTTCTTTAATAATTTATCACTTTTTTTCAAAAAAAGATTCAAGTTAATTTCTCCCCTGCCGTTAAAGTATTTAGAACGGGTGCTACAACAATAAAATATGTTTTAGTTTTAGCTCCTGACTTATGAAAGTTTAACTAACGAATTACATATTGTAATCAGGAGATATAACATGGCTTTATCAGTAATTACTAATACATCATCATTAAATGCACAACGTAACTTAAGTAAATCAGGTGAAGGTTTAGCGACATCAATGCAACGTTTATCTTCTGGTATGAGAATTAACAGCGCTAAAGATGATGCCGCAGGTTTACAAATTTCAAACCGCTTAACGTCGCAAGTAAATGGTTTAGGTGTAGCTCAACGAAATGCAAACGACGGTATTTCAATGGCGCAAACCGCTGAGGGTGCAATGCAAGCCTCTACTGATATTTTACAACGTATGCGTGAATTAGCATTACAATCAGCTAACGGTTCAAATGCAGATTCAGATCGTGATGCACTTCAAAAAGAAGTTACTGCTCTTCAAACAGAGTTAACTCGTATCGCCGATACTACGTCGTTTGGTGGACAAACATTATTAGACGGTTCATTTGGTTCTAAAAAATTCCAAGTAGGTGCTAATGCTAACGAAACCATTACAATGACTTTAGGTAATGCCTCTGCAAATGCTATTGGTAGCAATGAAATTAAAGGTGCAGGTACTGTACTAGGTGCAGCTGGAGGAGCGGAAAGTTTAGCTGCAGCACTTGATGATGTTACCGGTGGTACTTTTGGTGTGGTTGGTTTTGGTGCATCTTCTGATATAACTATTGCTGCTGATACTGGCGCAAATACAATTGCTACGCAAATTAATTCCGGTGGTTTTGGTTTAACTGCAGAAGCCTCAGTAACCTCAACAATTTCTAATTTAGATGCCGCTACAGATGGTACGTTAAAAATTGGTGATAATGAGTTCGATTTAGCATCTTTTGGTGGCGATATTGATAAGCTAGCTGAAGAAATGAACAAAGTAGGTATTGAGTCTTCAGTAAAAGGCACTACATTAACTTTTACAGCTAAAGACGTAGATGGCGCTGAATTTGTTGGAACTACTGCTGGTTTAGGTCAATTAGGTGGGGTTGCCGCTGGCGGCCTAGCAAGTGTAACATCATCATTAAAAATAACGTCGGGTGATGACTTTATCGTAAGAGGCACAGCATTAAATGAATTGACGGGTGTTGCTGCTACTGGTGGTGCATCAACGTTAAGCGCAATCTCAGATGTTGATATTGCTTCACAAGACGGAGCTCAAGATGCATTAGCCGCAATTGATGGTGCGCTAACTTTTATTGATAGTCAACGTGCTGACTTAGGTGCATTACAAAACCGTTTCAGTCATACCATTAGTAACTTATCTAATATCCAAGAAAATGTATCAGCATCACGTAGCCGTATTCAAGATACTGATTTTGCAGTTGAAACAGCTCAAATGACTAAAAATCAAATATTGCAACAAGCCGGTACGTCAATCTTAGCGCAATCTAACCAATTACCACAAGCGGCACTAAGTTTGATAGGTTAGTAGTTAGTCATTGAAAAATAATGAATAAATTAAGTTTTTATTCATAACCACAGGAAGATGACTACGTTATGTAGCATCTTCCTTTTTAGGTTTTAGTTTAAGAATAAATTTAATGTTTTATCGAAGGAGTTAATAATGAGTGCTATTAATAGTTCAACTATCGATAATGTATCTTTATCCATTAATCAAGGCGCAGTAATAAATACAAAAATTTCTTCGCAAGAAATCGATACTAATGAAAGAAACACTAATCAATCCGTGCTACCTCAAAGTATATCAGAGATTAAAGCTGAAGAAGCATCGTCAGATACTCGCCAAAGCAGTGCCGCATCAACGACTCAATTAGAGAAAGTGGCTCAGCAATTGCAGGATTTTGTGGGTGAAATGAATAAAGGATTAGAATTTTTAGTTGATAAAGATTCAGGACGTGATGTGATTAAAGTGATTGATAAAAGCAATGGTGATTTAATTAAGCAATACCCTTCAGAAGAAGTATTAAGCTTAGTGGCTAAGCTTTCAGAAGCTGCTGGTAGCTTTGTTAATGAAAAAATTTAACATACGGTTATTCTTGTTCTGATAAGTATGTATTTTTTTTAAAAAAAATGTGTAAGAGCTTATTAACTAATATTTATTAATAGTATTTATTAATTAGTGTTTAAGCGTATTAGCGTAAATTTACAAGTTTACGTATTTAATTCAAATATAAGGTGATGTTATGCTTTCGTTTACAGGTATAGGTTCAGGTTTACAAGTTAACGAGATAGTTGATGCTTTAGTAGGCGCAGAAAAAGTCCCTTATGAGTCGCGCTTAAACCGCAAAGAAAGCCAAATTACTACCGATATTTCTGCTGTGGGTGCTTTAAAGTCAGCACTTGAAGCCGTTAAAGAGTCTATGGCTAATTTAGCTGACGTTGATAATTATCAAAAACGTAGTACAAAAGGCTCTGATGATTTTCTCTCACTTACATCAAGTAAAGAAGCCGAAGTTGGCAGCTATTCTGTTCAAGTAAACGCTCTTGCCGAAAAACATAAACTCGTATCACAAAACCTTAGTGCTACGGATCCCGTTGGTGAAGGAACATTAACATTAAATTCAGGCAGTAACTCGTTTGATGTAGTAGTTTCTGACACGGCTACTTTAGCTGATATCAGAGATTCTATTAATGACAGTGAAGATAACGATTCAATTACAGCGACTATTATTACCGATAATTCGGGGCAACACTTAGTATTTTCAAGTAAAGAAAGCGGTTTAGCCAACGCTATTACCATCACTGCAAACGATGCGAGTGATGGTGATAATACTGATAATGCGGGTTTGTCTCGTTTAGCTACTCCTAATTTAAATGAAGCAACTGCCGCTGCCGATGCACAAATTACCATTGATAATACAATTGTAGTAACCAGCGATACCAATGTATTTGAGGACGTTATTGACGGTATTGATATTACCGCAAAACAAATACAAGGTGTCGACGATAAAGACAGTAATATTTCTGTTGTAGAAAATAATAGTAATATTTCATCAGGCTTGAATGGTTTAGTTAAAAGTTATAACGAACTCGTTGCGCTAGCTAAAAATTTAGGTCAAGCAGGGGAAGGCGGTACAGGCCCTTTAGCAGGCGACTCTTTACTTCGTGGTGTTATGGGCAAGTTAAGACAAGAATTAAGTGCTAATTTTGATATTGGCAACGGTGAATCTATGTCGTTATCGCAATTAGGAGTACGATCAGACAGATATGGTGTGTTAACTGTTGATGAAAAAGCCGTAGAGGAAGTTATTAAAGATGATATTAGTGGTTTGCAGCAGTTTTTTGTTGGCACAGACAACAAAGATGGCTTTGCCAGTTCTTTAGATAAACTTGTAGGTTTTTACACTGAATCTGACGGTATTATTCAAGGAAGAATAGACAGTAAGCAGGGCCAATTAGGCAAAATAGATGACGATAGAGTCAGTTTTTCCCGTAAAATGGAGGCGTTAGAGTCTCGATTATTGGCGCAATACAATGCCATGGATTTATTAGTTGCTAATTTAAACTCTACAAGTAGTTATGTTCAAGCTCAACTGAGTAATATGCCTGGGGTGGTACGTCAAAATAATAATTAAAATTTTTAATTAGGTAGGATCTAACTATTGGTTTTGTAAGTGTTTGTGGCTTTTTTGTTTTTTTGCATACTAAGGCGGTTGTTTTTTAGCCACTGTTTGTTAGTTTCAGCTTGTTGCGTTAGTTTTTGATCAAGCATAACAATTTTATTAATTAAATTAAGCTGCTGGTTAAAGTGTTCTGCATTTTCACTACTGAAAGCTAATTTAATTAATTTATCTCGCTCAATACTCCATTGAGCTAACTGTTTTATGGCTAACTCGTGGTCGTTTGATAAACTATCTTCTGAAATTTTCGTGTTAGTATCAGATGAAAGCTCACCTTGAATACTTTTAAATTCATCATTCAATTTATCCAAAACCTGCTCAGATAAAATAACAATACTATTTAATTGCTGGTAAAAATTTTTTGGCATTAGAAGCTTACATTGCCTTGTTCTGTTGTGGGAATAGAATCCCAACCAGACTTTATAGGTAAAAGAATACTAATTACCTCATCAAGTAACGTTGCGTTATTATTTACATTGGCTTCTAATAGTTTTTCTGAGCAATAATTATAAAGTGCGGCTAGGTTACTTGATATTTCACCGCCTTGTTTAAAATCAATTGAGCCTTCAAGTACCGAAATAATAGAAATGGCTTTTGAAATTAGCTCGCCTTTCTTTGCTATATTTTTCTGTTCAATTGCGCCTTTAGCTGAGGCAATACTTCCTAATAATTCTTGAAAAAGCATAGCGACAAGTTTGTATGGTGAGGCATCTTTAGCCGCGCTAACGGTTGTTTGTTTGTATTTTTTAAGAGAGATATGAGTCATAGATAAGTCCAGTTATTACTTTTTATATTTGAAACACTATGGTGCAAGTCTGCAAATTTATTAAAAACATAGAGTTTCAGTATAGTTTGTAAACTTTAGTGTAAAGAGTAACTTTGATAAATTGCATAAAAGCCACATAAGGTATTTTAAGTTACTGTACTTTGTTAAGCATATATTATACCAATTGAATTAATGCAGCTCTAAATGACTAATTCATTATTTCAATTGGTATTATGCCTAATAATTTTAACGTTAAAAATATATTGTAAGTCTATTTATGAGTATAAATTCTTTTTAATTCATTGTTTTAATGATTTTACCTTTCACTGTCAAAGATCTGACATTTACTTTTTAATTAATTGTTTCGGCAATGTATTGCCCCTGCGTTATAGCTAACTCGGAGATATTACTTATAGTCCCTAAAGGCAACAATGCTGGCCCCGTTGGTTCTGCTAAGAGGTAAGTCGTACCGTTTTCAGTAATGGTTAATTCACCTTGTTTAGCATTTACGTCAATACCAATAAGTGCATGATTATCAATAAAAACTAAAGTCATTTTTATTCTCGGCATTAATGTGCGTAATAAAGCCGCTGTTAAAGTAACCTTACTGTCACAGTCGCCTTGATTTTCCCACAACAACTTTAAAGGTGGATTATAACCCGCACCAGAAGATTCAACTCTGGAGTTCAGAGTTGAATAGGGAATACTTTGTACAAAACCTAAAACATAGTCGGTTACTTGGCGAATATTTTGTATAGAAACTGTTTCTAAAATTAAAGATTTAAGAGGTTTTAAATCATCTGCAGATAAAGTGGCAAAAGCGACATGATCAGGCTTTAAGGCTTGTTTACCGTCATAATTAGTAAATGCTTGATAATGTGTCTTTTTTAAATACTTTTCGGTAAAACTATTTTGTAATGTTTGTAACTCAACTTTTACTTCATTCACTTTATTTAAATCTGTGCCTCTAATGGCAATATAACCGGTTTTTTTATTGTAGTTAATTTGAATATTATTGATGGGGTTTTTACGAAAATAGTTAACGATGTTTCTGCTAACGTATCGTTTGGCTAACTTAGGTTTGTAGGTGCGAAAATTTCTAAATTTCTCAAATAAGGCTGATTTAGCTAGATTAAAGCGTATTGATTGAGTTTGTTGTTGATGACCAAGCCATTGATAATTAAATTGGTATGAATCTGTTTGTTCTATTTTGTCAAAATATAGTTGTTTAGCTTTGGCCGAAAATACCATAAAACAACATATTGCTAAAATAAACAAAGATCTAATTTTTACCATTTACTTGCTTCTACCAAATTAAAGCTTTTATTAAGTTAAGCACTAGTTTTAATGCTAAGCAAGCTAGGTGGGTGATCTTTCGAGTGTGGCTTTTATTTAATATAAGATTTTTTGGTATCTAGTCTTTAGTATTGATGCCTAGTTTATTTTTTAAATTACTATAAAATAATCACTTACTTATCTTAGGTGTAAATTTAGGTGTAAATAATGCAACTCATTGGTTTTCCTGCTTCTCCGTTTGTTAGGCGGTTACGTTTGTTTTTAGATAAACGTGAATACGAATTTATTCATATTGATATATTCTCACTTGAGGGGCGTAAAGTACTCACTAACAATAATCCTGCTCAAAAAGTACCTGCGTTAATTGATGACAACATAACCTTGTTTGATTCAAGAGTTATCTATCGATATTTAGCTAAAAAATTTAATAGCACTGAGCTTACTTGGGATCAAGAAAATTTATTAACGTTGATTGATGCAGCTAATGATTCATTTGTTACGCTTTTGCTATTAAAGCGTTCTGATATTGATAGCTCTGCAGACAAGTTATTTTTTAATTTACAACACGAGAGAATAACTACTTTGCTTAATACATTAAATGAGAAAGTTAAAAACAACTCCTTTCAATCTTGGGATTACCCAAGCATTTGTTTGTATTGTTTAATCGACTGGGTAATATTTCGCGAATTGGCAGACTTACAAGCATACCCTTATCTAGTTTCTTTCCTTGCTGAATGCAAAAATCAAGATTCAGTAAGCGCTACTGACCCTAGGTTTTAGTTATTACTTTGAGTAACTGCTAAGTAGATTGGCTAGGTAATAAAAGGGTATACTAGCGCCCATTAATAGTAGGTAGGATACAAATTTGTTAGCTTTTTTTCGAATAATACTTATTACCCTTGCTTTGGTTGTTATTTGTATATTTTCATGTGTTTTTTGTTTATTTCGTCCATTTCATAAAAATAATGCGCACTTAACTTGTCGTTACTTAGGTAAAGTAACCCAATTAATAGGTATTGAAGTTGAGCTAAGGATCCCTGATTCAGTTAAACATTTAGAGTCTGTGGTTTATATTTGTAATCACCAAAATACGTGGGATATGTTTACTTTAGCAAAAGCAGTAAGACCTAATACAGTAAGTGTTGGGAAAAAAAGCCTAAAATGGATACCTTTTTTTGGGCAAATGTATTGGTTAACGGGCAACATATTAATTGACCGTAAAAATAGTAATAAAGCCAAAAACACAATTGCTCTAACCGCCAATAAAATAAATACTGATGGCTTGTCTGTGTGGTTATTTCCAGAAGGAACTAGAAGCTATGGAAAAGGTATTTTACCTTTTAAAACAGGTGCATTTAGAACCGCCCAACAAGCTAATGTACCTGTTGTACCTATTTGTGCCAGTACAACTAGCCATATTAAACTGAACCGTTGGAATAATGGCAAAATTATTATTGAATTTTTAGAGCCGATCCAAACTCATCAAAAAAACGTTGAAGATAACGAAACCATCAAATTTATGACCCAAAAAGCACAGCAGCAAATAACCGAAAAATATAACCAGCTCAACCTTGAGTTACAAAATTTGAACGTTCAAGGACGTGATAAAAACGAGACTACATAATGATTGAAGATGAATTACAACAATGGTTAACCCACACTGAAAACTTAATTTCAGACCTTATTGCTGATGAAACCAATGAAGAAGTAGATCATACCATTGAGCATCACTTTTCAAGTGCCAATTTTGATTTACTAGAAGCTGCGGCGGTTACTGCATTTAAAAAAGGTTATGACGTAGAAGAGCCAGAAGAAGCCGAAACTGATAGTGGCGAAAAGGTTTTTGCATTTGATATTATTACCGAGCAACCGCTAGAAGTTGATATTATTTCTGATGAAACAAAAATTATGTACCAGTTAGCTCAGCAGTGCAAAGTAGACTACGATGGCTGGGGCACTTATTTTGAAGAGTAATTTATTAGGGTCTGTTGATCTTTCGAGGTTATTTTTACAGCAAGGTGTTTGATATTTAGACAAGGCAGAGTATGTGAAGTGTAGCTAGCTACTCGAACATACGATAACGACGTATAAATTTCAAACAGGTACTGCCCTCTGGGTTCATTTAAAACGAATTTACTCATTGCTGTTCGCTTCTTTAATAGAATAACTATCAGACAAAGCTCACATCGCGATTAAATTCGTTTTAAATTGAATAAAATTTAACCCTGAAAGATCAACAGACCCTAGTTGTTAATAGATAAAATTTATAAAATAAAGTCGTATATACCCGTTATCATTCAAGCTGCATGTTTCAGAGTGCTTGAGCGATTTCAATGTAAGGCGCTGTGATGAAATAAGGGTTATTCCCTTGTGATCTCAGTAACGACGAAGTGATATTGCTCAAGCCCTTCTTAGATGGGTTTAAAATGGCTTTAAGCCGCGGTCAATAATCAAAACACAGAGTAACTACGTTTGAATTATTCTCCTTGCCTAAAGTCATTTTAATTCCCACTGAAATCGAGCACTTTGAATGGTAAAGGGTATAAGTCTTTAGTACTCTTACTGTAAATAAATTCGTTACCATTGAAACGGGTATAACACTGTTGATTTAATGCAATTTTTAATCTAAGCATAAGTATCATTAATGAAAGTCTAGTCTATAATTATTTATTATAAAATAGATATTCACCTATATATTTATCAGTTGTATAACTGAAAATTTCAGTTAGGTAAATTAGGAAAAATAATGACAACAAGCCCAGAGCTATTGCAACGCAGAGTAACCGTGATTTATTATTCAGAAGGTTCACTTGAATTAAAACATGACGTAAAAACCTTTGAAGAAAATGTAAATGGTAGAGTCATTATCCCTGATGACTTCAAAGAAGATAAATCAATTATTGCCGTTTGTGATGGTGAAATTGAAATATTAAATAAAATTGGTGAACGTATTTTATCAGTAAAATATATCGCCTAGCTCTGAGGTTAATAGCTTTGAGGTCAAATCAAGCAAAGCGTTTAGCTTGTTGTTTGAGAAAAATCACTCTTTAAATATCAAAAGTAACACTTTATAGAGCTAATAACTTATATCTAGTAACTCAACAGCTAATATCTGCCCTCGAATTAAATTAACAACATTGTAGATAGCTTTAAACAAATTAATGGATTTATGAAAGCCCCATATTTAAATTACTTACTATAGCTTTTGCCAACTTCAGGATCGGGTTTTGTGTAAGACTTGTCATAACTCTGTGATGCATCTCCAGTTCCATCCATTTCTAATTCTTTAGGCATATAATTTTCATCATGCTTAGCTAAAACTTCTGTAGCTTCAATAATATACTCATCTAAATTAAGTACGCCATTAGCAACAATACCTTGTCCTTCTCGGAATAAGTCAGGCAATATCCCATCGTATTTAACCGTTATCATCGGATCATTTTCGTCGAAGGTTATCGGCATTTTCATATCAGTTAATTTAAATGCAATTTTTAAGCTATTTTCATCTCTTTTAACACTTCCTGGCACAACTAAACCACCAATTCGTAGTCGTTGTCCATTAATTGCTTTGGCACCAGAATCTTCTTTGCCATTATAAATTTCGGATGGTTTGTAAAACAAATCAATGTTTTGGCTAAGTGCGTACATCACCAAGCTTGCAACAACACTGAGGCTGAGAATAATAGCAATAACAATAGTTAAACGTTTTTTACGGCGCGGATTCATTCTTTTCCCTTTAAAATAATGGTACTTGCGATAACTTTATTTAACACTCTTATCATGTTCTGATTTACATTTTTCAGAAGCAACCGTTGATAAAGTATTTTCTGTGTTTGAAGCTAATGCACTTGTTTGCAACGCAGCAGCCTCTTTGCGTTTTAACTCTCTGTTATAACGCTGAGCAATATGTTGTAAGGTCTGTTTATGTTTTTGCTTACTCAGTAAGATGAGTAATAACAAAGCTAGAGTGGTAATACCGTATGAGAGCCATACGTAAAAACCGTATCCTCCCATACTTAAAAAAGCATTTATACTATCAAATTGCATTACTTTCCACCTTTACTCAATGCTAACTCTTTTACCCAAGGTCGCATGCTGTTCCTGGATAAAATTTCATTTCTAAAGCGAATACAGGTAATTACCACAATCAGGAAAATAAAACCCATGTAACAAAAAATAAAAGGCCATAACATATCCATTGTCATTGATGGTTTTCCCATTTTGCTTACTGTTGCCCCTTGGTGCAGTGTATTCCACCATTCAACTGAATATTTGATAATTGGAATATTAATTATGCCGACTAAGGTTAAAATTCCTGCCGCCTTCCCCGCGAGTGCTTTATCTTCAAAAGCGTTATGTAATGCCATAACACCTAAAAATAAAAATAATAAAATAAGTTGTGAGGTAAGTCTTGCGTCCCAAATCCACCAAGTTCCCCACATGGGCTTACCCCATGCTGCACCGGTAACTAATGAGATAAAAGTAAATACAGCACCAATAGGAGCAAGTGAGGCAGCTGATGCATCAGCAAGCTTAAATTGCCAAACAATACTACACAACGCGGCTATTGCCATGCCAACGTAAATCCCCATAGATAAGGTTGCTGTGGGTACATGAATATAAAAAATTCGAAAGCTATCGCCTTGTTGGTAATCAGCCGGGGCAAAAAGTAAAGCCCATGTTAAGCCAATGACTAATAATATTATGGTGAGGTAGCTAAACCACGGAATGATCCTATCGGTTAAGTGATAGGTTGCTTCGGGGTTGGCGTAGGGGTGTAACCATTTCCACATGTTAATTTATACTCACTTTTAAAGCAGAAGATACAGCGAATGGCGATAAAATTAAGCTACTAAAAAATAGCGCAGCTATTATAGCAAGTTGACCTGTATAAGGTAAGTTCATTGCAGCAGTGTCTATGGCACTGGTTGCAAAAATTAATACCGGAATATATAAAGGTAAAATTAATAAGCTTAATAATACGCCGCCTTTTTTAATACCAACGGTTAATGCTACACCTATTGCGCCAAGTAAACTAAGTACTGGAGTGCCTAATGATAGCGTTAACATAAGTGCACTATAACCCTGTTCGTTAAAATTTAAAAGTACCGCAAGTAAAGGAGCAATAAAAATAAGTGGGAGACCCGTTAATAACCAGTGCGCGGTGATTTTAGCCAATACTAAAACAAAAATAGGATGAGGGCTTAATAACATTTGCTCAAGCGAACCATCATTATAATCAGATTTAAACAATCTATCTAACGATAATAAGGTTGCCAATAAAGCCGCTACCCAAATAATTCCCGGGGCTATTCTTGATAAGGTTTCCATTTCTGGACCAACACCTAAAGGAAAAAGCGTAATAACAATAATAAAAAATAATAGGGGATTTAATACATCATCTTTGTGTCTAAACGCTATAGTAAGATCTCGTTTTAAAACCAGCATAAAGGCAGAACGATAAGACAAGTTATTAAAATGTTGAATATTTTTTGTCATGATTAATTCATTGCTCAGTGTAGACTAGGGTTTATTGATCTTTTTGATCTTATTGCTATCCAAGGATTCATTTAAAAAACGTTTACCTCCGTTAAAACGCATTTAAGATGAACGAAATCATACCCTAAAATAAAGACCTCTTAATGTTTATTACTTAAAAGAGCAATTAGTAGAAACGATAATCTAAAGTTATTTTCTTTACACGCTCTTTAGGGAGGTTTAAATCTTGATGGGTAGTTAAAATAATACATCCCCCTTGGTCAGCGTGTTCTATAAAACGTGATTCTAGGTTGTTAACTCCGGCTTTATCAATGGCGGTAAATGGTTCATCTAAAATCCAAATAGGCGCATGCGTTTGCCATAATTGAGCTAGTGCAATACGTCGGTGCTGTCCAGCACTTAAGTTTGAAGCTAGTGCATCTTCGAAACCTAATAAGTTAACCTTTTTTAAAGTTTGTTCTGCTAATGTGTGATCAAGCCCTTGTAATGCAAGATTGAACGATAAATTTTCTTGTGCGGTCATTTCATCTTTTACACCAAGTAAGTGACCTAAGTACAATAAATTTTGGTTAAACTCTTCTTTGGCTTTTTTTATATTATTGCCGTTAAAAAAAACACTGCCTTCATAGGGCGTTGATAAACCAGAAAGGATACGTAATAAGCTAGTTTTACCTGCCCCATTTGGGCCTTCAACTTGAATAATATCGCCAGTGCAAACTTCAATATGTAAATCATCAAATAAAATACGATCTTCCCTTATGCAGGTAAGCGCTTTTGCTGATAATAACGGTATTGAGCTGGGTTTATGAGGTACAGGCAAGCTAAGTCCGAATCAATAAAATGTGTTAAATGATGAGGTAGAGAATAATGAACACAAGCTCATGTTTTTAAGTCATCATTAATTATAAATATAATATTACTACAAAGGTAGGTAATTCAACAGTTGGAAATAATATTGAATATTGATACTAACTTTACTGATTAATAATATAGGTTGGTGCTAGAATAACCGCAATTTAGCATTAAAGCACTTGTAATAAGTTATTACACTTTTGTGTGCATAAATAAAGTTATTACTAATAAACAACACGCTAAAATATCGAGTTTAGCGTGTAATTAAATCACTTTACATTGACTTAACTTTTACCGTTTCTTGAAAGCATATATCCGGAGAAATAAATGATACCTGAGCTAGGGCATTTCGCTCTTATAATTGGTTTAGCCTTTGCTATTTGTTTAAGTATTATTCCTTTAGTAGGGATAGCCACTAAGCAACAACAGCTTATTACTTATGCTAAACCGTTAACATTTGGTATGTTCACATTTGTCGCTATTAGTATTATCACTTTAGCGTATAGCTTTGTTACGGACGATTTTTCCGTATTGTATATAGCCGGTCATTCAAATACCCACTTACCCTATTATTTTAAAATAAGTGCCGTATGGGGCGGACATGAAGGCTCACTACTATTGTGGGTGTTTTCATTGGCCGCATGGACGGCAGCAGTTGCCAAATTTAGTCACGGTATTGAAGATGCCTTTATAGCCCGTGTTTTAGCCGTATTAGGTATGATTGTTGTAGGCTTTGCAGTATTCACCTTACTAACTTCTAACCCTTTTGAACGTATTTGGCCAAATGTACCACTTGAAGGTCGAGACTTAAATCCACTCTTGCAAGACGTTGGTTTAATTATTCATCCGCCATTACTTTATATGGGTTATGTAGGGTTTTCAGTTGCCTTTGCTTTTGCTGTAGCCGCATTAATGAGTGGTAAATTAGATGCAGCATGGGCTCGATGGGCCAGACCTTGGACTGTTGGAGCTTGGGTTTTTCTTACCTGTGGAATTGCTTTAGGTAGTTGGTGGGCATATTACGAACTTGGTTGGGGTGGATGGTGGTTTTGGGATCCGGTTGAAAATGCTTCATTTATGCCTTGGTTAGTTGGTACTGCGCTTATTCATTCATTAGCCGTTACTGAAAAACGTGGCACCTTTAGAAACTGGACGGTATTGCTCGCTATTTTTGCTTTTAGTTTGAGTCTTCTGGGCACTTTTATTGTGCGTTCGGGTATTATTACGTCAGTTCACTCATTTGCAGCAGACCCAGGCAGGGGGATGTTTATATTAATGTTATTAGGTATTGCCGTTGGTGGTTCATTAACTCTCTTTGCTATAAGAGCTTCTAATGTGGCAAGTTTTAGTCGCTTTGCTTTTTATTCACGGGAAACTGCATTACTTATATGTAACGTTATTTTAGTGATTGCTACTATTACCATTATGCTGGGTACTTTATATCCATTACTTATTGATGCTCTAGGCTATGGAAAGATATCGGTTGGTCCTCCTTATTTTAATGCGGTATTTGTGCCGATTATGAGTTTATTGTTTATTGTGATGGGGATTGGTCCGCTTATTCGCTGGAAAAAAGCAAAAAAAGGTGAATTACGAAAGCAGTTATTTTCTCCCTCAATTTTAAGTATTGTGATCGGTATTGCTTTCCCATTTTTATATGGCGGTGAATTTAACGCATGGGTAACCATGGGCATAACGTTAGCGTGTTGGGTCGAGTTAGTTGTGTTAAAAGAGCTTTATAACCGCGCTAAAACACCCGAAGGTAAATTAAGTTTTTCAAGATTAAGTTTAAGCCAAATAGGGATGACACTTGCTCACAAAGGTATTGCTATTACTATTGTAGGAGTAACGCTTGTTTCGGTGTATGAGTCAGAAACCAATGTTAAAATGTCGCAAGGTGAAAGTACCATTGTTTCTGGTTATGAAGTCAAATTTAATGGCGTTAAACAAGTAAAAGGTCCTAACTATTCAGCGATTCAAGGGCAAATTGAAGTTTATAAAGAAGGTGATTTTGTTAGCTTGCTACAACCTGAAAGACGTACATATTTAGTACAAACCATGGGAATGACCGAAGCAGCTATAGACCCCGGTTTATTTAGAGATGTTTATGTCGCATTAGGTGATCCACTTCCTAATAACGCATGGGCGGTTAGAGTGCATTACAAACCTTTTGTTCGATGGATTTGGCTAGGCGCAATCTTTATGTCAATTGGTGGCGTATTAACCATGCTTGATAAAAGGTATCGCAGAAAAAAACCAAACAAATTATTAGCCTCAGATAACACTAAACAAGCAGGTAATAGCGACTTTACAACGTCAGCTTCTTTAGAGAGTAATCAGTGATGAATAAGTTAATTAGATTTATACCGCTTATTTTATTTATTGTATTAGGTATTGTTTTATATCGTGGTTTATCGCTAAATCCCACTGAATTACCATCAGCTATGATCAATAAACCATTTCCTGCATTTTCGTTATATAGCGTTTACGACACTACTACGTTAAAAACAAATGCAGATTTTAAACCGGGTATTAAGCTAGTTAATGTGTGGGGTACTTGGTGTCCGTCGTGTCGGGCAGAGCATCAGTTTCTAAATGAGCTTGCTAAAACTAATCGTTTTAGCATTTACGGGTTAAATTATGATGATGAAAGGGCTTTAGCGCAAAAGTGGTTAACTAGTTTAGGTAACCCTTACGTATTTTCATTGTTTGATGAGGAAGGCAAGCTAAGCATTGACTTAGGCGTTTACGCTGCCCCTGAAACATTTATTATTGATCACAATAATAAAATCCGTAAGCGCTTTGCCGGTCCGTTAGACGCTACTATTTGGGCAAATGAGTTTGAATCACTGATCAAACAAATTGAATCTGAACAAGCTGAGAATTAACAATGATATTTACTAAATTTTTAGCATTACTATTAATCAATGCGGCGTTAGCTCTTTTTGTATTTACAGCGCCTATTGCAAACGCCAATGCGGTAGATGCATACGAATTTAAAGACGAAGTGACTAAAATTCGCTTTAATGCTTTAACCAAAGAATTAAGATGCCCCAAATGCCAAAATCAAAATTTAGCAGACTCTAATTCACCTATTGCCGCTGATTTACGCAGAGAAGTTTACAACTTGTTGCAACAAGGCCAAGCAGATATTGAAATAGTTAACTACATGGTGGCTCGCTACGGTGAATTTGTATTATACCGACCACGAGTTTCAAGCCTTACTTATATTTTATGGTATGGACCCGCATTTCTATTACTCGTTGGTGTTATTGTCGTCGTCATGGTTATTCGTAAAAAACCACAAGTTTCATCTAAAGAAACTTTATCGACCGAACAGCAAAATACGCTTGATAACATACTAAAAGATAAATAACGCCATGCCTGAACTTATTATAATTACTGTTGCTTTTCTTCTCCTTATACTTATTGCTATTTGGTGGCATTTTATAAAGCAAAACGAACCCTCAACCATCATTAATAATTCACAACGCGATGATACTAATGTCAGGTTATATCACGAGCACAAAGCTGAAATCGAAAACGATTTTAAGCAAAACCGAATTGATGATGAAAATTATCAATATTTAATGGCAGAATTAGATAAAAGCCTGCTACAAGATATTGAAGAAAACAAAAAATTCTCAAAAAATGATGTGATCGAAAGTAAAAATCTCTCAATTATATGGCCAATGACATTAACGACTTTTATTTTGGCTTTTAGTTTTTTTATATACAACTACAACGGTGCTTATCAACAATTGAGCCAACCGTTGAATCAAGTGAATCAGCAGGGAAGTGCTCAAGTAAACCAGAAAGAACAAGCAAAACAGATAATTGATGAAATTAAAGCCATTATTGATTTAACGGTTAAAGAGCCTAAAAACACAGACGCTTGGTATAGTTTAGGGCAAGCGTTTGTTAGCATTGGTGAGTTTAACCGAGCCTTAGAATCGTTTGATCAAGTGATCAACATTGAAGGTGAATCTGCTGAATTATATGGCGCTAAAGCACAAGCCTACTACTATAAAGACAAGCAAATAATCACTACTGAGGTACAAAAATTTATCGATAAAGCGCTGGTATTAGACCCAAAGGATCCTTCTACCAACATCTTAATTGGTATGCATAACTTTATGAACGAAAACTATCAAGTTGCCATCAAGCACTGGGAAATGGTTATTAATTCGGGTAAATCTAATGTCAACACTGAAGCCCTTAGTGAAGCGGTAATTGAAGCGAAAAATCGTTTATCAACAACTCATAAAGATGAGAACATAACGCCAAGTTCTGCAACTGATAGCGGACCTCAACTCACCGTAAATGTTGCGGTGAGTGAAAAAATCCAACAACAATTGATCCAAGGTGAAGACAAAGTCGTATTTGTTTATGCCGTATCATCAGATGGTAAGCACGGCAAAATGCCAGTGGCAGCAGTTAAAATGAAGGCAAGTGATTTACCTGTTTCTATTGTTTTAAATAATAGCAAAGCGATGTCACCTCAAGCCAAAATAGGTGATGTTTCTGCGGTAAATATTTATGTTGTTGTTTCTGCCAGTGGCGCCGTAGGTGTTAAATCCGGCGATTATAAAGCTGAAATACTTAATGCTGACGTATTATCAACTACACCATTATCGTTACTTATTGATACGGTTGTTCCTTAATTAGTGAATAACTAACGAATAACTAGCAAATAAATAGCGAATCAATAGCTAAACAGTTAATTAGGTAAAAATGCATTATGTCTCGATTTTTAGGTCGCACCAAAGCACTTCACGATAAAAAAGCTAAAATAGGTGTACTAGTAACCAATCTAGGTACGCCTAAAGCTCCCACCGCCTCAGCATTAAGAACTTATTTAAGAGAGTTTTTATCTGATCCTCGGGTGGTAGAAATTCCGCGCATTGTTTGGATGATGATCCTTCACGGTATAATCTTACGAGTACGACCTAAAAAATCAGCGGCATTATACAAAAGTATTTGGACTGAAGAGGGGTCGCCATTATTAGTTATTAGTAAAAAACAAAAAGCTAAAATTGAACAATCGTTAACTGATAAGTACGGCGAGCATGTTAGTGTTGCACTGGCTATGCGTTATGGTGAGCCATCAATTGAACATGCCTTAAATACCTTTCAAGAATCCGGTGTAAACGACATTATCGTATTACCATTATATCCTCAATATGCTGGACCTACCGTAGCTTCAACATTTGATGCCGTAGTTAACACCTTACAAAAATGGCGTTGGATCCCAAGTTTAAGCTTTATTAGTGGTTATCATGACAACCCAAAATATATTGAAGCACTTAAATACCGCGTTACTGAACATATAAAGCAACACGGTAAGCCCGATAAACTGGTACTTTCTTACCACGGTATGCCGCAACGTTTTTTAGAGCAGGGCGACCCTTATTACTGTTTTTGCCATATGACAACCCGTTTACTTATTGAATCGCTTGGGTTTGAAAAAAATGATTATGTCTTGACCTTCCAATCGCGATTTGGCAAAGCACAATGGTTACAGCCTTATACTGATGTAACTCTTGAAAACCTTGCCAAAGAAGGCAACAAGCACATTGCTATAATGAGCCCCGCTTTTAGCGCTGATTGTTTAGAAACACTTGAAGAATTAGAGCACGAGAACAGAGCGGTATTTATTGAAGCGGGAGGAGAGGCGTATCATTATATCCCGGCTCTTAATGATGATGAACTACACATAGAGGCGTTGGTTGATGTAATTAGCGCTTCGATTAAGTCTTAACACGTATTTGAACAAACTCTTGATTTTAATGGTTATATGCAATAAATCTTTGACTGAAGTTTTTGAATTAATGTAAAGCGTTGAATCAAACCTAAGCTAAAACTTTAATTAAATCATTTAAAACCATCAAAAAAATAATCATCACCATTATGCTATTTATTAACTGAATGGTCTTACTTCAAACGGCTGTATTAACAGTAACGCTAAGTGAATTAAGTTCGTTGCTTAAAACGAATTCCACTTATAAAAATATAAAATACCAGTGTCAGCAATGGGATAACCCATTCAATAAATTGCCCCCACTTAGCATAAGGTGTTTGGCCTGCAACTAAGTTTATTTCTGCTTTTAAAACACTTTCCTCAAACTGCGGTAATACTTTTATTACCATACCTTGGTGATCAATTACTGCGGTAATGCCATTGTTGGTTGAACGTAGTAAAGGTCGGCCAAATTCAGCTGCGCGCATCCTAGCAATATCTAAATGTTGATGAGGACCATGTGAGTCGCCAAACCAAGAATCATTACTAACGGTTAATAGTACGTTGGTTGTTGGCTTAAAATTAGCTCTTAACTGTGCTGGAAAAGCTATTTCAAAACAAATAAGTGGTAATAGGTTAATATCTTTGGCAATTAAATTAGGCTGTACATATTCTCCTGGTGAAAAAGATGATTGAGGTAAATTAAATAAAGGGGCAATAGGTCTTAACCATTCTTGAAAGGGAACAAATTCACCTATTGGCAGTAAATGATATTTGGCGTACCTATTACTATGATTATATTGATAATCGCCTTGAGTATCTTTTTCATGTTTTTTACCTAAGGTGATCAAGTTATTAAAATACTTTTTAGTATCAATATTGTAATTTAATATACCTGTAATAATGGCGCTATTTTGTAGGGTAGCCGATTCGTCCGCAAGACCTAAAAAGTCTTGTGCCATAGGTTCAAGAGCCGTAATTGCTGATTCTGGCCAGATAATAATATCGACATCAAAATTGATTGTAGTTAAATCGAAGTATTTGAGCATGGTTGGCCATTCTTGCTCTGGTGACCATTTAATTTCTTGTTTAATATTACCTTGAACTAAAGCAACTTTAACAAATTTATCTGTAGGTGAAACCCATATTTTTTGACTAAGAAAAATAGTACTTACTATCGCTAAAATAATAATTCCAACACAAAGGCGGAAGGAATATTTTGTACAATGGTAAATATTATCAGGCGAATTTTGATTTAGCTCTGTTTTGCAAGGAGTTAACTGTAAAGGGATACGTTTGTAAGGAATGAGTTGAACAATTGAAATACAAATAAGCAGTAAAATTGAATTAAGACCAAATTCCCCTAAAAGCGGAATAAAAGCAGCTAACGGGCTGTCAATTTGAGTGTAACCTAAAGATAACCAAGGAAAACCAGTTAATACCACACCGCGTAAATATTCAGTTATTAACCAAAAGGCAGACAGTAACCATAAATTAAGACGTTTAGTCGTAGATAATTTAGCGGACAAGTAACAGGCTAAGGCAGGAAAAAGCGCCAAATAAAGTGAAAGCAGCGCCATTAATACAACAGAAACAACTAGCGGTAAACCGCCAAATTGATCAATAGCAACATGCACCCAACTTATGCCACTGGCAAACCAACCAAATCCAAAAATAAAACCCAGTTTGGCGGCTTGTTTAGGTGTTTTGTTATTAAGTATTGCAAACCAAAGTGGAATGCTTATAAACGGAAGCCACCATAAAGAGAAAGGCGCATAAGCAAATACTAAGCTCAAACCAGTAAAAAAGCTTATTGCATTTTTAGCTGAACAAATAAAATTTTTGCTTGATTTGATTAATGTTGAAAACATAAATGTTTGTACTAACTCGCATTATTTCAATGGGTATTAATCAATATTTTTACCATTAACTTCGTAGTCTTTAGGAACGGCTACTTGTATGGTTTGAATTCTGCGAGTATTTGCCGCAGTTACTTTAAATTCAAGCTCGTCAATGGTTACAATTTCACCTTTTTTAGGCATGTGACCAAATTTATTAAGTACTAATCCACTGATGGTATCTGAGCTTTCAATGTCAAAATTTGTATTAAAGTACTCATTAAAGTCATCTAATTCTGTTAACGCTTTTACTTGATAAACTTGACCGGCTAGGTATTTAATATCTTCTTCAATAGCATCGTCAGTTTCGTCTTCAATCTCACCAACGATAAGTTCTAAAATATCTTCAATAGTAACAACGCCTGAAACTCCACCATATTCATCAACTACAATAGCCATATGATAACGCTGTGATCTAAAATCTTTTAAAAGTGGTTCAACCTTTTTACTTTCAGGTACCATGATTGCTGAGCGAATAACTTTATCAATGGTACATTCTTCATCTTGTTGTTTAAAAGCGTAGGCAAGCAGATCTTTTGCTAAAAGCATACCCTCTATTTTATCAATATCTTCATTAATAACAGGGAAGCGAGAATGGCCAGAGTCAATTATTTTAGACAGCGCTTTTTCAAGAGGATCGTTAATATCAAGGGTTACCATTTGTGATCTAGGTATCATGATATCTCTAACACGCATGTCAGACACTTCTAAAACCCCTTTGATCATTAATTTGGTTTCAGGTCTAATGAGTTCTCGGTCTTCAGCATCATTTAATACATCTACTAGCTCGTCTTTACTTTGCGGCTCTCCAGTAAACACTTGTGTGACTTTCGTCCAAAGAGATTTGTTTGAAGAACCGTTGCTAGAGTGTGGGTTGTCATCGCCCATAGGGGGTTTTTATTTCCTAAAATAATTAACGTGCAAATATGAAATTTATACTGCTTGGTAAGGGTTGTCTATACCAAGCACCGATAATAGTTTTATTTCTATCGATTCCATTTCAATGGCTTCATCATCTTTTATATGGTCGTAACCTAATAAATGCAAGCACCCATGAATAACTAAATGTGCCCAATGATGTTGTGAGGTTTTATTTTGATCTTTAGCTTCTTGAAAAACAATGTCAGCACAAATAACTAAGTCGCCCAACAAGTTAATATCAATACCTTGCGGTACTTCAAAAGGGAAGGATAATACGTTAGTGGGTTTATTTTTTTGGCGATATTGGTGGTTAAGTTGCTGGCTTTCAGGTATTTCGACGATCCTGATTGTAAGTTCAGGATCGTTTTTAATGGTAGATAATGCAGTTTCAACCCAAAGTTGCAATTGTTCAACCGTAGGAAGATTTAGGTTATTACACGCTATTTGAACATCTAATTGAACTGACATTACTGTGTAGGCTTAGCTGATGATGCTACATCTTTAGCCGCTAAGGCATTTTTTTCAACTTTAAGGCGATTCATTTTCTTTTCATGTGCATCATAAGCTTCAACAATCCTTGCAACAACCGGATGTCGTACAACATCTTTTGAGTCAAAAAAGTTAAAACTTACGCCAGGGATATCTTCTAATACTTCAATAGCGTGCCTTAAGCCTGATTTTTGCCCACGAGGTAAATCAACTTGAGTAATATCTCCAGTAATTACCGCTCTGGCATTAAAACCAATACGTGTTAAAAACATTTTCATTTGTTCAACGGTGGTATTTTGGCTTTCATCTAAAATAATAAAGGCATCGTTTAGGGTACGTCCTCTCATGTAAGCTAATGGCGCTACTTCAATAACGTTGCGTTCGATTAGTTTTTCTACTTTCTCAAAACCTAACATTTCAAATAAAGCATCGTAAAGTGGGCGCAGGTAAGGATCTACTTTTTGTGATAAATCACCAGGTAAAAAACCGAGTTTTTCGCCAGCTTCAACCGCAGGACGAGTTAATAATATACGTCTAACTTCTTGTCTTTCTAAAGCTTCTACAGCACAAGCTACCGCTAAATAAGTTTTACCTGTACCGGCTACGCCTACGCCAAAACTAATGTCGTTGGTAATAACGTTTTGCACGTAACTTTGTTGATTTTCGTTTCGTGGTTTAATAACGCCACGCTTGGTTTTAATGGTAATTGCTTTGTCAAAATTTACATCAAGGTTGTTATTTTTAGGCTCTTGTTCTAAAACATTTGCGCCAATAATAGCAAGGTGTACCATTTCGTCGGTAATATCTTGATGTTGATTTTTCACCGTACTGGTTTCAACATAAAGGTCTTTTAATATGTTACTTACGGCTAGGCAGGTTTTTTCATTACCGACTATTTTAATTTGGTTGCCACGATAGCTTATTTCTACACCTAAGCGCTTTTCTATGGTTTTTAAATTATCGTCCATAGGACCATATAATGCAGCTTGGCGTGTATTATCTTCAGGTGCTAGTGTTAAAATGTGGCTATTGTTTTTACTCAAAGTAACTATTATCCATAAGGGTTGTGGTTATTATTTTGTGAAAGTGTGTTATAAAAGTTATATTAACACGCTTATTATAAGTTATCGTTAAGCTGCTTATTAGTAGACAGTTAAACTAAGTAAAACTAAATAAAATAAGTAAAGCTATGGCGTAAAGGTATTAACGCCTATTCCATCTGTAGCTGGTACAACTCGTTGATGATGTGTATTAGCAAGAATATCAGCAGGAGAATGCGCAATACGTAATCCCATATCTTTTTCTTCTCTAACCAGATCACCGCGTAAGGAGTTTGAATAAACGTCAGTAATTATTACGTCTACAAATTGACCAATAACATGATGTGGTGCTTCAAAGTTTACGATTCTATTATTTTCTGTACGTCCGCGAAGTTCCATTGGGTTTTTCTTTGAGGGTCCTTCAACTAAAATGCGTTGTTCAGTACCTAACATTTGACGAGCAATGCGCAAAGCTTGATTACTAATGGTGTCTTGTAATATTTGTAAACGATCTTTTTTAGTTTGATCTGATACATCGTCAGGTAAGTCTGCCGCAGGTGTGCCTGGGCGAGCGCTATAAATAAAACTAAAGCTTAAATCAAAATTAATATCAGTAATTAATTTCATCGTTGATGCAAAATCGTCGTCAGTTTCTCCAGGGAAACCAATAATAAAATCTGACGACATACAAATTTCAGGTCGAGCTTTTTTTAGTTTACGAATTTGAGATTTGTATTCCAATGCCGTGTGACCACGTTTCATTTGTACTAAAATTCTATCACTACCGCTTTGTACAGGTAAATGAAGATGGCTAACTAATTCAGGTACTTCTTTGTACACTTCAATGATATCGTCGGTAAATTCAATCGGGTGCGAGGTGGTATACCTAATTCTATCAATACCATCAATGGTGGCGATTAAGCGTAATAATTCTGAAAAACGACAAATGCTACCATCATGAGATTGGCCACGGTAGCCATTAACATTTTGCCCTAATAAATTAACTTCACGTACACCTTGCTCTGCAAGTTGCGCAACTTCATATAATACATCATCCAGTGGGCGACTGACTTCTTCACCACGGGTATAAGGTACTACGCAAAAAGTACAATACTTACTACAACCCTCCATTACTGAAACAAAGGCCGAAGCTCCATCGGCTTTAGGCTCTGGTAAACGGTCAAATTTTTCAATTTCCGGAAAACTCACATCAACTACTGGGCTTCTATCACCGGTAACCTGTTGAATCATTTCAGGTAAACGGTGCAAAGTCTGAGGTCCAAAAACCATATCTACGTATGGGGCTCTTTGGCGAATAGCATCACCTTCTTGCGAGGCTACGCAGCCACCAACACCAATAACTAATTCAGGGTTAATGGCTTTAAGATTTTTCCAACGACCCAATTGATGAAATACTTTTTCTTGGGCTTTTTCACGTATTGAACAAGTATTTAATAAGATAACATCGGCATCTTCAGCCTGTTCAGCTAATTCGTAGCCATGAGTTGAATCTAAAAGTTCGGCCATTTTCTGCGAGTCGTACTCGTTCATTTGGCAACCCCATGTTTTGATGAAAAGCTTTTTACTCATTAATACGTGCCTAATATTCAATTGTGATTTTAAAAAATGAGTCGTATTTTACTCTTTCTTTAGAAGAGACGCCAGTTTAGTTGTAGGGTGGAGCATAATTTTATTTATGTTAATAAAATTATGCTGTTACAGACTTTCATATAATTAACCTCGTATAAATAACTTAGGTTAGTTAAAATAAAATTCTGAAAAGGGCAAAAGATATTAATGATGAAAAACTTTGATTGTATTGTTGTTGGTGGTGGAATGATTGGGGCTTCTTGTGCGCTATCGTTAGCAAATTTGGGTTTAAAAATTGCCATTGTTGAAGTTAAGCCTTGCAAACCTTATGAAAAACAAAGCCCGTTTGATTTAAGAGTATCGGCAATTTCTATCGCAACTCAACAATTACTCGAACAACTAGAGGTTTGGGCTTCATTAACGCAAAAACGACTATGCCCATATACTCGGTTAGGTGTGTGGGAAACTGAGTTATCTTATACCGAGTTTGATGCTCAATCGATTAAACAACCTGTGTTAGGCCATATTGTTGAAAATAGATCTCTACAACTCTCTTTATGGGCAGGCATAGAGTGTAATAACAACATCACTTCTTTTTGCCCAAATTCACTATTATCTTTTCAGCAAAATTCAGAAAATGTCATTGTTGAACTTGAAAACGAAACCATAACAGCCAAATTACTAGTCGCGGCTGACGGAGCTAACAGTAAAGTAAGAGCATTAGCCAATATTGGAGTAACGGGTTGGGATTATGAACAATCAGCAATGCTAATAAACGTTGAAACGCAACTTTTACAACAAGACATAACATGGCAACAATTTTACCCGACCGGTCCTGTTGCTATGTTACCGCTTAGCGGACAAAGTGATTTGGGTGGTTATGCTTCATTAGTTTGGTATCATCAAAAAAATGAAATAAAACGCTTGTCGTCTTTATCTCATGACGACTTGTCTGTTGCTATCATGGAACATTTTCCAAAACGTTTAGGGAAAATAAAGGTGATTGATAAAGCTTCATTTCCGTTAAGCCGCAAACATGCCAATACCTATCAGAATAAACGAGTGATATTGCTAGGTGACGCAGCTCATACCATTAATCCTATGGCAGGGCAGGGAGTTAACATCGGATTTAAAGATGTTAAAGCATTACAGCATATTATTGCTAAAGCTATAGGTCATGGTGAAAACTGGTCAGAGCCTAAAATATTAGCACGCTACGAGAAACAAAGAAGAACTGACAATTTATTAATGATGACGGCAATGGATGCGCTAAATAACTCGTTTAGTCATCCGTCTACTCTCGCAAAAATAACGCGTAATGTAGGGTTAATTCTCGCTAATCGTTCAGGATTTATAAAGCGTAAAGCGCTTGCGTATGCGTGTGGGATTTAATTTAATTGGTATACATTCAAAGAAATGAGTGGGTTTATAGCGTGTAAATAGAGGAAACAGGAAAAAATAATAGAATATAAAGAATATAATGGTACGGGGTGAGAGACTTGAACTCTCACATCTTGCGATACTGGAACCTAAATCCAGCGCGTCTACCAATTCCGCCAACCCCGCATTGCATAATCTGTGTAACTAATACTTTTTTAATAATCTTGTGAATATTTTAGATAAGGATTATTTTGATACAAGAGAAGTGGCAGGGGTAAGAGGATTTGAACCTCTGAATGACGGGATCAAAACCCGCTGCCTTACCGCTTGGCTATACCCCTGCAGAAAACTCAAATGTAAATTACAATACAACTACGATCTAGAGGATTTCTATAGAATGAATTTTATAAAGAATCTTAAAGAAAGTGGCAGGGGTAAGAGGATTTGAACCTCTGAATGACGGGATCAAAACCCGCTGCCTTACCGCTTGGCTATACCCCTGCAATGTAACTTACTTTGCAACTAACGTTGCTTTGAAATGGTACGGGGTGAGAGACTTGAACTCTCACATCTTGCGATACTGGAACCTAAATCCAGCGCGTCTACCAATTCCGCCAACCCCGCATTTCAAAATGGTGGCTACACCGGGACTCGAACCTGGGACCCCATCATTATGAGTGATGTGCTCTAACCAACTGAGCTATGTAGCCTTACCAACCTGCCCGTAAGCAAGTGGCGCGTATTATGCAAATCTCGTTGACCTACGTCAACCGTTTTTTAACAAAAAAAGGTACTTTTTAACTGTTTGAGCAAACAGTGTGCAATTTGTTGTTTAACTGTTCGTTGTTCACAGGGTTGAAATTAGTAAACCCTTTGTAATACCAATTGAATTAATGAATTGCTCACTTAGCGATAATTTAAAGGGTTATAAGCACAGATTTTACGTTCCAAACAAAATTTAAGTACATACATCCATGTATGCAAGGCATTGATTGAGAGAATGGTTATTCTTGGTAACTGCTCCTCCTGCGTTACCCTAATAACCTACATCCATGTCATAGGTAGGATCTTAAGAAATGGAACTGAAACTCGATTCATGATCAAATGATAGTTGACAGACAAATCATAAACTCATGAAACGAGCTTCAAAATGAATACTAGCATTTTTGTTA
>Ga0209303_1000174_pt1 | contig 62254 bp, 48 predicted proteins | sample SidtaG_3_FD_187449 | JGI IMG/M metagenome (GOLD analysis project Ga0209303, IMG submission 187449) | Marine algal microbial communities from Sidmouth, United Kingdom - Sidmouth_Asex1 metaG (SPAdes) (version 2) | ecosystem: Host-associated > Algae > Red algae > Unclassified | place: Sidmouth...
CGCCCTGTCATGACGATGGCGTTCTGCTGCGCGTGGTCGCCGTTCGCCCAGTCTTCACCGTCATGCTGAGCATCGGCGGAACGACGTCGCCGTGCTTGTCAATGGACGGCCTCAAATGACCGGATACTGATCAGCGACGGGGTCAACAACCGGATGGGATCCCTGTTCGCGGGCTACGAGTTCTTCTCTGCCTGGCGCAAGATCATCGGCGATGAACGGGTGGCGAGCGATGGTATCGACTCGCTGCACACGATGGTGGAAGGGCTGTTCGATCCCGCCAGGCTGCTGCGCGTCATTCGCGACTTCGTGTTCTTCCCGGACGCCTCGAAGAGCGAGGCCAAGATCGTGCCCCGCTACCCGCAGTTCTACGCCGCCACCAAGCTGTACGAGAACGTGCTGGCGCACCGCCGGCCGATCGGTGACGGCAAGGGCGGTACCTACTTCGGTGCCACCGGCTGCGGCAAGAGCTTCACCATGCTGTTCCTGTCGCGCCTGTTGATGAGGAGCGTGGAGCTGGCCAGCCCCACGCTGATCCTCATCACCGATCGCACCGACCTGGACGAACAGCTGGCCAAGCAGTTTGTGGCCGCCAAGACCTATATCGGAGACCGGACGGTGGTGCGCGTGGAGAGCCGGGCGGAGCTTCGCACACGCTTGCGCGGGAAGAAGAGCGGTGGCGTGTTCCTGACCACCATCCACAAGTTCACCGAAGATGCCGAGCTGCTGACCGAGCGCAGCAACGTGGTGTGCATCTCGGACGAGGCGCACCGCAGCCAGATCAATCTGGACCAGAAGCTCACCCTCACCGAGCAGGGCGTGAAGCGCAGCTACGGGTTCGCCAAGTACCTGCACGATTCCTTGCCCAACGCCACCTACGTCGGCTTCACCGGTACGCCGGTCGACGCCACGCTGGACGTGTTCGGACCGGTGGTGGACGCCTACACCATGACCGAATCGGTCCACGACGAGATCACCGTGCCCATCGTCTACGAGGGGCGGGCCGCGAAGGTGGTGCTGGACAACGCCGGGCTGCAGGAGATCGAGCGCTACTACGACGATGCGATCGCGGATGGGGCCAGCGAGTACCAGGTCGAGGAGAGCAAGCGCATGACCAGCCGCATGGACGCCATCCTCGGCGACCGAGAGCGGCTGGCGGCGCTGGCCGCGGACTTCGTGGAGCACTACGAGACCCGCGTGACCGAAGGCACCACGCAAGCTGGCAAGGCACTGTTCGTGTGCAACCGCCGCGAGACCGCCTGGGCGTTCTACCAGGAGGTCGTGCGGCTGCGCCCCGCCTGGGCGGAGGTGCGCGAGTGCGCGCCAGGGGTGGAGCTGTCCGTGACCGAGCGTCGCTCGTTGCGCTCATCCCCGATGATCATGCTGGTGATGACGCGCGGCAAGGATGACGAGCCCGCGCTCTACGAGCTGCTCGGCACCCAGGAGGAGCGCAAGAAGCGCGATGCGCAGTTCAAGGAGATCAAGTCCAACTTCAAGATCGCCATCGTGGTGGACATGTGGCTGACCGGCTTCGACGTGCCGTTCCTGGACACGATCTACATCGACAAGCCGCTGCAGAAGCACAGCCTGATCCAGACGATCTCGCGCGTGAACCGCACGTACGGCGGGAAGGACAAGGGCCTGGTGGTGGACTATATCGGCATCAAGCGCCAGATGAACCAGGCGCTGGCGCAATACTCCAACGGCGCGCAGGACGGCATCGAGGACATCCAGCAATCCGTCATCGTGGTCAAGGACCACCTGGCCCTGCTGCGGGGCCTGTTCCACGCCTTCGATGCGACGCCGTACATCCACGGCACACCGCTGGAGAAGCTCGCCTGCCTGAACGCTGCCGCGGAGTTCGTGCAGCGTACACAAGCGATCGAGCAGCGCTTCATGGGGCTGGTCAAGCGGCTGAAGGCGGCCTATGACATCTGCGCCGGTAGCGATGCGCTGGATGACGAGGAACGCGACCGCATCCATTTCCACCTGGCCGTGCGCACGATCGTGTTCAAGCTGACCAAGGGGGATGCGCCGGACACCGCGCAGATGAACACCCGGGTGCGCGACATGATCTCGGATGCGCTCAAGAGCGACGGTGTGGAGGAGATCTTCCGCCTCGGTGACGACAAGGCCGGCGAGATCGACCTGTTCGACGACGACTACCTGGAGAAGATCGGCAAGATCAAGCTGCCCAACACCCGCATCAAGCTGTTGCAGCAGCTGTTGGCCAAGGCCATTGCCGAGGTCAAGAAGACCAACAAGGTGAGCGGCGTCGATTTCTCAAGGCGTTTCGCCGCTCTTGTCGACAAGTACAACGAGCGCGATGAGGAGAGCGTGCTGGTCTCCGACGTGTGGGAAGACATCAGCGAGCAGATGGTCGACATGATCATCGAGCTGCGCGAAGAACGCTCCTCGCACGAGGGTCTGGGCATCGACTTCGAGGAGAAGGCGTTCTACGACATCTTGCTGTCGTTGGCGAGAAAGTACGACTTCGCCTACCCGCACGACAAGCTGATCGCGCTGGCGCGAGCGGTGAAGTCACTGGTGGACGACAAGGCGCGCTACACCGATTGGAGCAGGCGTGACGACATCAAGGCGGAGCTGAAGGTCGGCTTGATCCTGTTGCTGGGCAAGCACGGCTACCCGCCGGTGAGCCGCGATGAGGTCTACCAGGAGATCTTCGAGCAGGCGGAGAATTTCAAGCGGTCTCGCAGTGCATGACAAGGCGGCGCAGCGTGCCGATCTCGTGGCGCGTTTTCCTGCCCTCGCCATCCAATGCCATGTGGCACCCGCGCCCGTGAGCGCCAAACGCCCGTGCCGTTTGGCCGCGTTACGGTCGGCTGCACGCGCCGGTACTCTCAGGCCGTCACCGCCGCCTGCGGAAACCCACCCGCCTTCATCAACGATCCGGGCAGCGTGTGCCCCAGCCGCGCCTCCAGCCACGTCGCCGCCTCGATCGCTCCGGCCAGCGACACCCCGCTCGACACCCCCGAGCGATCCAGCAGGTAGACCAGATCCTCGGTGGCGATGTTGCCGGTGGCGCGCGGTGCGAACGGGCAACCGCCGACCCCGCCCAGGCTGGCATCCAGCGTGGCCACCCCCGCCTCCACCCCGGCCCAGGCGTTGCCCAGCCCGGTGCCGCGCGTGTCGTGCAGGTGCAGCCGGATCGGCACGTCCGGGAACGCATCGCGCACCGCTGCCACCCGTTCGCGCACATCGCGCGGCGTCGCCACGCCGATGGTGTCCGCCAGGCCCAGCTCGAACGGTGCGTGCGCCATGCAGCGCGCCACCACGTCGAGCAGTCGCGCCAGCGGCATCTCGCCTTCGAACGGGCAGCCGAACGCGGCGGCGATGACCAACCCGAGCGGCTGCGAATGCGCCCGCGCCTCGCGCGCCACCTCGGCCAGCGCCTCGATGCCATCGGCGGTGTCCACGCCCTGGTTCCTCTGGCTGAAGGTGTCGCTGGCCACGACCACGAAGTTGACCTCGTCCAGCGCCGCCGCCACCGCCCGGTCGAAGCCGCGCCGGTTCAGCGCCAGACCGATGTAGCGCACCGCATCCGTTCGCGGCAGCGCCTGCGCCACCGCTTCCGCGTCGGCCATCTGCGGCACCCGCTTCGGGTTCACGAAGCTGGTCACCTCGAGCCGACGCGCACCGGCCTCGACAGCGCGGCGGATCAGTTCGAGCTTGTCGGGCGTGGACAGGATCGTCGGCTCGTTCTGTATGCCGTCGCGCGGTGCGACCTCGACGATCTCGATCGATCCGGTCATGACGGTCGGTCCTGCGCGTGTACTCTGATGACAGATTGTAGGGGCTGCGCGCCAGCGCGCGACACCTGCCTGCCCTTCACCGACGACGGAACCCCCTTGTGACGACAGGTCCTGCGAACCCGAATCACGACGCGGCACACGATGCGGCATCCGGCACCCCCGGCACCGGCACGCCGCGCACCGGCCCGCTCACCGACCTGCGCGTGATCGAGATGGGGCAGCTGCTGGCCGGGCCCTTCTGCGGGCAGCTGATGGCCGACTTCGGCGCCGAGGTCATCAAGGTGGAACCGCCCGGCAGCGGCGACCCGATGCGCCAGTGGGGCAGCGAGAAGGCGCACGGCACGTCCTTGTGGTGGCCGGTGGTGGCGCGCAACAAGCAATCGGTGACGCTGAACCTGCGCACCGAGGAGGGTCAGGCGCTGGCGCGCGAGCTGCTGGCCACCGCCGACATCCTGATCGAGAACTTCAGGCCCGGCACGCTGGAACGCTGGAACCTGTCGCCGGCCGAGCTTGCCGAGCTGAACCCGCGGCTGATCGTGGTGCGCGTGAGCGGCTACGGCCAGACCGGCCCCTACGCCACGCGGGCCGGCTACGGCTCGATCGGCGAGGCGATGGGGGGGCTTCGCTACGTGGTCGGCGATCCGGACTCCCCGCCCAGCCGCATGGGCATCTCGATCGGCGACGAGCTGGCCGCGGTTCACGCCTGCATGGGCGCGCTGATGGCGGTGCACGCACGCCATACCAGCGGGCGCGGCCAGGTGATCGATGCGGCGATCTACGAATCGGTGCTGAACATGATGGAGAGCCTGGTGACCGAGTACGACGTGGCCGGCTACGTGCGCGAGCGCACCGGGGCGATCCTGCCCAACATCGCCCCGTCCAACGTGTACCGCACGGCCGACGACAAGCTGCTGCTGATCGCCGCCAATCAGGACACGGTGTTCAAGCGCCTGTGCGAGGCGATGGGGCGGACCGAGCTGGCCGAGGACGAGCGTTACGCCACGCACGCCGCACGCGGTGCCCGGCAGGTCGAGCTGGACGTGCTGATCGAGGCCTGGACGCGCACGCAAGCCCTGGACGAGCTGTCGGCCACGCTCGAGGACCACGGCGTGCCTAGCGGCCTGATCTATCGCACCGAGGACATGCTGGCCGACCCGCACTTCGCGGCGCGCGAGGCGATCGTGTCGGTCGAGCACCCCGAGTTCGGCACGATGCGCATGCAGAACGTGGCCCCGCGCCTGTCCGAGACGCCCGGCTCGGTGCGCCACGTCGGACCGACGCTGGGCGAGCACAACGCGCAGGTGTACGGCTCGCTGCTGCAGCTGTCCGACGAGCAGCGCGAGGACTATCGCCGCCGCGGCATCATCTGACCCCCGACCAGGAGCCTTGTCTTGAACGAACCAGCCAGCCAGCCTTCCCCCGGCGGCACCGCGTCGGGCCTGCGCCTGGGCGTGGACGTCGGCGGCACCTTCACCGACCTGCTGCTGATCGACGAGGGCGCCGGTCGCATCCACACCGCCAAGGTGCCTTCCACGCCCGAGGACAGCTCGATCGGGGTGCTGAACGGCATCGAGCGCCTGTGCGAGCAGGCCGGCATCGACGCCGGCGACATCGACCAGGTCATGCATGGCACCACGGTGGCCACCAACACGGTGCTGACCCGCAGCGGCGCCCGGGTGGGACTGGTGACCACCGCCGGCTACCGTGACACGCTGCAGATCGCCCGCTCGTTCGTGCCCGGCGGGCTGGGTGGCTGGGTCATCTGGAACAAGTCCGACCCGTTGGCGCCGCTGGAATCCACCATCGAGGCGATCGAGCGCATCGGCGCCGACGGCTCGGTGCTGGTGCCGCTGGACGAGCGGGCGCTGCGGGTGGAGCTGACCACGCTGCTGGCCAGCGGCATCGAGTCGTTGACCGTGGCGCTGTTCAACAGCTACGTGGACGATGCGCACGAGCGGCGCGTGGCCGAGATCGCCCGCGAGATCGCGCCGCAGATCCCGGTCTCCACCTCGGCGGCGATCATGCCCGAGATGTACGAGTACGAGCGCACCGAGACCACGGTGGTCAACGCCTACGTGCGCCCGGTGGTGTCGCGCTACGTCGACAACCTGGAACGCGAGCTCAAGCGGCGCATGGGCGAAGGGACGCTGCTGCAGATCCTGCGTTCCGATGGCGGCCTGTCCTCGGCGGCCAGCGCGATGGACCAGCCGGTCAACCTGCTGATGTCGGGACCGGCCGGCGGCGTGGCCGGGGCGCGCTGGGTGGCGCGCCAGGCGGGCGTCGACAACCTGCTGACCTTCGACATGGGCGGCACCTCCACCGACGTGGCGCTGATCCAGGACGGGGTCGCCCGCACCCGCCGCGAGACGCGCGTGGGGGATGTCACCGTGCGCGCCCCGTCGATCGATGTGCGCACCGTCGGCGCCGGCGGTGGCTCGATCGCCTACGTGCCGCAGTTGACGAAGGCGCTGCGCGTCGGGCCGCAATCGGCCGGCGCGCAGCCGGGGCCTGCCGCCTACGACAAGGGTGGCGAGGAGCCGACGGTCACCGATGCCAACGTGGTGCTCGGCTACCTGCCGGCCGATGCACGCCTGGGCGGCGACATGGCGATCAGGCGCGATCTGGCCGAGGCTGCGGTGCAGCGGGTGGCCGATGCGCTGGAGGTGTCGCTGGAACAGGCCGCCGAGGGCATCGTGCGCATCGTCAACGAGAACATGTGCGGGGCGCTGCGGCTGGTCTCGGTCGAGCAAGGCTACGACCCGCGGGACTTTGCGCTCGGCGGCTTCGGCGGGGCCGGCCCCTTGCATGCCAACGCCATCGCCCGGCTGATCGGCACCTGGCCGGTGATCATCCCGCCGGGGCCGGGTGTGCTGTGCGCCTACGGCGATGCCACCACCCGGCTTCGCGACGAGGCCAGCCAGACCGTGGTGACGCGCCTGGCCGACACCTCGGATGCGGATGTGGGCCAGCGGCTCGAGGCGCTGCGCGAGCAGGCCGCCGAGTCGCTGTCGGCCGAGGGCGTGCCGCGCGAGCGGCAGAGCGTGGCCTACGAGGTGGACCTGCGCTACGTCGGTCAGGGCATGAAGCTGACCGTCTCGGTCAGCCCCGAAGAGCTGGCAGACGACGGGCTGGCCGGCATCGTCAAGCGCTTCGACGCCGAGCACGAGCAGCTGTTCACCTTCGCGCTGGACGCCGCCCACGAGCTGGTCGGTCTGCGCGCCGTGGTGCAGGGCGAGGAGCGGCGCTTCATCGACACCGCCAACCAGGCCGGAGACGATGCGGTCGAACCCGAGGCGAAGATCGCCGACACCCGCGTCTACGCCGATGGCGAGTGGCACGCGGCCACGCTGTACGAGCGCGCGAAGCTGCGCCCGGGCAATCGGCTGGCAGGTCCGGCGATCATCAGCGAGATGGACAGCACCACGTTGGTGCTGCCCGCACACGAGGCGGCCGTCGATGCGGTCGGCAACCTGCTCATCCGTCCGCTCTGACCCCTCATCCGACGACGCCTCATCCGACCAGGAACCCGCCATGCCCGCCACCATCGTCGAGACCTCCCCCGCCCCGTTCCAGCGCGTCACGGTCGATCCGATCACGCTGGACATCGTCGAGAACGCCCTGCGCAACGCGCGCAACGAGATGGACGCGGTGCTGTTCCGCACCGCGATGTCGCCCGGCATCCGCGAGCAGCACGATGCCTTTCCGCTGATCGCCAACCAGGACGGCAAGATGGTGGTCGGGCAGTTCGGCTCGTTCCTGCACGGCTTCATGCAAGGCTACGACGGCACGATCGAGGAAGGCGACATCTTCCTGACCAACGACCCCTACGCCTGCAACGGCGCGGTCAGCCACCTGAACGACTGGCTGCTGATGATGCCGATCTTCCACGAGGGCCGGCTGGTCAGCTGGTCGGCGATGTTCGGCCACATGACCGATGTCGGCGGCAAGGTGCCCGGCTCGCTGCCCACCGATGCCAAGATGATCTACGAGGAAGGCATCATCATTCCGCCCAGCAAGATCTACCGGCACGGCGAGCTCAACCAGGAGCTTCTGAACCTGTTGCTGGCCAACTGCCGCATGCCCGAGTGGAACCGCTCGGACTTCCTGGCGATCATCGCCGCCCTCAGGCTGGCCGAGCGACGGGTGCGCGAGAACATCGCCCGCTTCGGCACCGATGTGTACATCTCGGCGATGCAGGACATGCTCGATCGCAACAAGTCGGCGATGAGCGCCATCATCTCGATGATCATCCCCGAGACCAAGGCCTACTTCGAGGACTGGATCGACGATGACGGCATGGGCAACGGGCCCTACAAGATCGCCTGCACGCTGTGGCGCGACGGGGACGTGGCGCACTTCGACTTCACCGGCTGCGACCCGCAGTCCAGCTCCTCGATCAACTTCCTGTTGAACGAGGAGATGTTCAAGATGTTCTTCGGGGCCTTCACGATCAACCTGTTCGATCCGCAGATCCTGTTCAACGACGGCTTCTACGAACTGGTGGACGTGCACATCCCCGAAGGCTCGATCCTGAAGCCTAGGAAACCGGCCGCGCTGTCCTGCCGCACCCACATGCTGGGGCGCATCTTCGATCTGATGGGCGGACTGCTCGGCCAGGGCGCACCGGATGCGCTGAACGCGGCCGGCTTCTCGGACAGCCCGCACTTCATGTACTCCGGCTTCGATGAGCGCGACGAGTGGTACCAGCTGTTCCAGATCGGCTTCGGCGGCATCCCCGGTCGTCCGGCGGGCGACGGCGCCGACGGGCATTCGCTGTGGCCGGCGTTCACCAACGTGCCCAACGAGTTCCTGGAGGCCTACTTCCCGTTGCGCATCCGCGAGTACGCCACGATTCCGGACTCGGGCGGCGCCGGGCTGCACCGCGGCGGCAACGGCATCCGCATCGCCTACGAGATGCTGGAGCCGGGTGAGGTGTCCATCCACGACGATCGCTGGCTGACCTCCCCGTGGGGCGTGAACGGCGGGCACCCGGGCATGCGATCCCGAAAGACCCTGCACCGCAAGGACGGCACCAGCGAGAACCTGCCCTCCAAGTGCGATCGCGTGGCGGTGTCGCCCGGGGACGTGCTGCACTTCGACACCTGGGGCGGTGGCGGCTGGGGCGATCCGCTGGCGCGCGACGCGGATCGGGTGCTGACCGATGTGAACCGAGGGCTTGTCAGCGTCGAGGGCGCGCGTCGCTACGGCGTGGTGATCGAGGATGGCGTGGTGGACGCCATGGCCACGGACACCCTGCGAACGGCGATGCGCGTCGAGCGCGGAGACGGCAGCGGCGAGCTGTTCGATCGCGGCTTCAGCTCGATCGAGGAGCTGAAGTCGCGCTGTCTTGCCGAGACCGGGTTCGAGCCGCCAAGCGCACCGGTGTTCCGATGCGGCGCGCAGCCGGCAGCGGCGGCCGCCGGCGATGCCTGAGGCGCTCGACGAGAACTACGCCCGGGCAGGCTTTCATGCCACCCAGGCCCGCGGACAACGCCCGGCGCTGCTGCTGATCGATTTCGCACAGGCCTACTACGACCCGGCGAGTCCGCTGTTCGGCGGGAAGGGTTGCCGGATCGCGCTGGACAACGCGATCCGGCTGGCGCCCGCTGCGCGCCGCGCCGGCATCCCGGTGATCTTCACCGCGGTCAGCTATCAGCCGGGTGGGGCGAACGGTGGGGCGTTCTACGCCAAGGTGCCGGCCTTGTCGTGTTTCGATGTCGGACAGGACTCTCAGCGCCTGGCCGATGGACTGAGCATGGAAGCCGGCGACATCCTGGTGGACAAGCAGTACCCCAGCGCCTTCTTCGGCACCTCGCTGGCCGCCACCCTTCGGTGGCTGAAGGTCGACACGCTGCTGCTGACAGGCGTCACCACCTCCGGGTGCGTGCGCGCCAGCTGCATCGACAGCATCTCGCACGGCTTCATCACGCTGGTGATCAGCGATGCGGTCGGCGATCGGGCCGACGGGCCGCACCAGGCCAACCTGTACGACATGAGCGCCAAGTACGCCGACCTGCTGTCGACGGACCAGGCGCTCGCCTACCTGGCCGAGCGGCTGACCGAGCTGCCGGATCGCGCACCACGCGCCTGATCGATCAGCCGTTGGCGTCGATCGGGTCGATCACGCTGTCGAGCTCGGCGTTCTGCAGCGCTGCTCGAGCGGCGGCGGCCGGGGCAGTGGCCGGGGCAGTGGCCGGGGCGGCAGCTTTCATGGCCCTGCGCGCCGACTTGCCGCACGGCATGGGCCACGCTCAACGGGTGTCGCAGTCTGCCAGCCCGTCGATCGAGGCGATCACGCAGGCGCCGTCGATCGCCTCGGCGTCCGGCGTCACGATCACCTCCTGCATCTGGGCACTGGTGGGGTAGACGCTGCGCAGGCGCTCCGCGATGTCCGCCAACGTGATCGCGGCGAGCTCGGCGGGCAAGGCAGGCACCCGGGTGGCGGGCTGACCGTCCAGCGCCGCCTCCAGCAGGCTGCTGGCCGTGGATGCCGGCGAGTCGAGCATCTGGCGCAGCCCGTCGTCCAGGCGCGCCTTGCTCGCCTGGAACTCCGCATCGCTCGGCCCCTCGGCCACGAACGTGTCGAGGGCGTCGAGCAGCGTCGATCGCGCCTCGGACAACTTGGCGGTGTCGACCTCGGCGTACAGCAGCAACCGGCGCAGCGCGCGGCTCTGGTTATCGAGCAGCGCCTGCGCGGTGTAGCTGGCCCGCAACGTGGTGCGCAGCGCCTGGAACAGGCGCGACTCGTCGCCGCTGCCGAGCATCATCGCGATCAGGATGTCCTCCAGCTCGCCGCCCTCGGCGGTGGACGGCAGTCGCCCCAGCAAGGCCACGGTGCTCTTGCCCACCTCGGGATCGTGCAGCACCACGCTGCGCGGCGAGTCGTCGACCGGCACCGATGCCGACGCGGTCAGGTCCTGCTCGGCGGAGCCGGCCGGCAGGCCACCGAGCAACCTGTCGACGACCTCGCCCGCGGTGTCCGCATCGATGCCGCCAGCCACCACCACCGTCATGCCGGTGCGCACCAGGGTCCGCGCGTACCAGCGCTGCACATCCTTGCGCGTCACCGCGGTGACCACCTCGGGCGGCGAGAGCGACAGGAAGCGTTCCAGACCGCTCCCGCCCAACGTCATCCGGCGCAGCAGATCGCCCGAGCGCGCACCGGCGCCGAGCCGCGATTCGGCCACGTTCGCCGCCAGGCCATCGCGGATGCGCACCAGCCAACGCTCGTCCAGCGTCGGTTCGCCCAGCACCGTCGCGCCCAGTTCGATCGCCGCGTCCAGATCGCGGGTCCGCATGGTCAGGAAGCCTTGCACATGATCGGCAACGACGTTCAGCCCGCCCTCGACCTGGAGCTGCTCGAACGCCTGCTGCACCTCGGCCGGGCTCATGTCGCCGGCGCCACCGGCCGGCAGCAGCTCGGCGGCCACGAACGGGGTGCCGGCCGGCGAACCGGTGTAGGCCCAGTCGCTGGGCCAGGCCACCCGGATCGATACCGATTCCTGATCCGGCATGGCGATATGGCTGAACGCGATGCCCTCGGGGCTTACCAGTTGCTGCGTCTGGAAGGCGTGCACCTTCGACGCCCAAGGGGCGACGACGGTCACCGTGACGAGGGTGAACACCGCGATGGCGATGCGGACGCGCACGACAGGATTCATCGGGTCTCTCCGGGCTCGATCAGGAAGGTCACGACGCGCGGCGCGTCGGCCAGTGTCCGCAGCAAGGTGTTCGTCTGCGCAAGCGTCACCCCGGCCAGCAGCTCGCGCCAGGCGGGCAACGCGACCGGCGAGGCACCGAGCGAGATCGATGCCCGAGCGCGCTCGAGCACGAACTCGTCGGGCGCATCGAGGGTATCGACATCGTCGAGCAGGCGGGCGCGCGCCCGCTCGAAGGTGTCTGCGGGAATGCCCGCCCTTGCACTGTCGTGCAGCGTCGCCTCGAGGCGTTCGAGCAGCGTGGCGTTGTCCACGCCACGATCCGGCCAGCCGGTGAACAACAGCTCGATGTGCCGCTCGTCGATCGCCACCAGGTCCAGATCGAAGCCGCGCGCCACGAAGTCGTCGAAGCGCAACGGTCCGGCCAGCCCGCCTGCCCGGGTGCCGTCCAGCACGGCCCACAGCACGTCGAGCTGCGCACCCAGCGCGTTCGGCTCCTGCGGCCGGTCCAGGCGGGCCAGCCGGCTATGCTGCAACTGCGGTTCGACCAGGCGGGACGCCACCCGCTCGTGCACCTGGTTGGCGGGTGCGGGCAATCGGTAGACGGCTGGGGCGGTGCCAGGCGCATCGGCGTCGAGCGGGGCTGCGGTCGTCTCGGCCGTGACGGCCCTATCGGCCGAATCGGCCCTGGCACCTGCGACCGGTTGTGCGAAATGCTCGCGCAGCATGGGCTCGAGCTCGCTTGCCCGATGATCGCCGTGCACCAGCAACACGCTGTTGTCGGTGCGGTGGGTGGCCGCCTGCCAGGCGATGCCGGCGGCCGGCGTGAGGGCCGCGATGGTCTCGGGCGTACCGATCACCGAGCGAGCCGGCCACTGGCCGTCGTGCTGCAACTCGCCCAGTTCCAGCGCCATCTGCCACCCCGCGGCCTCGCGCACCCGCACGTCGTACTCACGCTGCACGATGCCGATCTCCTCCTGCATGAAGCGCTCGGGCAAGTCGACAGGCTCCAGCACCCGCCTCATCGCGGCGAGCATCTCGCCCAGTTCCTCGCGCGGGCCCGCCAGCCGATAGCGTGTCAGCCGACGGTCGGTGGAGGCGTTCGAGTGGCGACCGGCACCCTTGGCGCCATTGCCGAAGGCCGATAGCCAGACCAGATGCTCGGCGTAGTGCGCCAGGCCGGGCACGCCCGGATTGTCCCGCGCACCGGCCAGCACCACGAGTTCGATCTCGGTGCGCGGTGTCTCGGTCGGCACCAGCCAGGCCGCGCGCAGGGCCCCGGGCTGAAGCGGCAGCAGTTGCTGGGCCGTCACCGGTGAAGCCCACGACGCCGCCCCCGCGATCAGCAGGGCCGACACCGCCTGCGCGAACCGGACCGATGCGAACCGCAGCCGCTGCACGGATCGACCTGATGGCGGGTGGGCGAAGCAGGGACTCACGAGATGATCGAGCACGGCGGGCGAGGTCGGGTCGTGACCATACCCCCGCTGCCCGGTCCGGACGCACCGGCTTTCCGGACCGCAAAGTGGCCGGGCCGAACCGGGCGACCCGATCGAGCCGCTAGCGGCTCAGGAAGAAGCGCAGCATCTCGGCCGAGGCATCGGGCCCGGCCGCATCGGTGTAGCTGCCGCGTGGATCGCCTCCGGACCAGGCGTGACCGGCGCCGTGCACGCACCAGTGTTCGGCCACCACGCCGGTGTCGACATCGCGGTGCACCCGACGGGTCCAGCCGCGTCGCCCGTTGGCCGCCGGCTGCCGATGTCGAGTCGGCGCACCGGTTGCGGTGCAGGCCTCGACGATGCGCTCGGCATTGTCCGGATGCACGGTGCGATCAGCATCGCCGTGGAACACGATGGTCGGCGGTGAGACGACGCCGACCCGTGTCGCGCCCGAGGGTGCCCCCTGCTGCATGGCCTTCAGTGCCTCGGGCAGGTTGCCGGCGGCGCCGGCCGGTAGGCCGGAGTGCACGCCGACGCCTGCGAACAGGTCCGGGCAGACGTTGCCCAGGATGGCCGCCATCGCCCCACCCGCGGACAATCCGGCGACGAACACGCGGCGCGGGTCGGCGGCATGCTCGGCGACCACCTGGCGCACGCAGCGCTCGATCAGTCCGGCCTCGCCGCCACCGCGGCGCTGGTGATTGTGCTTGAACCAGTTCCAGCAGCGTTGCGGATTGGCCCGGTCGGACTGGTCGGGGTACAGCACCAGGCAACCGTTGCGGCGTGCCAGCGCGTCCATGGCGGTGCCGGTGGCGAAGTCCTCGGCGGTCTGGGTGCAGCCGTGCAGCATGACCAGCAACGGCGGCGCAGGCGCATCGAGGGCCCGGGCCGGCACGAACAGGCGATAGTCCAGCGCGCCGCGATCGTCGACGTGGCGGCTGCGCAGGATGCGTTCCGGGCCGGTCGTCGGGGTCGCCTCGTCAAGCCGGGTGCAGTGCCCCTCGATCACGCGCGAGGGGTCATCGGCGGGCGGGGTGCCGCGCGGCCCCACGGGTCGCGATGGCGCGGAGGGCACCGGTGCGCCACCGAGTGCCTGCTGGATCGCCCGGGTGGCGGCATTCAGGTCGCCACCGCGGGTCAGCCGCGTGGCGTCGGCCATCAGGTGCTTGATGTTCAAGTCCATGAGCGAGTCGGTGTCGGTTGGATCAGTGCAGGCGGGAGGCCAGCGCCTGCTTGAGGTCGGGGCGGGCGTGCAGCGCGCCCAGCACGGTGATCGATTCGATCGTCTGCAGGGCCAGCTCGGGGCTGACGTCATCGGCGAACGAGGCCAGCCCCAGCACCCGCACCACCAGCTTCTCGCCGGCATCGCGCACGGCTTCCAGCTCGGCGGCGGTGAACTCGCGGATGCCCAGCACCAGCGTGCGGCGTTCGACCGCCTCGCGCACCGTGTCGGCATGGCGCTCGAGCTCGCGCCGGATGGCGGTGCGGATCAGGTCGGAGCGGTTCGAGTAGAAGCCTTCTCGCACCAGCAGATCGACCTGTCCCAGATCGACCACACCGAGGTTGATGGTGAGCTTCTCGTCCGGTGACCGGGCGGCGGTGGTGCGAGGGGGCGCTGGCATGAGAACATGCTAGTACCATCCAAGTGGATTATCAATACCGCGTTCAGGCGATCGTGAGCGGGCTAGCGATCCACGATCACGCCCGGGTTGAGCACACCGTTCGGGTCCAGGGTGCGCTTCAGGCTGCGCATCAGCTCGCGCTCGACCGGATCGCGCAACGTATCCGCCATGCCGACCTTGCTGCGTCCCAGCCCGTGCTCGGCGGCGAAGCTGCCGCCGCTGGCCACCGCGGCCCGGTACAGCAGATCGGACAGGGCCGGCGCGGCGTCGCCGAAGCTCGCCTGATCGTCGGGCGGGCTCAGATTGAAGTGCACGTTGCCGTCCGCCAGGTGCCCGAACGGGTTGATGCGCACCCCGGGCAGACACTGGCGCAACGCTGCCGAGGTCCGCTCGACGAACTCGGCCAGCGCGGCGATCGGCACCGACACGTCGTGCTTGAGCTGCACCCCTTCGAGTCGCTGGCCCTCGGGCATCTCCTCGCGCAGCCGCCAGAACATCGCGCGCTGCGCCTCGCTGGTGGCGATCGCCCCGTCGAGCACGTCCCCGGCCTCCATCGCCTGCGCCAGGCCCTGCTCCAGCAGCTCGTCCAATGGCAGAGCCTCGGCGGTGGCGGCCAGCTCCACCAGCACGTAGGCGGCGCTGCGCTCGTCCAGCGGCCAAACCAGGCCGTCCACATGCGCCAGCGCCCAGCCAAGCCCGATGTCGGTGAAGAATTCCAGCGCATCGACCAGTTCGCCGAGCCGGCGCGACAGCGCACGCCCGGTGCGCGCCGCCGCGGCCAGGTCCGGACAGGCCAGCAGCGCCGTGGCGCGCTGGCGCGGCATCGGTGCCAGCGACAGCACCGCCCGGGTGATCACGCCCAGCGTGCCCTCGGCACCGCAGAACAGGCGCTTGAGGGCATAGCCGGCGTTGTCCTTCTGCACCGCACGCAGCCCGTCCCACACCCGCCCGTCCGGCAGCACCACCTCCAGCCCCAGCACCCGGTCGGCCATCATCCCGTGACGCGCGGCGTGGCTGCCGCCGGCATTGGTCGCGATCAGTCCGCCGATGCGCGCGCTGCCCTCGGCCCCCAGATGCAGCGGGAAGGCGAGCGCCTGGTCGGACAGCTGCGTGTGCAGATCGGCCAGCACCACGCCGGCCTGCACGGTGGCGCTCGGCCCGTCGCCATCGATGTGCTCGATGCGGTTCATGCGCTCGAGCGACAGCACGATCTCACCGGGTGCACCGGGCACCGCTCCGGCGCACAGGCTGGTGTTGCCGCCCTGCGGCGTCACCGCCGCGCCGTGTCGCCCCGCCAGGTCCAGCACGGCCGACACCTCGTCGGTATCGGCAGGACGGGCGACGCCGAGCGGGCGGTGCGCCACGCGCCCGAGCCAGTCGCGCCCGTAGGCATCGGTGTCTTCGGTCAGCCAACCGGCGCTGCCGAGTCGCTCGGACAGGGCCTCGCTCAGCGATTCGCCGCCGGGCGCATCGCCTACCCCCACGGGCTGTCGGCCTCGCCGGGTACCGGTCGCGCCGTCGCCGCACTCGCTTGCAAGGTGACGCACACCTCCAGGTGGCTGGTCTGGGCGAACATGTCGAGCGGCTGGATGCGCTGCACCGTGTAGCGATCACCGAGCGCTGCCAGGTCGCGCGCCAGCGTCGCCGGGTGGCAGGAGACGTACACCAGCGTGCCGGCCGGACGATCTCTCAGGCGTCGCACCACCGCCGCATCCAGCCCGGCGCGCGGCGGATCGACGATGCACACGCTGTCGGCCGGATCCAGCGCGTCGACGTGCGCCTCGACCCGCCCGTTCTGGAACGCCAGGTTGGACAGGCCGGCCGCCTTGCCGCGCTGCCGGGCCAGCTGCACGCTGGCCGCGTTCAGCTCGATGCCCAGCACGTGCTTGTCGGGGTGGGCCTCGGCGATGCGCACCGTCCAGGCGCCGGCGCCGCAGTACAGGTCCATCACGCGTGGCGCCTCGCTGCCCGCCACCGCCTCGAGCACCAGCGCCACCAGACGCTCGCCCACCGCATCGTTCACCTGCGCGAACCCGCGCTCCTCGTCGCGTTCATCGGCCGCCCTGACGATCACCTCGTCGCCCTCGAGCGCCAGCTCCACCCGCCCGGCGAGATCGGCCGGCAGCCCTTGGGCCAGACGTTCGTTGATCCGCTCGTCGGCGATCGGGCAGCGACTCACCGCCACCGGCTCGCCACTGAACCGGCGGTGAAAGTGCAAGGTGCCCGAGCGCGCCTGCCCTTGCACCCGGTTGCGGTAGTGCCACGGCGGATCGCAGGGGATGACCGGCTGCACCTCGGGCGAATCCAGACCGCCGATCCGCACCAGCGTCTCGACCAGCTGCTCGCGCTTGGTTCGCAGCTGGGCGGCGTAGTCGATGTGCTGCCAATCGCAGCCGCCGCAGGCATCGAAGATCGGGCACGGCGGCTCGACGCGATCAGGGCCCGGCTCCAGCACCTCGACCAGGCGCGCCTTCATCCACTGCTTCTTGGCGGCGCGCACGTGCACGCGCGCCCGATCGCCCGGCGCGGTGCGCGGCGCGAACAGCACGCGTCCATCGACCCGGGCCACCCCGTCGCCGCTGTTGGACAACGAATCGATGGTGACCTCGATCTCGTCGTGCAGCCCGGTGGTGCGCGGAACCTTGGGGCGCCTGCGGCGCGGCAGCATGCCGGTGGGTTTCATCGGCAACAGCATATCGTTCATCGGCCGGCCGATCCTGGCCACGCGGCGAACGCGCGGCGAACGCGCGGCCGCCGTGCATCGCGTCGTTGATCCTTCCTCCACCGCGACCGGCCCGGGTGCCACCCGATAGACTGCCGGCCCCCCCTCGGCTCACCGGTCTCGACCTCCCATCGGCACACCCGCCCCCGACGCCACCCCCGACACTGCCCCCGACGCCAAACCCGACATCGCCGCGCGCGTGTCCGCCGCCGGCGTGCTGCGCCGCCTGGCACCGTTCCTTCGGCCCTACCGCGGCCGCGTCGCGCTGGCCGGGGGGGCGTTGCTGATCGCCGCCGCGGCCACGCTGGCGATTCCCGTCGCGTTCCGGTTCCTGATCGATCGCGGCTTCGCCTCGCCGGGCGGTGCCGGTGCGATCGATGGGGCGATCGATGGGGCAGTCGACGGGGCCGCAGCCGGCGCGCAAGACGGAGGCCACGAGCTGGCCGGCGGGTTGATCGAGCGATTGGGCAGCGCCGCCAGCAGCGAGGTCGACGGGGTGTTCCTGGCGCTGTTCGGCGTGGCGGTGGTCCTCGCCGCGGCCACCGCGATCCGCTTCTATTGCGTGTCCTGGCTGGGCGATCGCATCGTGGCCGACCTGCGCAGCGGCGTGTTCGACAGCGTGCTGCGCCAGGATCCGGTGTTCTTCGAGACGCTGCGCTCGGGCGAGGTGCTGTCCCGCTTGTCCAGCGACACCACGCTGATCCAGGCCCTGATCGGCTCCAGCATCTCGCTGGGCCTGAGAAATGCGCTGCTGTTCGCCGGCGGGTTGATGCTGATGATCTGGACCAGCCCGCTGCTGGCCAGCATCATCGTGGTGCTGCTGGCGCTGGTGATCGTGCCGATCCTGGTGATCGGGCGGCGGGTGCGAAAGCTCTCGCGCGACAGCCAGGACCGGCTGGCCGACACCTCGGCGCGGGCCGGCGAGACGCTGGGCGCGATGAGCACGGTGCAAAGCTACGTGCGCGAGGGCATGGAATCCGATCGCTACGCCTCGGCGGTGGAGCAGGCGTTCGCCAGCGCCATCCGGCGCAATCGCACCCGTGCGGCGCTCACCGCGATCGCCATCACGCTGGTGTTCGGCTCGATCGTGTTCGTGCTGTGGCTGGGCGCGCAGGCGGTGATCGACGGGCGCATGACGCCGGGGCTGCTGACCCAGTTCATGCTGTACGCCGCCATCGTCGCCGGCTCCACCGGCGCGCTGTCCGAGGTGCTGGGCGAGGTGCAACGCGCCGCCGGGGCCACCGAGCGATTGCTGGAACTGCTGGATGCGCGCCCGGTGATCGTGTCCGGCGCCGCAACCCTGGCCCCCACCCGCTCGGCCGGCGCCCGCGTGACGTTCGAGGCGGTGACGTTCCGCTACCCCAGCCGCCCGGACGAACGGGCACTGGACACGCTGAGCTTCGACATCGCCCCGGGCGAGACCGTCGCGCTGGTCGGTCCGTCCGGGGCGGGCAAGACGACCGTGCTGCAGCTGCTGATGCGCTTCTACGACCCCGAGACCGGGCAGGTATCGCTGGACGATCAGTCGCTGTCCGGCCTGACGCTTGCCAGCCTGCGCGAGGCCATCGGCTTCGTCTCGCAGGACAGCGTGGTGTTCTCCGACGATGTGATGGCCAACCTGCGCTACGGGCGCCCCGATGCCAGCGATGCCGAGGTGCTCGAGGCTGCCCGGGCGGCGCAGGCGCACGACTTCATCGAACGCCTGCCGGACGGCTACGCCACCTACCTGGGCGAACGCGGCGTGCGCCTGTCCGGCGGTCAGCGGCAACGCCTGTCGATCGCCCGGGCGCTGCTGAAGAATCCGCCGCTGCTGCTGCTGGACGAAGCCACCAGTGCGCTGGACGCCGAGAGCGAGCGCAAGGTGCAGCTGGCGCTGGAGCGGGCGATGCACGGGCGCACCACGATCGTCATCGCGCACCGCCTGGCGACCATCGTGGACGCTGACCGGATCCTGTACCTGGAGGATGGGCGTGTGGTGGAAACCGGAACGCATGCCGAGCTGGTGGCCGCGGGTGGCGGGTACGCGGCGTTATCGGCCTTGCAGTTCGAGCGCGGGCTTCAACTGGGCGCCAGCACCGGCACGCCGTCGGTGCGGCAGGCCAGCGCGCATCCGGGAGCATAGGTCACCCTGGTCCCCAGCCGCTTGCAGGTCGCCCTCACACCATGTCGGCGATCGTGATCGGCAACGCGCGAAGGCGCTTGCCGGTCGCGTGATGGATCGCGTTGGCGATCGCTGCGGCGGTGCCGACGATGCCCAGCTCGCCGATGCCCTTCACACCGAGCGGGTTCACGTAGTCGTCCGTCTCGTCGAGCATCTCGACCTGGATCTCGCGCACGTCGGCGTTGACCGGAACCAGGTACTCGGCGATGTTCGCGTTCAGGAAGCGCGCCCGCGGCCTGTCGACCACGGTGTGCTCGTGCAGCGCCGAGCCGATGCCCCAGATCATGCCGCCCATCAGCTGGCTGTGCGCGGTCTTGCGGTTGAGGATGTTGCCGGCGGCGAATGCGCCGTGCACACGCGGCACGCGGATCTCCTTGGTCCAGCGGTGCACCCGGACCTCGGCGAACTCGGCACCGAAGGCGAACATCGCGTGCTTGGGGGTGACCGGTCCGGCCACGCCGAAACCGCCCTTGTAGGTGGTGCGCAGCGCCTGGGTGGTCAGATCGGGGTGGGCGTACGCGCCGATCGCCGACACCTCGCCGCGCGGGGTCGCCTTCAACGCCTCGAGCAACGGCATGCTTTGACCGTCGGGACCCTTCAGGACGCCGTCCTGGAGCGTGATCGCCGCCGGATCGAGGCCCGACAACGGGTTGTCGTCCATCGCCGCCACGCTGCGCGCCACCTCGGCCGCCGCGTTCAGGCAGGCAAGGTGCACGGCCGAACCGGCGCTGGCCGACGTGACCGAGCCACCCGATAGGGGCGCGACCGGCAGGTTCGAGTTGCCCATGGCCACCTCGACGCCCGCCAGCGGCAGGCCGAGCCGTTGGGCGGCGATCTGTCCCATGATCGTGTAGGCGCCAGTGCCGACATCGTGGGCGGCCAGCTCCACCAGCGCGCTGCCGCTGGACTGCATGCGCACGCGCGCCTCGGATGGGGCGACGGCGGTCGGGTAGGTCGCGGTGGCGCAGCCGTAGCCGACCAGCCAATCACCGTCGCTCATGGCACCGATCGCGGTGTCGCGTCCGGCCCAGCCGAAGCTGGCCGCGGCCGCGTCGTAGCACGCCATCAGCGAGCGCGACGAGAACGGCACGTCCTCGACCGGGTGGCGCTGCGCATCGTTGAGGCGGCGCATCTCGACCGGATCCATGTCGAGCTTGCGCGCCAGCTCGTCCACCGCGGACTCCAGCGCGAAGAAGGTCTGCATCTCGTTGGGCGCGCGCATGAAGCCGGGCGTGTTGGTGTCCGAGCGCGCCAGTCGCTGCTCGGTGCGGATGTTCGGCGAGGCGTACATGGCGCGTGTCATGTGGGTGCCGGGATTGACCACCGGATCGAACTGCGAGGTCTGAGCGATCTCGATGTGCTCGAACGCGGTGAAGCGGCCGTCGGCATCGGCCCCCAGGCGGATCTTCTGCACGCTCTCGGGGCGGAACGCGGCGACGGTGAACATCTGCGCACGAGTGACGATCAGGCGCACCGGTGCACCGAGCGCCTTGGCCGCGGCGATGGTGAGCATGGTGTACGGCGGCAGGCCCGCCTTCGAGCCGAACGCACCGCCGACGAACGGAGCGACCACCTCGATCGCGGTCTCGGGCAGACCGTAGGCCTGGGCGATGCCGCCTCGCGTAGTGCGCACCGACTGGGTGGGCGTCCATACGGTGAGGCGCTCGCCGTTCCATTCGGCGGTGGCCGAGAACATCTCCATCGGGTTGTGATGCTGAAACGGGGTCGTCCAGGTCTCGTCGACCACGGCCGCCGCCGCGGCGATGCCGGCCTCGACATCGCCCTTGGTGACCGCCATCCCTTCGGCTTCCACCAGGAAGGATTCGTACGGGTCCATCTCGATGTCGGCCTCGCCCGGCGCGTACTCCGGCTTCACCAGCGCGGCACCGCGGCGCGCGGCGGCGGCGTTCTCGGCGACCACGTAGGCGATCGGCTGTCCGCCGTAGCGGATCGTGGAGCCGGTCATCGGCCAGAAACTCGCCGTACCGGGCCCGCCCTGGTAGAAGCCCTTGGGCTGCTTGTAGTCGGGCAGGCTCTCGTGGGTGTAGACGGCGATCACGCCCGGTTCGTTCTCGGCCGCCGAGGTGTCGATGGCGGTGAGCTCGCCGACGGCGATCGCCGAGGTCGCGAGCGCCCCGTGCAGCATGCCCGAGGGCATGAAATCGGCCGCGTAGCGGGTACCGCCGGTGACCTTGCGCGGCGCCTCGTAGCGGGTGACGCGGGTATCGAGTGTCTTGGTCATCGTCTCAACCCTCCTGTCGGGCGCGCTGGTGCGCGGTCATCAGCGCACCGGCGACGACGCTCGCCCCCAGCTCGATCTTGTAGGCCGAACCTTCGAGCGGAGTCGCGTCGGCGAACGCGATGCGGCCGGCCTCCTTCGCTCGCTCCTCGTCGAACACACCGCCCGCGAGGAAGTCCTCGGCGGCGCGCGCACGCCACGGCACCGAGGCGACGCCGCCGAGCGCGATGCGCACCTCACTTACCGTGTCACCCTCCATCGCGACCCCGACCGCGGCCGAGACACTGGCGAAGGCGTAGCTCTCCCGGTCGCGCGCCTTCAGGTAGTGCGAGCCCTTCATCGCGGCGGTGAGCGGCACCTCGATCGCGGTGATGATCTCGTCCCGCTCGAGCACCGTCTCCACCTCGGGCGAATCGCCCGGCAGCACGTGCAGGTCGGCGAAATCGATTCGGCGCGTACCGGTCGGCGAGGCGATGTCGACGACGGCGTCGAACGCGATCAACGCCTGCGCCCAATCGCCAGGGTACATCGCCACGCAGCGCTCCGAGCCGCCGAACAGGGCGTGCAGATCGGTCGTGCCACCGTCCAGCGCGGCGCATCCGGTGCCCGGCTCGCGCTTGTTGCAGGCGTAGGCCGTCTCGCGGAAATAGGGGCAGCGGGTGCGCTGCAGGATGTTGCCGCCCAGGCGCCCGACGTGCCGCAGCTGCGCCGAGGCCGCCTTCCACAGCGCTTCGCTCAACGCCGGACAGGCCGTGGCCAGCGCCTCATCGTTGCCGACATCCGACATGCGCGCCAACGCACCGAACCGCAGTCGCTCGCCGTCGACCTCGTATCCCTCCAGCGAGGCGATGCCGGTGATGTCGACCAGCCCGTCGGGCTGCACCACGCCCAGCTTCATCAGGTCGACCATCGTCGTACCGCCGGCCAGCACGTCGCGCCGCTCGTCACCGCCCAGGGCACGTAGCGCCTCGTCGAGGGTGGCCGGGCGCAGGTAGCTGAAGTTCTTCACCGGATCAGCCCTCCACCGTGTCGTCGCGCACCGCTTCGATCGCGGTGACGATGTTCGGGTAGGCCGCGCAGCGGCACAGGTTGCCGCTCATGTACTCGCGGATCTCGTCGGCGCTGCCGGCGTGCCCCTCGTCCAGGCAGGCGATGGCGGAGAGGATCTGCCCCGGGGTGCAATAGCCGCACTGGAAGGCGTCGTGCTCGGAGAAGGCGACCTGCATGGGGTGCAGGTTCCCGACCGGGTCGGCCAGCCCTTCCACCGTCGTGACCTCGGCGCCGTCCACCGACAGGGCCAGCACCAGGCAGGCGTTCACGCTGCGCCCGTCCAGCATCACCGTGCAGGCACCACATTGGCCGTGGTTGCAGCCGATCTTGGTGCCGGTCAGTCCCAACGTGTCGCGCAGCGCCTCCACCAGCGTGGTACGCGGCTCGACAGCCAGGCGACGCACCCGGCCGTTGACCGTCAGACGGATGCTCGGCAGTTCTTCGGCGGTGACGAGACCGTCCTGCGGCGCGGGCTGAACGACATCGTCGGCATACACCACCCGGGTCGCCATTCCGAGCGTGCCCGCGCCGGTGGCGATCGCGCCGGTGGACAGGAAGCGCCGGCGCGACAAGACCGGAGGGGCGGAAGGGTCGTCTGACATCGGCGTCGCGGGTTCGGCACGGGAAGACGCTCACCGTAGTCGATCCACCGAGGCACGTATCCGGTGTTGGCATTCCTGCCGGGCGACGCTGCCCGTCACGACGACGGGCAGCATCGGCAAAGCCTACCTTGCGCTCAGCGGTTCGGGCGCGCTGCCGGACCACAGCGGCGCATCCGGCACGTACAGCACCCGGGTGGGGATGACCCCGGCGCGCTGGCCCGGTCGAGTCCAGCCGAGACGCAGGGTGGCCCCACCGCGATTCTGGTAGTACATCACCGCGATCGCGTGCGGGCGTCCGGCGCTCAGCTCGACCGTGGCACGATCGACCGTGGGCCCGTGATCGGTCCAGTCGTCGATGATCAGCTCGCCGTCCAGGTAGACGCGCACGCCATCGTCCGAGCGGGTCCACAGCGTCACCGTCTCGCTCTTGTCCGGCACCAGGTAGCCCTGCCATTCGATCGAGAAGGTCTCCGAATCGGTAAAGCCGGTGCCTGCGCCCCAGCGGCCGGTGAAATTGAAGTTCAGCTTCGGACCGACGCGGCTGGCCACCTCGGTGCCGAAGAAGCGATCGTCGAAGTAGCGGCCCAGCAGTCCGGTGCCGGCGTCGTCGACGAACCGGGCATGTCTGACGAGGCGGCAAGCTGTTCTTCGCGACAGCGTCGTGGCGAGCGAAACGCTGGCGGCCGGTGGGGGGCGTTCGGGTCGGTCGAACGCTGCGCCTCAGCCGGGTGCCAGCACCGGCACGCCGTTGTCCCGACAGGCGAGGGTCAGCCGATCAGGATCAGACCGTCGAGCACCGCGCGTGCCCGGTGCAGCGACGGCGACAGCTCGGCTCCCGGGTCGGGCGCCGAGAGCTCGTGCAGGGACGTCCGGGCGGGCTGGGCCAGCCCGGCGTCGATGAGTTCCTGCAGCGAGGAGACGTTGGCCGGTGTCATCCGAGCCACCACCCGCCCCCGATCGGTGATGGTGATGATATCGCCCGCGGCGGCCGAGGCCACCACGCGCGAGGCGTTCTGCCGAAGTTTCCGGATGCCCACCTTGTTCATGGGCTACAACGTAGCACCTGCCGGCCCCCCGACCTCGTCGCGCGAGCAGCTTGTGGCGGTACCACTTGTCCGGTGGTGCTCGGACTGGCACCCTTCAGCGTCGAACCCTTGCCACGCCGTCACCGTCATGTCGCTGTCACCTCTCGCCCGTCCCGCTGCGCTGCCCCGCGCGGTGGCCCTCGCCCTGCTGGCCGCAACGACCGCCGCCTCGCACGGTCTGCACGCCGAGACGCTGCGCTGGGCTCGTGCCGGCGATTCGTTGACGCTGGACCCGCACGCCCAGAACGAGGGACCGACGCACACGCTGGCGCACCAGATGTACGAGGGGCTGCTGCAGCGCGACATGACGGGCGAGATCATCCCGGCGCTGGCGACCGACTGGACCGTCACCGAGGATCCGACCGTGTGGCGCTTCAACCTGCGCGAAGGCGTCACCTTCCATGACGGCCAGCGCTTCGATGCCGACGATGTGGTGTTCTCGGTCGAGCGGGCCATGAAGCCGACCTCGGCCATGAAGGAGCTGCTGACCTCGGTCGCCGAGATCCGCAAGGTGGACGAGCTGACCGTCGAGTTCGTCACCAGCGAACCCAACCCGTTGCTGCCGGCCAACCTGACCAACCTGTTCATGATGGACGCCGGCTGGACCACCGACAACGGTTCCGCCGACCCGCAGGACTTCTCCAACGGCGGCGACAACCACGCCGCCTCCAACGTCAACGGCACCGGCGCCTACCGGCTGAGCTCGCGCACCGTGGACGAGCGCACCGTGCTGAACGCGTTCGAGGACTACTGGGGCCGTGACACCTTCCCGCTGGAGGTGACCGAGATCGTCTACACGCCGATCCAGTCGGCCGCCACCCGGGTGGCGGCCCTGTTGTCGGGCGAGGTCGACCTGATCCAGGACGTGCCGGTGCAGGACATCGGTCGGGTCGAGGGCCAGGACGGGCTGAAGGTCAGCAACGCGCCGCAGAACCGCACCATCTTCCTGGGCATGGACCAGGGCAAGGACGATCTGGAATCGGACAACATCGACGGCGCCAACCCGTTCGCCGAGCTGGCGGTGCGCCAGGCGATGAACCTGGTCATCGATCGGGCCGCCATCCAGCGCGTGGTGATGCGCGATCAGTCCGACCCCACCGGCGTGATCATCCCGCCGTTCGCCAACGGCTGGAACGAGGAACTGGGTGCGCTGCCCGAGGGCGACCTGGCGGCCGCCCAGCAGCTGATGGCCGATGCCGGCTACGCCGACGGCTTCAGCGTGCAGCTGGACTGCCCCAACGATCGCTACATCAACGACGAGGCGATCTGCCAGGCGGTGGTGGGCATGTTCGCGCGCATCGGCATCACGGTGAACCTGGACGCCAAGCCCAAGGCGCAGCACTTCCCGCTGATCAACAACAAGACCAGCGAGTTCTACATGCTCGGCTGGGGCGTACCCACGTTCGACTCGGAATACGTGTTCAACTTCCTGGTGCACACCCCGACCGAGAACCGCGGTTCCTGGAACGCCACCGGCTATTCGAACGCCGAGCTGGACCAGAAGATCCAGAGCCTGTCGGCCGAGACCGACCTGGCGGTGCGCGATGCCACCATCGCCGAGATCTGGGAGACGGTGCAGGCCGAGACGCTCTACCTGCCGATCCACAACCAGGTGTTGAACTGGGGCATGAAGGAGGGCATCGCGTTCGAGGTGCAGCCCGAGGACCAGCCGCACTTCAAGTTCCTGAGCTACGCCGACTGATCGAGCGCAGACCGCGCCTGACGGCGCCCTTCCGCCGTGTTCGCCTACGTGGTCCGGCGCGCCTTCCAGGGGGCGCTGGTGCTGTTCGTCGTCGCCTTCGTGGCCTTCTCGATGTTTCGCTTCGTGGGCGATCCGCTCGAGGCGATGATGTCGCGCGAGGCCACCGAGCTGGACCGCGTCGCGGCACGCGAGCGGCTCGGGCTGGACGATCCGGTGCCGGTGCAGTTCGTGCGCTTCGTCGGCAACGCGGTGCGAGGCGACTTCGGCACCTCGTACCGCAACGGCGTGCCGGTGGCGGACATGATCGCGCAGCGCCTGCCGGCCACGCTGGAGCTGGCGCTGGTGTCGGCGATCTTCGCCACCGTGCTGGGCATCGCGCTGGGGGTGTACACCGCCATCCGGCGCGATGGCTGGCTGGCGAACTTCATCATGTCGGCCTCGCTGATCGGGGTGTCGCTGCCGACCTTCCTGATCGGCGTGCTGCTGATCTGGATCTTCGCGGTGGAGCTCGGCTGGCTGCCTTCGTTCGGACGCGGCGAGACCGGCAACCTGCTCGGCTGGGACTCCAGCCTGGTCACCGTGTCGGGACTGAAATCGCTGGTGCTGCCGGCCATCACGCTCGGTCTCTACCAGATGACGCTGGTGATGCGGCTGGTGCGCGCCGAGATGCTGGAGGTGCTGCGCACCGACTACATCCGCTTCGCCCGTGCGCGCGGGCTGTCGAACCGGGCCATCAACTTCGGCCACGCGTTGAAGAACACGCTGGTGCCGGTGATCACCATCATCGGCTTGCAGGTCGGGCAGATCACCGCCTTCGCGATCATCACCGAGACGGTGTTCCAGTGGCCCGGCGTGGGCCTGCTGTTCATCAATGCGGTGCAGTTCGTCGACATCCCGGTAATGGCCGCCTACCTGCTGCTGGTGGGCGCGCTGTTCGTGGTGATCAACCTGGTGGTGGACGTGCTGTACGCGGTGGTCGATCCGCGGCTGCGCGTGGAACGGGCAACGGGGCACTGACGTGAAGAACGCACTGGCACGCGCTTGGGCATCGGACATCGCCTGGTCCTTTCGTCGCTCGCCGATCGCCATGGTCGCCGCCGTGGTCTTCTTCGGGCTGGTGCTCGCGGCGCTGTTCGCCCCGCTGATCGCCCCGCACACCCCATTCGACCCGGCGACGCTGAACCTGATGGACGGCTTCACCGCCCCGATGGACCCGGCGCTGGGGTCCGGCTCGGTGTACTGGATGGGCACCGACGACCAGGGCCGCGACGTGTTCTCCACCATCCTGTACGGGCTGCGCCTGTCGTTGCTGATCGGACTGGCCGCGGTGCTGTTCGCCGCGGTGCTGGGCGTGACGCTCGGGCTGATCGCAGGCTACGCCGGCGGCTGGGTGGATGCGCTGATCATGCGCATCGCCGACATCCAGCTGACCTTCCCGTCGATCCTGGTGGCGCTGTTGATCTTCGGGGTGGCGCGCGGGCTCACCCCGCCCGAGCTGCGCGACCAGATGGCGGTGTGGGTGCTGATCCTGTCGATCGGGCTGTCCGAGTGGGTGCAGTTCGCGCGCACGGTCAGAAGCTCGGCGCTGGTGGAGTCCAAGAAGGACTACGTGCAGGCGGCCCGCCTGATCGGCCGGCGGCCGATCGCCATCCTGTTCCGCCACCTGCTGCCCAACGTGCTGGGCCCGGTGCTGGTGATCGGCACCATCTACCTGGCGCTGGCGATCATCACCGAGGCCACGCTGTCGTTCCTGGGCGTGGGCGCACCGCCGACCAGCCCGTCGCTGGGCACACTGATCAGCATCGGCCAGGACTACCTGTTCTCGGGCGAGTGGTGGATCCTGCTGTTCCCCTCGCTGACGCTGCTGGCGCTGGCGCTGTCGGTCAACCTGCTCGGTGACTGGCTGCGCGACGTGCTGAACCCGAAGCTGCGCTGATGGCCGGCGATGCGGACAGTCACGCAGCCGGTCGCGCGCCCGGTCGCGCGGTGAGTGCCAGGGCGACCGATGACGGCGAGCCGCTGCTGTCGGTCAGCGACCTGGTCGTCGAGATCCCGACGCGCCACGGCACGTTGCGCCCGGTGGACAGGGTGAGCTTCACCATCCGCGCCGGCGAGATCCTCGGCGTGGTCGGCGAGTCCGGGGCCGGCAAGTCGATCACCGGGGCGGCCATCATCGGCCTGCTGGATCGCCCCGCGCACATCGCCGGTGGCAGCGTCACGTTGTCGGGCCTGCGCATCGACCAGCTGTCCGAGCGCGAATTGCGGCGCGTGCGCGGGGGGCGCATCGGTACCGTGTTCCAAGATCCGTCCACCAGCCTGAACCCGTTGAAGACCATCGGCGACCAGCTTGCCGAGACCGCGCTGGCGCACCTGCCGATCACACGGCACCAGGCGCGCGAACGCGCGCTGCAGTCGCTGGTGGACGTCGGCATCCCCGCCGCCGCCGAACGCCTGGACGCCTGGCCGCACCAGTTCTCCGGCGGCATGCGCCAGCGGGTGGTGATCGCGCTGGCGCTGATCGGCGAGCCGGAACTGGTCATCGCCGACGAGCCGACCACCGCGCTGGACGTCTCGGTGCAGGCGCAGGTGCTCACGCTGCTGCGACGCCTGTGCACCGAGCGCGGCGTGGGCGTCATGCTGGTCACCCACGACATGGGCGTGATCGCCGAGACCACCGATCGGGTCGCGGTGCTGTACGCCGGACGGGTGGCCGAGATCGGTCCCACGCAGCGCGTGCTGACCGATGCGGCCCACCCGTACACGCGCGGACTGATGGGCTCCACCCCGGACACCTCGCCGTCCCGGGACATCGGTGATCGCCTGGTGCAGATCCCCGGCGCCATGCCCGGCCTTGCGAACATCCCCACCGGCTGCGCCTTCCACCCCCGCTGCCCCAGCGCCATGTCGATCTGCGAGCAGCGTGAACCGCACACCACCGAGCTTTCCGACAGCGCGGTGCGCTGCTGGCTGCACGAGGACTACCCCTGATGCGCCCGAGCCCAGACGCATCGGATCCGAGCCAGCCGCTGGTCGAGGTGCAGGGACTGACCCGGCGCTTCGATGTCTCCAGCGCCTGGCTGACCCGCGTGGTACGCCGCGAGGACAAGCGCATCCTGAGCGCGGTCGACGAGGTCAGCTTCCAGGTGAATCGCGGCGAGACCTACGCGCTGGTGGGCGAGTCCGGATCGGGCAAGTCCACGATCGCCAAGATGGTGGTCGGCCTGCTGCCGCCCAGCGCAGGCTCGGTGCTGATCGACGGCACCGACCCGGCGCGTGCCCGAGGGGCTGCGATGAGCGCACTGCGCCGGCGCATCCAGATGATCTTCCAGGACCCCTACGCCAGCCTGAACCCGCGCTGGCGCGTGGCCGACATCATCGGCGAGCCGATCCGCACGTTCGGTCTGGCCAGCGGTGCCGAGGTCGTCAAGCGCGTCGATGCCCTGCTCGAGCAGGTCGGGCTGTCGGCCGGCGACGCCGGCAAGTACCCGCACGAGTTCTCCGGCGGTCAGCGCCAGCGCATCGGCATCGCCCGCGCGCTGGCCTCGGAGCCCGAGCTGATCGTGTGCGACGAACCCACCTCGGCGCTGGACGTCTCGGTGCAGGCACAGGTGCTCAACCTGATGCGCGACCTGCAGCGCGATCTGGGGCTGACCTACCTGTTCATCACCCACGACCTGTCGGTGGTGCGCTACATGGCCGACACCATCGGCGTGCTGTACCTGGGCAAGCTGGTGGAATCGGCACCGCGCGAGGCGCTGTTCACCCGCCCCGCCCATCCGTACACGCGCATGCTGCTCGAGGCCGCCCCCCGGCTGGACGGGTTCGGGCGGGTGCACGAGACCGATGGGGGCGAGGTGCCGGATCCGATCAGCCCGCCGAGCGGCTGTCATTACCACCCGCGCTGCGGGTACCGGACCGATCGGTGCGATCGGGACTATCCGCCGGTGCGCGCGCTGGCGGCGAGTCGGGTGGCCTGCTTCGAGGCGGAACGGGTCATCGAGGACGGTCGCGCATCGGTACCGACGACCACGGCGTAGGTCTCGAGTCGATCGGGCGCGTTTGCTACCATCGCCGCCCGCCGAACCGAGCCCGCCCCGCCCGCGCATGAGCGACCTGACGATCACGCTGACAGGAGAAGTCAGGGAGTCCAACTTCGACGAGTGGAAGGACGACCTGGTGACCCGCATCCGGGCGGTCGATGTCGACCTGTCGGCCGACGATGAGGATCTGTCGTCGGCGAACGAGAGCATCCGCCAGTTCCGCCAGGCCGAACAGACCCTGAAGGCGGCCAAGCAGGCAGCGTTGGAGCAGGCCGCCGACATCAACCGCCTGTTCGATGCGGTGGACGCGGTCACCGAGGAGACCCGTCAGGCCCGGCTGTCGCTGGAGCGCAGGATCCGCTCGCGGCGCCACGAGATCAAGCAGCAGTCGCTGCAGGCGCACGCCGAGGCGAATGCCGGCACATTGGATGCGCTGCCGGCCACGCACCGCGCGCTGTTCCAGGATCGCTCGACGTTGCTGCACCTGCCGACCGAGGAGCTGGAAGCCACCATCGAGCAGCGTATCGCGGTGTGGCGCTCGGCCCGGGCGCAAGGGGATGAGTGGAGCGCGAGCGAGCGGGCCGGCGCGCCCGCCGCAGCCCTCGCATCGCCGAGCTCATCCGCCTCCGGTGTGCAGTCGTCGACGACGGACGAAACGGCAGACGATGATCGGACGGACACCGACGCAGCGCTCGACGGTTCGGGGGCCGACGACCCGGGCGCCGGCCATCCGGCGCAGGCCGGTGCGGACGAGGCGGTGCGCGGCTGGCACGTGACGATCGCGCTGCGCGCCGACCGGACCAAGGCGGATCACCTGTTCGCCCGTGTGCGCGATCGGTGGAGCACGGACCGGGCGGTCAGCGGCGTCGAGCTGTCGGCCAGTGACTGAGCGCGTGGCCATGATCGGCATGCTCGGCGCGGCAGCCTACTGCAACAGCCCGAACGTCTGCTCCGACCAGCCGATGGCCTGCTGGTAGATCGGTCCGGCCCCCGGGTGGCCGGGTGCGATGTCCGGATCGCGCGATTCCAGCTGGCCGAGCAGGCTCAGCATCGCGCCGCCGTCTCCGCCGCCGTTCAGGAGCTGGTCACGCACCACGCTGCTGATCGGTATCTCGTGCAGCGCCGCCTCCAGCTCCAGGTTCATGAGTGCCCCCATCAGCGACAGCAGCCCGATGGTGAAGTACATGGACTCGTCCCCGAGCCCCTGCGCCTGGGCCATCAGCTGACAGAAGCGCGCCCGGGTCAGCGCCATCTTGGTCAGCTCGACCGGCTTGTCCTCCATGCCCGCCATGACCAGCAGCGTCACCCAGTTGCGGATCGGCTCGCGCCCCAGCAGCAAGGTGGCATGCCGGATGGAGGTCACCTCGCTTCTCAGGCCGCTCAGCGGCGAGTTCACGTACTTGAGCACACGTACGCTCAGCGCGACGTCACGACTGACCATCTCGGCCAGCTCGTCGATCGTGCTGGCGCCGTCGTTGATCTCGGCCAGCAGCTGCAGCATGGCGATCTTGTTCTGCGGCAGCTTGGTGCCGCTGACGATCTGCGGCTTGGCGAAGTAGTAGCCCTGGAAGTAGTGGAAGCCGTAGGACTTCAGCTGCTCGAACTGCTCCAGCGTCTCCACCCGTTCGGCCAGCGAGCGCCTCCCCGCGGCGGCATCCTCGTACCGGTAGCGCTCCAGCTCCTGCATCGAATGCTGGGTGATGTCGTACTTGATCAGGTGCGCCAGCGGCATCAGCTGGGCGAACTGCACCGGGTCGACGAAGTCGTCCAGCGCGATGGTGTGCCCCTTGGCATGCAGTGCCACCACACCCGCCAGCACCGCATCGGTGACCACCACGTCCTCGAGCACCTCCAGCACGCAGCGCCCGGGAGTCAGCAGATCGAGCGCCTCGGGACTCTCCAGGAAGCGCTGGGTCAGGTTCACGAACGCCTGGGCGTTCCCCACGATCGAGTCCAGCCCCGCCTCGACGACGGTGTTGATCAGCACCCGGGCGGTGGCCGCGTCGCCGTCCACGCTGGCATCGTAGGCATTGGTCTCGGTGGAGCGGAACAGCAACTCGTAGCCGACGGTCGCATTGGCGGCGTCCAGGATCGGCTGACGCGCGATGTAGAAGCTGGCCATCTGCCGCTAGCGATCCGTCGGTGCCGACAGCCCGCCGACCCGCCCGGTCGGGAAATGCACATCGATGAAGCAGGGTGATCGCATGGCGTGTCCGAAGCGGGGGGAGCGGTTCGACGGCGAGCGGGGCACTGGCACCCGCCCGGTGTCCTATCGGTATCGACCACCGGGGGAAAACATGTACCGGACGCGATCGACAAGCTGCGCATCTGTTCGGTGTGTCACTGTCGATGGCGCACGCGGGCCGATCCGGGCGGCGTTCTCGGCACAGGGACCGGACCTGTCCGACGACGATCGAGATCTGCTGTTTCAGCCGTTCGAGCTGCCTGGCGGCCGTGACACTGCAGCGTCTGCGATTCGATCATCGACGAGGCCGAGCGCACGCGCTGCCTGTAAGAGGCCACGCGCTCGCGGAACGAGTACGAGCAGGAGCGCGATCGGGCGCTGGAATGACACCGCGTCGCGCTTCCGGCTGAACGATCCGAGAAGCGGCCCGCACGCTGGGCGCACCACGCAGGAGTTCACGCAAGGCCCGGTCGCCATGCATCGGAGTCCGCCAGCGCATAGCGCTGGCGAGTTGCTCGTCGATTCGTCATCGGGGTCTGCTCAGGGTGACGTCATCGGCGGTTCGGCGCATCGATACGGAGACCTGCCGCATGAAGATCCACGACACCGCCGCCTTTCCCAATCCGGGCCGCGTACGCATCGCGCTGCACGAGAAGCAGGCCTTCGATCAGGTCGAGTTCATCCCGGTCGATGTGGCCGGCGGCGAGCACAAGCGCGAGGCCTTCCGGGCGATGAACCCGTCCATGACCGTACCGGTGCTGGAGCTCGACGATGGCACCTTCATCTGCGAATGCACCGCCATTACCGAATATCTGGACGCCGCCTTCGAGGGGGTGTGCCTGACCGGCAGCACAGCGCAGCAGCGCGGCGTGATCCACATGATGCAGCGGCGCGCCGAGCAGTACGTGATGGATGCGGTGGGCACCTACTTCCATCAGGCCAGCGATGCGATGGGGCCGGATGTGAGCGGTGAACGCCACAAGGAATGGGGACTTCGCCAGAAGCAGGTCGCGCTCAATGGGCTGGCCTACTTCGACGAGGTACTGGCGGAGCGGGCCTACCTGGCCGGCGAGTCGTTCTCGATGGCCGACATCACGCTGTTCATGGGCCTGGGCTTCGCCGACTTCGCCAGCGTGCCGATTCCCGACACGCTGACCCACCTGGCCGACTGGCGCGCCCGCGTGGCGGCGCGGCCCAGCGTGCTGGCCATGGCCGCGTAGGCGGCGCACACGCCCGGTTCGGCACCGCCCGACTCGTCAACGCTCACGAGCCCATTGCTCGGCCTGCTCGGCGAACCAGCGCCGCTCCGCCTGGTTCAGCCCGTCGGGCAACCTCGGCGCGTCCTCCCCCGGCGATGCCGCTCGCCAGACCCGGTAGCGCCTGGCCGCCGCGTCGGCCATTCCGGCACGCAGCAAGCTCAAGATCGTTCGGGCCTCGGGCGATACGGCCGTGTCGGCGGATCCACCGCCGCCGAACAGCAGCGCCGAACGCGACGACAGCGCGTCGGCCGACGCACCCATCTGGGCATCGTCCATCGCCTCGGGCGAGGATTCGGGCGAGGCCCCGGCCGAGGCTTCGGGCGACGCTGCGGGCACCGCCTCGCGCAGAATGGACCGGTCCGCCGCCACGTTCGGCAACGGCGCGACCGGCGCCTGCTCGGGCACCGTCGGCTCGTCCTCCTCGCGCATCGCCGGGACGATACCGATCGCGACCACCAGCACGGCTGCGGCCGGCACCAGTCGATACGCAAGCTTGACCCGATCCGTGGACCGATCGTTGCGCACCGCCGCGTGCGCCCGCGTTCGAATCAGGGCATCCAGATCGGCCGGTGCACGGTCGGACGGGGTGAGCGCACGGGCAAGATCGTCCGCTGCCGGCTCATCGTGGCGGGTCACGGTGACGACTCCCGACGCGCAGCGCCGGTAGTGGTATCGGTGTCGGTGCTAGCGTCGGGGTTGGTATCGGCGCAGGCTTGCTGGCTCAGCGAGCGCAATCGCCGACGCAGCCGATTGGCTCCATAGCGCAGCCGGCTCTTGATCGTCTCGCGCGGCAAGGCGCACACCTGGGCCACTTCCGACAGGGTCAGGCCGGCGACATGGTGCAGCAGCACCGCTTCGCGCTGCGGACCCGGCAACGCATCCAGGGCACGCCGTACCCGCTCCTCGTCCTGCTGCATGGCGGCGCACTCCTCGGGTGTCAGCGGACGTTCCACGGCGACCACCTGCCGGTCCGGATCCGCCGCATCGTCGGTGATCGGGCGGCGCCGTTCCGCGCGGTGAAAGTCGATCAGGCGATGCCAGGCGATCGCATAGAGCCAGCCGACGAACCGCCCCTCCGGACGCCAACGGTTGCGTTGATCGATAACGCGCATCCAGATGTCCTGATAGAGCTCGCGCGCAAGGTCCTCATCGCCGATCGAACGTCGCACGAAGCGCCACAACCGGTCGGCATGGGTGGCGTGCAGGCGGTCGAACGCCCGGGCATCGCCCTCGACCCAGGCCTGCATCGCCTCCTCATCGGCGCGATGCGCCTCGGCGTCGCAGGCAACGGCGTCAGCCATCCGATGCCCGCCCCCCGTCAATCGCCGCTGCGCTGACGATCGTCCAGCACGCGTGACAGCTCCACCAATTCGATGAAGCCGCGCCGGTACCCGAACCGGTCCTCGCCCAGCGCCCCGCGCGCCAGGGCGAGCACCTGGTCGGCCGTGAAGCCCTGCAGGTAGCGATCGTCCCGAAGCCACTCGCCCCAGGCGGCCACCGCGATCGCGAAGCGCAGGTCGTCATCGGCCGCATCGATGTCGGCAAGCGTCGCATCGGCGGCGATCGGACGCGACAGCAGCCGGCTGGCCGCGTCCTCTGAGGTGGCATCGGGTCGCTGGTAGCGCAGGCGCAGTTCACCAAGCTCCTCCATCCGGTTCGCCCGAGCGGCGGGCGCTGCATCGTAGCGCCGTTCGGATAGCCAGCCCGGCTGACCGGTGCGCACGATCTCGTACAGCGCGGTGACGGTGTGCCCGGCGCCGATCTCGCCAGCGTCCACCCGGTCGTTGGCGAAGTCCTCGTCGGCCAGCGCGCGGTTCTCGTAGCCGATCAGACGGTACTCGGACACCACGGCCGGGTTGAACTCCACTTGCACCTTCACATCCTTGGCGATCGTGAACAGCGTGCCCTCCAGCTGCTCGGACAGCACCTTGCGCGCCTCCTGCAAGGTATCGATGTAGGCATGGTTGCCGTTGCCGGCATCCGCCAGCCGCTCCATCATCTCGTCGTTGTAGTTGCCCTGCCCGAAGCCCAGCGTGGTCAATGCCACGCCGGTATCGCGCCGGTTCTCGATCAGCTTCAGCAGGCTGGCGGTATCGCGCGGGCCGACGTTGAAGTCCCCATCGGTGGCCAGGATCACCCGATTCACCGAGCCCTCGCTGGCATGCCGTCGCGCCAGCGCATAGGCCGCCTGGATGCCGGCCTCGCCGGCGGTGGAGCCACCGGCCTGCAGCTCGCCCAGCGCCCGGTCGATCGCTGCCACGTCGTTGCCGGGCGCCCCGTCCAGCACCGTCCCGACCGCACCGGCATAGGTCACGATCGAGATCCGATCCTGCTCGTCCAGCCCGCGTGCCAGCAGCGACAGGCTGGCGCTCAGCAGGCCGAGCTTGTCGGGCGAGTCCATCGATCCGGACACATCGACCAGGAATACCAGGTTGGCGGTGCGATCATCGATCGGTGCGCGCTCGAAGCCGCGCAAGCCGATGCGCAGCAGTTCGCTGTCCGCGTTCCAGGGGGTGGGCACCAGCGTGGTGGTCACCGAGAACGGCGCCGACTCGTCGCTGTGGCGCGGGTAGTCGTAGTCGAAGTAGTTGATCATCTCCTCGATGCGCACCGCATCGGCCGGTGGCCGTTGTCCATCGTTCAACCAGCGGCGCACGTTGGCGTAGCTGCCGGTGTCCACATCGATCGAGAAGATCGACACCGGCGACTCGCTCACGCGCTGCACCGGCGAGCTGGTGGACTCGGCGTAGCGCTCGCGTTCGGGTCGCGGGGCGACGATCTCGGGCACCGGCACGAACGTATGGCCCCGACCGCCCACCAGCGCCTCGATCGTCGCCGCGGCCTCACGCTGCGTCGATGGGGCGGGTGCCACCGCGGAATTCTCGGCCGCATCCGAATCCGCGGCCGCATCCTGAGACGAGGCGGGGCCGGTCGTTCGTGCCGAGCGACCGGCATCCGTGCAGGCGCCGAGCAGCAGGGCCGCGGACAGGGCCGCGGGCAGGGCCGTGGACAGCGCGATGGCCGTAGCAGGCGCCGGAGCGTTCGACACGGCAGAGCAACGGTTCGGAAGGCGTTTCACGGCAAGTGCGTCCGGTTGGTGTGATGGACGGTTGAACGCTGCATCGGTGAAAGTGGGGTCAAGAGATTTTGACCGCGCGAGCGAATCGCGCACGGCGTCCCGGTTAGGGTGGCCCGGTACCCGAGCGATGCATCGACCCCCATGAAGAAATCCCAGATCGTGCAGTTGCTTTTGAACCTGGTGCTCGGCCTGACCGGGCTGAGCCTGTTCTATTCCAGCACGGTGGCCGGCGTGGTGTTCACCGTGCTGCAGGTGCTGGCGTTCGGGTTCATTCCGGTGATCGCCAACCTGGCGCTGTGGCCGGTGGTCTGCCTGGTCGGCTTCTTCACGGTCGCGCATAGGAACCGCGATGCCCGCGAGGACGAGCGTCGCCATCGGGAACTGCTCGATGCCACGCGCGAAGGCGCCTCGCGTCGCGACTAGGCTCTGTTTGACGGATGCGTACGCGCCCGCTGCGCGCCACCGGCAGGCCCCCCTCGGAGCGTCCCTGCTCCGCCAAGTGGTCCAGGGTGATGCGGTGCTACTGCGCCACCACGTCCGGCAGGCAGTGCGCGTAATAGGTGGTGGTCGCCGGCCAGTCCGAGAACACGCCCTCGACGCCCACGTCGCGCGCCAGCACGTCCAGCAGCACCAGCACGTCCGACTCGTCGTCGGTGACCTCGGTGACGCTCTGGTAGTACCAGTCTCCACCATCGGACAGCGGCCCGGAGCGCTCCAGCGACCAGGCGATCAGCTTCAGCCCGGCCTCGTTCGCGGCCTTGGCGTATTCGGACGGCACCATGTTGCCGGCCTCGTCGGTGGTCACCAGCATCCACAGCGGCGGGGCCAGGTAGCGCTGACCGGCATCGGCGTAGTCCTGCATGCTCGGCGTCCAGGTGGACGAATCCATGTGATCGAACCCCTCCTCGTTGTAGCGATCGTCCAGGTGAACCACCTGTTCGGCGAAGTCCGGCGCGCTGGCGATCCAGTGATCGATGTCCTCGCGCTCGAACGATTGCGGCCACACGCGCGACGGATCGATGCCGGCATCGCGGTACTCCTGCAGCATCTGGTCGGCCTGATCGGTGCGCGTGTAGTCCCCGTCGAACGGCAGCTCCACCAGCGCTTCCTTGAGCTCGGGCGTCATGCCCACGTCCAGCTCGTCGAACAGCGCGATGCTCTCGGCGTGGGTGAGCAGCGTGCCGCGGTTGACATACAGGTCGGTTCGGAAGTTCGCCGTCGAGTCCAGGTACTCGGCCAGCGTGCTCGCCTCGGGGTTGCCCGCATCCATCTTGGCCTCCAGCGTACGGAACTCGGCCAGGGTGATGTCCGAGGTGCAGCACTGCACCTCGGCGAACGGGGTGTCGCTGTCCATGTCCGGCGGCACGCTGCAGCGCTGGGCCAGATCGGTCTCCAGGATGTTGGTGGTGGTGTGCAGATCGCACTGCGAATGTCGGCACACCAGCTCGCGATCCTGGGTGAAGGTGACGTCGCACTCGACGATGCCGGCACCCATGCGCGCCGCCGCGGTGTAGCCCTCGACCGTGTGCTCGGGGAACTGCAGCGGTGCACCGCGGTGGCCGATCGAGAACGGCGACGGGCCGATGTCGCTGATGTCGCAATCGGCCAGCGCATCGCGCAACTCGCCCTCGGGCAGGCCGTCGGCCAGCCACAGCGGCCGAGGCCCGATCTCGACCGTTGCGGCCAGCGTGGTCTGCGGCAAGGCACCCAGCAGCAGCGGCAAGGCCAGCAGCGGGACCAGCCGCCTCCCCGGGCGCAGGATCGGCGGCGGGGCGTATCGTCGCAAGGCGCGGAACGGAATCGTCATCGGCTCGGTCGACCATCGTCATGAGTGAGTGTCGAGCCTGTCACACATCTGTGTCAATCGGGTGACGAATCGCTGACCACCCAGCCCGGCCGCGGCGAACGGGCGGTCGGTCTCCCCGGGGGAGGTGGGTTCGGACACGTACCGGTCCTGCGCCTGCGCCATGGTCGGGTCTCGGGCCTGCGGAATGGGCCAGGCGAACACGGGCACACTGTCGCCTGCGCTCGCCGCCCGTCGGGGCGTCGCCAGCCCCCTTCGCCACGCACCGAGCCGGTCAGCGAAGCGGCAGTCGATACCGCGCGAACCCGGACTCCAGCACCTCGACGAACGCCAGGCCGGCAGCGGCGGCCCGATCCTGCGCCGCCGGCGAGGACTCCAGCGTGACGATGACATCCGGGCCTGCCGGCTGGAACGACCAGTTGCCATCGGCGGCCGGATCGATGGTGCCGGAGGCCAGGATGTAGTCCACCAGCACCTGGCGGTTGGTCTGCGGCGCTTCGACGATGGTCGCCGACCCGTCCAGGCCCGGGAAGTTGCCCCCGCCGCCGGCGCGGTAGTTGTTGGTGACGATGGCGAAGCGCTGCGCCGGGTCGATCGGCTCACCGGCGTAGCTCAGCTCGACGATGCGTTGCGCGTCCGGATTCACCAGCACACCGTCGCTGTCGTAGCGCGACGGCTGAGTGACATCGATGCGGTAGTCCACCCCGTCGATGACATCGAAGTTGTAGGACGGGAAATCCGGGTTCACCAGCGGCTGCGGCTCGGCGGTGCTCGGATCGATGGTGTTGAACTGGCCGGCCGAGCGCTCGAGCCACTCGCGCACCCCATTCCCGTCGAGCGCCACGATGCGCAGCGTGTTCGGGTACACGTACAGGTCGGCCACGTTGCGGATCGCGATGTCGCCCTCGGCCAGATCGGTGTAGTTGTCCGGCCCGCCTCGGCCACCGGCCTTGAACGGGGCGCCGGCCGACAGGATCGGCATCCCGTCGTACTCGGTGCCCGCAAGCGTGGTCCTGGCGTACCAGGCTTGCGCATCGGTGACGATCTGGATCGACGGGTCGTCCAGCACCTGGGCGAAGAAGCTGTCGATCGGGGCGGTGGTGGTGCCGACCGCCTCGCCCATCCAGGCGATCGCGCCCTCGTGCGCGGCGCTGACCGCCTCGACGATGTCCGCCTGCGACTCGACCAGCGCGGTGACCTCGCGCCCTTCCTGCGAGGCGATGCCACGCACCGACCCGGTGCCCGACATCACCGTCCAGGCACCGGCCTCGTCCACCGCCAGCGTCAGGTCCACCAGCCCCAGGTGACTGCCCCAGAAGCCGGGCATCACCGCCGGCACCCCGTGCAGCGTGCCGGCCGCCACGTCGGCCCCCTCGAAGTCCTGGTAGGCCTCGGACGGAAACACCGCGTGCGCGTGGCCGAACAGGATCGCATCGATGCCCGCGACCTTGGCCAGCTGCGCGCTGGCGTTCTCGCGCAGGCCGTCGACGGTGGCGGTGGACAGGCCGCTGTGCGGGATCGCCACCACGATGTCGGCACCGGCTTCTCGCATGCGCGGCACCAGCGCCTCGGCGGTCTCGACGATGCCGCGCACCGTCACCCGCCCCTGCAGGTGGCTCTTGTCCCAGGTCATGATCTGCGGTGGCGTGAAGCCGATGACGCCGACGCGGATAGCGTGCTCGGAGCCATCGCGTGCCACCACCGTGCGATCGAGCAGGGTCCAGGGCCGGAAGTAGTGGCGATCGTTGTCCGGATTCTCGTCACCGTCCACGGTGTAGACGTTGGACAGCACGTACGGGAACTGGGCACCGGCCAGCGTCTTGAGCAGGAACTCCAGGCCGTAGTTGAACTCGTGGTTGCCGATGTTGGCCGCGTCGTAGCCCAGCAGGTTCATCGCCGCGAACGCCGGATGCGTCTCGCCGAACGCCAACCCGCGCGAGCGCGCCACCCAGTCCCCGAGCGGATTGCCCTGGATCAGGTCGCCGTTGTCGAACAGCAGGCTGTTGGCCGCCTCCTCGCGGGCCCGGCGAATCAGCGTGGCGGTGCGCGCCAGGCCCACGCTGTCGTTCGCGCCGTTGCGGTAGTAGTCGTAGGGCAGCAGGTACATGTGCAGGTCGGTCGTCTCCATCAGACGAAGATCGACCTCGGCCACCGTGTCGGCCTGGACGGTTCGGGTGCCGGCGGCGCAGGCGCTCAGCACCAGCAGCGCGATCAGGAAGGATCGGTATCGACGTGCGTGCATGGCGGAGCTTCGCTATGAAGGGAGAAGGCGTGCCGGGTTCAAACTAGCATTCCGTGATGACCGGTGTAGCCGCTGGCGGTGCTGTCGCGCCAATCGGTCAGCAGGTCGGTGTCGGGGGCCAGGATCTCCACCTGCAGCGGGTGGCAGGCCGCCTGGTCACTGGAATGGCTGCTGCCGCAGTCCCCGCCCGGGCAGGCGGACAGCGCACCCAGCAGATCGATCTCGGCCAGGAACTCGATCGCATCGCCGGGCCGCACCGGACTGGCCTTCATGAAGTACTGGCCGGTGTCGCGGGTGAAGCCGGTGCACATGAACACGTTCATGACATCGTGCACGTGGCGCTCGGCCTCGTCGGGCGTCAGGCCGCGCTCGTCGGCCAGCGCGCGCACCAGGTTGGAGTGGCAGCAGCGATCGTAGTCGCGCCCGGTCAGCCGGTGCTCGGTGTACGGGTCGCAGCGCGTGCCGATGACATCGTGCACGCGGCCGCCGTCCGCATCCGCGCCGTACCAGGCGAGCGAATCGGCGGTGATGGTGGCCAGCGGCCGAAGGCTCGGCAGGCTGCTCCACAGCCGATCGCCGGTGGACAGGTGCGAGGCCTGCAATTGCCGGGTCTTGCCGCTGTAGAAGCGCTCGTGCAGATCGTCCGCGTTCCACAGGTTCAGATCGCCCACCTGCGGGCCTTCCACCGAGCGGATGCGAAACGCCTGGCCGGCATCGACGTGAAAGGTGCGCGCCTGGCGCGGCGGCACCACCAGCGTGCGTACCGGGCTCAGCGAGGCGCGCCAGCGTGCCATCCAGTCCGGATCGCGCGGCGCCGGCAAGCGATCGGTCTCGTAGCAGATCGTGGCCGGCGCGGCGCGCCGCTCGGCTGCATCGGCGGGTTCGAACCGGGGTTCGGCCCGGGATCCAACGTCGGGCTCGGCGATCGTCATGGGAGATCGGCATCGGTGAACGGGCTGCCGATCCTACCGCCAACGCCGGACCCGCGCGGCCCGCAGGCGTTGCAGCGAAGGCAGCGCCGGTGGCGCGGTGTCAGCCGATGCGCTCGCGTGCCAGCAGCGTCGCCTTGCGCTCCACCCCCCACCGATAGCCCGACAGCGCCCCATCGGCGCGCACCACCCGATGGCACGGCACCAGCACCGCCAGCGGGTTGGCCGCGCAGGCGCCGGCCACCGCGCGCACCGCCGCCGGCCGGTCGATGGCATCCGCGATCTGTGCATAGCTGGCGGTCCGACCGACCGGGATGCGCTGCAGGGCCTGCCAGGTGGCCTCCTGGAACAGCGTGCCGCGAATGTCCATCGGCAGCGCCTGCGTGGTATGCGGCAGCTCGATGCGCGCGATCACCGCCTGCACGAGCGCCCGCCCCTCGCCCCGATCACCGCGGTGCTCGGCCCGCGGAAAACGCTGTCGCAGGTCGGCCTGCAGCGCCGGATCGTCCTCGCCGAACGCGATCAGGCACAGGCCGCGATCGGTCCAGGCGACGATCAGCCGCCCCAGCGTGCTGTCCACCAACGCGTGGCGAACCAGCTCGCCCGGCGCGCCGCGCTTGAGCGAGGCCGGCGACATGCCCAGCCGAGCCCCGGTGTCGGTGTAGAAGCGGGTGGACGAGCCGTAGCCACCGTCCAGCGTGGCATCGGTCAAGCGCGGGTTGCGCTGCACCGTGTCCAGCAGGGCGGCGCGCCGGGCGGCCAGCTGCCAGGCCTTGGGCCCGATGCCCGTCACCGACTGGAAACAGCGCTGCAGTCGATGGCGCCCGACGCCCAGCGTGGTGGCCACCTCGGCAACGCTCGGGCCGTGCTCGGCGTTCAGCAGCCGACAGGCCCGCTCGACCAGCGCGGCATCGCGCTGCGCCGGTGGCGGCTGGTCCGGCAGGCAGCGCCGACAGGCGCGAAAACCTGCCCGCACCGCCGCCGGCGCGCTGTCGAAGTAGCGCACGTTGTCCTCGCGAGGCCGGCGCGATGGGCAGGATGGGTGACAGAACACGCCGGTGCTGAGCACCGCGTAGACGAAGTGTCCATCGGCCGAGGCGTCCCGACTCGCCACCGCCTGCCACTGATCGGTCTGCTCGACCTGCTCGATCATCTGCCCCACCTCGCTTCGCCGTCGCTGGATCGGTGGACAGCCTGACGCTTCAGCGCGGCGCCGTCGTCCCGGAACCGGCGCGGGCATCGACGATGCGCGAGGACGATGAGCTCGCTCCGGTACCGTGACGCGCGGCAGTGTCCGATGCGGCCCGCGCGCCGTGCAACGCCTGCGGGAACACGGCAGCCAACGTGTCGAACTCCGCCTCGCTGCCGACACCGATGCGCACGCAGCGATCCAGCGGCGCCACGCCCGGTTTCCTGACGAACACCCCGGCGCCGTGCAGCGCCTGCATCAGCGCGGTGGCCTGCTGCGCATCGCCGATGTCCAGCGTCACGAAGTTGGTGGCCGAAGGCACCGCGCGAAGGCCGTGCCGCTCGGCCAGGGCGACGATCCGGGCCCGACCGCTGGCCACGCGTTCACGCACCCGCGGCAGATGCTGCGCATCGCCCAGCGAGGCCAGCGCCGCCACCTGGGCGAGCCGGTTGACGCCGAAGTGGTTGCGCACCCGCTCGAAGCCTGCGATCAGCTCGCGGTGCCCGATCGCGTAGCCGATGCGCAGCCCGGCCATGCCCCAGGCCTTCGAGAAGGTGCGAAAGCGCAGCACACGCGGATCCGTGGTGTCGATCGGGGGACCGATCGCCCGTGCCTCGGCCTCGTCCAGGTAGTCGATGTAGGCCTCGTCCAGCAGCAGCAGCGCACCGAGCGGCAGGGCCTGGATCAACGTCTGGACCTCGTCGCGCAAGCAGCAGGTGCCCATCGGGTTGTCCGGGTTGGACAGGTAGACCAGGCGTGCCGCATGTTCCCGAGCCGCCGCGGCCAGCGCGACAGGGTCCTCGCGATCCTGCCGATACGGCACGCTCACCTGACGCGCGCCCACGCCCGCCACGTGAAACGAGAAGGTCGGGTAGGCGCCCAGCGAGCTGACCGCCAGCTGACCCGGTGCCAGGAACAACCGCGCGGTGACGCCCAGCAGCGTATCGATGCCGGCATCGACCACGATCTCGTCCATCGACACGCCGTGACGCTCGGCCAGGGCGGCGCGCAGCGCATGATTCTCCGGATCGCCGTACAGGCGCACATCGCCGTCGGCCAGCGCCGCCTGCATCGCCTCGCACGCTTGGGGCGATGGTCCGTCCGCGCTCTCGTTGGCGCCGATGCGCGCCGCGAACGGGGCACCGCGCCGGCGCTCCAGGGTCTCCGGGCCGACGAACGGCACGCTGGCGGGCAGCGCATCGACGAGCGGGGTGAAGGCGGGCAACGGGACAGTCGGCATGCGCGCCAGTGTGCGGGGACGCCTCGTGCCGGGCAAGCATCGGCAAGCCCGAGTCGCGCCCGATCGTGCGACAAGGCGGCACACTTCACGCCATGCCTACCCTGCCCGGCGAACGCCGCCCGTGAACGTCGTCCTGGCGCTCGCCCCCGATTTCGCGTTGATCCTGTTCGGCTGGGTGCTGTCGCGCTGGTTCGCAGCAACGGTGTGGCAGGGCATCGACCGCCTGTCCTACTACGTGCTGTACCCGGCGCTGATCTTTCACGCCGCCGCCGCCCGACCGGTGGCCCCCGGCGATGCACTGCTGCTCGGCCTGGCCGCGGCCGGCGTGCTGAGCGCCGGGCTCGCCCTGGGGCTGCTTACCCGACGGTTGCGCACCGACACCCCTGTGAACGTCGGCGCCCGCCTGCAGAACGCCTACCGCTTCAACACCGCGCTGGGCTTCGTCGCCATCGGCGTGCTGCCCGCCTCGGCCGCCAGCGTGCTGGCCATCCTGGTCGGCTGCGCGATTCCGCTGGCCAACGTGTTCGCGGTCATCGGCCTGACGCGCGGGCAGCGGATGTCGCGCGCGCGCCTGGCGGGCGAGGTACTGACCAATCCGTTCCTGCTCGCCTCGCTGGCCGGTCTGATCGTGGCACTGAGCCGCGGTGGTCTGCCGGGCCCGGTGGACGCCTTCAGCGCCCGCCTGGCCCAGGCGGCGCTGCCGCTGGTGCTGCTGTCGATCGGTGCCGCCTTGGCCGGTGCCCGGCTGTGGCCGCTGGATCGACAGGCGGTGGCCCTGCACGCGATCCGCCTGCTGGCCCTGCCGGCGATCGTATGGGCGACGGCGGCGGTGTTCGCGCTGCAGGGGGTGGCGGTGGCGACGGTGCTGCTGTTCGCCGCCCTGCCGACCGCCAGTGCCGCCCACGTGCTGGCGGCGCGCTACGGGGCGGATCGGGCGGCGGTGGCGGTGCTGGTCACCCAGTCATCGCTGCTCGGTTTGCTGAGCTTGCCGCTGTGGGCGATCGTGGCGGTGGGGTTGGTCGGCTAGCGCCGGTCCGCTCGCGCCCCGTCAGTCCTCCCAGGTCACGTCCTGCCCGTACAGCGGCACCGTGGACAACGCCATCTTGGCCGAGCCGTCCTTCACCTCGGTGGCGTGCGACAGGTAGACCAGCGTCTGGTGATCCTCGTCGTACACCCGCGTCACCCGCACGCTCTTCAGGAACAGCGAGGTGCGTTGCGAGAACACCTCCTCACCTTCCTCGTCGCGCTCGATGTCGCCGATGACGAGCGGGCCGGTCTGGCGGCAGGCGATCGAGGAGTTGGACGGATCGCTGAAGATCTCGCCGTTGCGCAGCCGGTCGATCAAGCCACGATCGAAGTAGGACACGTGACAGGTCACGCCCTGCACCTTGGGATCCTCGATCGCCTCGATCTTGATGTCCCCGCCCAGCCAGTCCACACCGACCTCGCCGATCTCATCGGCCAGCAGCGACGAGGGCGCAAGCAGCACCGTCGACATCCCGGCGAGGCCGATCGCCATCGATCGCGCGCGCCCGCCAGGGTGCACCGGCAGGCGATCGAGCGATGCGGACAGTGCGTGCGGGATGCGGCGGAGGGTCATGGCGGCGGACTCGGGGCTGAAGGGGGCAACCCGGCGATGCTGCGGATCGGCCCGCGCCGTCGCAACCCTCCCGGCAAGGTATGCCCGGTTTCCGGGCCGGCCCCTCACTTGCCGATGCAGAACGAGCCGAAGATGGCGCCCAGCAGATCGTCCGCATCGAATCGACCGGTGATGCGATTCAGGCTGACCTGGGCCTGGTGCAATTCCTCGGCGGCCAGCTCGGGCATCACGCCGCCGCGCAGTCTGACGAGCGCGGCCTGGATGGCCGCGCGTGCCTGCTCCAGCGCGTCCAGATGCCGACGACGCGCCAGGTAGACCCCCTCGATCGAGGCGTCGTGGCCGGCCAGGGCCAACAGGTGCGCGCGCAGCGCATCCAGCCCTTCGCCGGTCCGGGCCGAAACGGCCAGGCAGGCGCCCTCGGCATCGGCACGCTGCGCGATCGCATCGACCTCGGCGGCGCTCATCGTGTCGCGCTTGTTGATCACCCGGGTGATCGCCAGGGTGGCGGGCCAGTCTTCCTGGGGCGGCGTGGGGTCGTCGGCGGCGACCACCAGCAGCAGGTGGTCCGCATCGGCCAGCGCGGCACGCGCGCGCTCGATGCCGATGCGCTCCACCGGATCGTCGGTGTCGCGCAGACCGGCGGTGTCCACGATGCGCAGCGGCACCCCGTCCAGCACGATGTCCTCGCGCAGCACATCGCGCGTGGTGCCCGGCACGTCGGTGACGATGGCCGATTCCACCCCGGCCAGGCGGTTCATCAGGCTGGACTTGCCGACGTTGGGCCGACCGGCGATCGCCACGGTCAAGCCGTCACGCAAGCGCTGCCCCTGCCCGGCCCGGGCGAGCACCCGGTCGAAGCCTGCCAGCAGGGTGCTGGCCTGCGCATCCAGCGCCGGATCGGCCAGGAAATCGATCTCTTCTTCGCTGAAGTCCAGCGCGGCCTCCAGCCAGACGCGCAGCGCCACGAGATCGTCGACCAGCGCCTGCACATCGCGCGAGAACTCCCCGGACAGGGACCGCATCGCCGCGCGCGCCGCGCTCTCGGAGGCGCTGTCGATCAGGTCGGCGATCGCTTCGGCCTGCGCCAGGTCCAGCTTGTCGTTCAGGAAGGCGCGTTCGCTGAACTCGCCCGGACGGGCGGCGCGGGCACCGAGCTGAAGCGTTCGCGCCAGCACCCGGTCCAGCACCACCGGGCCACCGTGACCCTGCAGTTCGAGCACGTGCTCGCCGGTGAACGAGTCCGGCGCGGTGAAGCTCAACGCGATGCCGGCATCGATCGTCTCGGCATCCGCGCCCAGGAACGCGGTGTAGGTGGCCAGCCTGGCAGGCGCGGTGCGCGCCAGCATCGCCTGCGCGATGCGTGGTGCGTCCGGACCGCTGACGCGCACGATGCCGACCCCGGCCCTGCCAGCACCGGTGGCGATCGCGGCGATGGTGTCAGCCAACGGTGATGCGAGGTTGTTCGAGGTGACTCGGGCCTGACCCGGACACCCGGGTCAGGCGCTACCCGGCCGCTTGCCCTTGCCGCGCCGCTTGCCGCGCTTCTTGCGAGCCGGCTGCGCATGGCCCGATGCCGCCTTGATCGCTGGGGAACCACCCGGTGCGGGCGCCGCCTCGGCGCCATCGGCTGCCGGGGTGACCGTTGCATCGACCGGGCCTGGCGAGTCGGCCTGCTTGCCCGCATCGGCATCGCCCGGCTTGGCCAGCTGCACCGGCTTGCCCTGGTTCTTGGCCTGGTTCTTGGCCTGGTCCTTGCCCTTGCCGGCCGCGGCCCCCTTGCCCGCCTCGGCGTCGGCACGCATGGCCTCGGCCTTGGCCGATGCCTTGTCCATGATCTTGCTCATGAATCCGCCGCCGCCCTTGGACTGCGCCAGCGGTGAGGCACGCCCCGGCTTCTCGGCCAGCACATGGCGGGTGATGTAGTACTGCTGGGCGATCGACAGCGAGTTGTTGACCACCCAGTACAGCACCAGGCCGGCCGGGAAGAAGGCGAAGAACACGCCGAAGATCAGCGGCAGGAACTGGAACACCTTCTGCTGGATCGGATCGACCGGCGCCGGGTTCAGCTTCTGCTGGAAGTACATCGTGGCGGCCATGATCACCGGCAGGATGAACAGCGGATCGCGGATCGACAGGTCGTTGATCCACAGGATCCACGGCGCGTGGCGCAGCTCGACCGATTCGAGCAGCGTCCAGTACAGCGCGATGAACACCGGGATCTGCACGATCATCGGCAGGCAGCCGCCCAGCGGATTCACCTTCTCCTTCTTGTACAGCTCCATGGTGGCCTGACCCATGGCGGCCCGGTCGTCGCCGTGCTTCTCCTTGAGCGAGGCCAGCTTCGGCTGCAGCAGCTTCATGCGCGCCATGGAGCGGTAGCTGGCCTCGGACAGCTTGTAGAACACCGCCTTGATGCAGAAGGTCACCAGGATGATCGCGAAGCCCCAGTTGCCCACGAACGAGTGGATCGTCTTGAGCAGCCAGAACAGCGGCTGGGCCAGGATCGTCAGCCAGCCGTAGTCCACCGTCAGTTCGAGGTTGGGGGCGGCGGCGGCCAGCTTGTCCTGGATCTTCGGGCCGATGAAGGCCCGGGTGGACAGCGTGGCCTGGTCACCGGGGGCGACCTGCACCGGCGCGGACACCAGACCGATCAGATAGCGATTCTCGCTGGGCAGGTGACGGCTATAGGCGGTGTTGACCTCGCCGGCGCCCGGGATCCACGCCGCGGCGAAGTAGTGCTGGATCATCGCCACCCAACCGTCGGTGGCGTCCACGTCCAGGTTCTCGTCCTCCATGTCGCCGAAGTCGTACTTGGTGTAGCGATCCTCGACGGTGCTGACGATCCCGCCGATGTAGGTGTTGACGAACTGCTGGCGCTCGTCCTTGGTGCCCGGCTTGCGCTTGAGCTGACGGTACTGGTTGACCGTGTACGGCTCGGCCGAGCCGTTGTCGATCAGGTACTCGATGCCGACCTCGTAGCTGGCGCGCGCGAACACGAAGGTCTTCGTCACGCTGACGCCGGTATCCGATTCCCAGGCGAACGGCACGCGCAGCGTGTCGACACCCTCGTCCAGCGCATAGGCATCGCGCTCGGCACTCATCGGCTCGCGGTGCGTGGGCGCGGCGACCCCCTCGGTGGACTGCAGACCGCTCTGCGCGACCAGGTAGTGCAGCGGATCGCTGCTGACGAGCGTGAACGGCTCGTCCAGCCGATCGATGCTGATGCCGTACTCGAGCAGGTCCACCTCGGCGATGGTGCCGCCCAGCGTATCGATGGCCACATCGATCACGTCGGTGGTGATGCGCACCAGGCGCTCCTCGAGCACCTCGGCGTCCCCGCCGCCGGGCAACGCCCCCGGCGCATCGCTTTCGCCGCCGAGCAGGCCGTCGGCGGTGGGCGCGCGCGGCGCATCCAGCGGCGAGGCGGTGCCGACGTCGGCCGGCGCACCTTCACGGGCCACCGGCTGGGCCGGAGCGTGATAGTCGGCCACCCAGGTCTGCCAGATGATCAGGCTGAGGAAGCCGAACGCAAGGTACAGAAGCAGTCGTTGGGTTTCCATCGTCAGGTCGCGTCGGTGGCGGGCGGAACCGGTGGTACCGGATCCAGGCCGCCAGGGTGAAAGGGATGACAACGTGCCACGCGTCGCACGGCCAGCCAACCACCGCGGCGCACGCCATGCGCGCTCAAGGCGTCGCAGGCGTACTCCGAGCAACTGGGCCAGAAGCGACAGCGCGGCGGCAGCGCGGGGCTGATCCAACGCCGGTAGAAGCGGATCAGACCGAGCAGCGCGCGCTGGAGAGTACCAGCGGGTGGGTGCCGCACTGCGTCGTGCCGGTCGCTCATCGGCCGATCCGACGATCGATGATCTGGCGCCACAGCCGATCGATGCCGGCGCGCAGCTCGGCCTTCGATGCCCGGGTGGCGGCGTCTCGATTCATGATCACGATGTGACGGCTTCCCAACGCGGCGCGGTGCTGCCGGAACGAGTCCCGGGCGATGCGCTTCAACCGGTTGCGATCGACCGCCCGCTTGGCGCGCTTCTTGGCGATCGCCAGCCCGAGCTTGGCATCGCCTGTTCGACTGTCGTGGACCAGCACGGTCCAGTAGTGATCGGCCACCCGCTGGTTGCGGCGGAACACCGGGGCATAGGCGGCACCATCGAGCAGACGTGCCTGGCGTGGAAAGCCGAGCGATGCGCCCGGCCGATCGGCATCACCGGTTCCGGTCACGCCGACGCACGGCGCGACCGGGGCATCAGGCGCTGAGACGCGCCCTGCCCTTGCGGCGACGGGCGGCGAGCACGGCGCGTCCGCCACGGGTGGCCTTGCGGGCCCGGAAGCCGTGAGTGCGCGCACGCTTGATGGTGCTGGGCTGGAACGTTCTTTTCATGGCGGAGGCGCGTCGACGGCGTGAGCCGCTCTGGCTTTCAAGGAACCCGCAAGGGTATGCGGCCAGAGCCCGGTGGTCAACCCCGAATCGCGCAGCGCGCGGGCGGGGACCGGACGATGATCGGCTGTCGGGTTAGCCCGGATCATTGAAGTCGGGCCGGCGGCTGGATACAGTCCTTGCCCACGCTTCGTACGCTCTTGCCGTCTGCGCGTGAACGCCTGCCCGATGCGCGGGTGCGTGAATCCGTGTACCCGGTCGGCGCGCCGGCGACCGGACCGTCATACGTCGCCGGGAGTCGAACCAGTTTGAGCCAGATGCTGTGGGAGCACTGCCTGAGCCAGCTCGAGGCCGAGCTATCCGAACAGAACCTGAACACCTGGATCCGCCCGCTGCAGGTGTCGCACGATGGCTCGCGCCTGAAGATCATGGCGCCCAACCGGTTCGTGCGCGACATGGTGCGCAGCAACTTCCAGCCGCGCATCCAGGAGATCGCCTCGCAGTTCGCCCAGCCCGATTCGGTGGTCGTGGAACTGGTGATCGGTTCGGGGGTGGACGCCTTCGTCGAACCGGTCGCGCAGCCCGTGCCCGGGCTGGCCACCCCGTCCCCGCTCGGACAGCCGCCTCCGGAACGCTCCGAGGTGCTGCCCTCGGCCGGCATCAGCCGACGTGAAGGCAACCTGAACGCGGAATTCACCTTCCAGACCCTGGTGGAGGGCAAGTCCAACCAGTTCGGCCGGGCCGCGGCGGTGCGCATCGGGCAGCAGCCGGGCAACGTGTACAACCCGTTCCTCATATACGGGGCCTCCGGGCTGGGCAAGACGCACCTGATGCAGGCGATCGGCAACGAGATCGTGCGCAGCAAGCCGGATGCGCGCGTGATGTACCTGAACTCCGAACGCTACGTGGGCGAGATGGTCAGCGCCCTGCAGCACGGCAAGATGAACCGGTTCAAGCAGTTCTACCGCGGGCTGGATGCGCTGCTGATCGACGATGTGCAGTTCTTCGCCGGCAAGGACCAGACCCAGGAGGAGTTCTTCCACAACTTCAACGCCCTGTTCGAGGGTGGCCAGCAGATCGTGCTCACCTGCGATCGCTACCCCAAGGAGGTGGCCGGTCTGGAGGATCGCCTGAAGACCCGCTTCGGCTGGGGGCTGACGGTGTCGGTGGAACCGCCGGAGCTGGAGATGCGCGTGGCGATCCTGAACAGCAAGGCCGAACAGAGCGGCATGGTGCTGCCCAACGAGGTGAGCTTCTTCATCGCCAAGCAGATCCGCTCGAACGTGCGTGAGCTCGAGGGGGCGCTGCGGCGGGTCATCGCCAACTCCCAGCTGATGGGCGAGCCGATCACGATCGAGTTCGCGCGTCGCGCCCTGGCCGACCTGGTCGCGGTGCAGGCGCGGGTGGTGACCATCGAGAACATCCAGAAGACGGTCGCCGAGTACTACAAGATCCGCCTGGCCGACCTGTCGGCCAAGACCCGATCGCGCTCGATCGCCCGGCCTCGGCAGATCGCCATGGCACTGGCCAAGGAATTGACCACGCGCAGCCTGCCGGAAATCGGCAAGGCGTTCGGCGGTCGGGACCACACCACGGTGCTGCATGCGGTGCGCAAGGTGGCCGAACTGCGCGATCTGGACACCGCCATCCGGGAGGACTATTCGAACCTGCTGCGCACGCTGTCCGCCTGAATCGGCCAGCGCGGTGCTGGCATCCGGGGGGCAACGCTGGCACGATCCGGTGCACGACGAGACAGGCTCGTCTGGGCGACCGGTGAACGTGATTTTCCCCCTCCAGAGGGCAGTGGGTTGCCGGTGGGGAAGATGTGGATAACCGGGTGACAAGTCGGCCGGGAAATCCGCGGCCTGAAAATCGCCCGATTCTGTCCACAGGTTATGAGCAGGTAACCCCCGCTTCTCCAGCCGGGTTATACCTGTGGCAAGCTGTTGAAATGCGGGGACATAGTAGAGTTATGCACCGTTTTGTCCCGCCCTAATAGTAGTAGTAGGGGGTTTTCATCCCTTCTTCACAACCCGTTACTTGGTGACATGAAATTCAGTGCACAACGTGAGTCCTTGCTCGAACCTCTCCAGCAGGTCGTGGGTGCCGTGGAACGTCGCCAGACCTCTCCCGTGCTGGGCAACATCCTGTTCGACGGCGACGTCACCGGCGTCACGCTGACGGCCACCGACAGCGAGATCGAGCTGCGGGCCGACAGCGAGCTGAGCGTGGACGAGCCCGGCAGTGCCACCCTGCCCGCCCGCAAGCTGCTGGAGATCTGCCGCCACCTGCCGGAGCAGGCGCGGGTGGATGTGGAGTTCAGCGGCGACAAGGCGGTGCTCAAGGCCGGCCGCAGCCGGTTCACGCTGGCCACCCTGCCGGCCGATCAGTTCCCGCGCACCGACGCGCTCGAAGGCGGCGAACAGGTCGAGCTGCCGGCCGCCGACCTGCACGCCTGCATGCGAGCGACCGCCTTCTCGATGGCCCAGCAGGATGTGCGCTTCTACCTGAACGGGCTGCTGGTCGAGATCGCCGACCACAAGCTGTGCTGCGTGGCCACCGACGGGCACCGGCTCGCCTGGTCCTGCATCGGCATCGAGGTGTCTCCCGAGACGCCGCTGCGCGCCATCATCCCGCGCAAGAGCGTGGGCGAGCTGCTGCGCCTGCTGGGCAGCGCCGAGGCCGGCAGCGAGGTGTCGCTGCACCTCACCGGGCAGCAGCTGCAGGCAAGCGTCGGCGGGGTGCGCCTGACCACCCGACTGGTGGACGGACGCTTCCCCGACTACGACCGGGTGATCCCCAGCGACGGTGACAAGGAACTGCTGATCGACTGCCAGAGCCTGCGCCAGTCGCTGACCCGCGCCTCGGTGCTGTCCAACGAGAAGTACCGCGGCATCCGCCTGGCGCTCAGCGAGGGCACCTTGACGATCTCCAGCAACAACCCGGATCAGGAGGAGGCGATCGACGAACTCGAGGTCGACTACACCGGCGAGAGCACCGAGATCGGCTTCAACGTCACCTACCTGCTCGACGTGCTCGGCGCGATCGACACCGAGAGCGCGCGCATCATCGTCAAGGATGGCAACAGCAGTGCCCTGCTGATGCCGGACGTCAACGGCGAGGGCACCAGCAAGTACGTGGTCATGCCGATGCGGCTGTAGGTCCGGCCGCAAGACCCGCCCTGCCCTGCCCGTGGATGCGGGTGGACGTGGCTCGTCAGCGGGTGCCGGTCGACGGGTGGCGGACTGGCAGGACAGGTGATGCGATGGGGTCAACCTTGTATTTAATGGTCACGATGCCGATCAGTTCTCTCGCCTTGTTCTCTCGCCCTCGATCCTCTCCATCCTTTTTTCGAGATCCTGGCGCTGCGCACCACTTGGCGCAGCGGTGACAGGGTCTGCCGTGGGCTCATCGGTACATGGGCGCGCATTTCAGCACCGGCGATGGGGTGCGGCGCCGGTTTCGTCACTGCTTTCTTCCATCGGACCGATCTGTCCGACCGGCCGATCGGACAGACCCGGCGTGTCGCGCGTATACGGTCGACGAACAGGTTCAGGGATCGAGATGGGCAATCTCTCCCCCACGTCGTCGCTCTGGACGACCCGACGGGCGAGCCGCTCGGGCGCCCTGGGCAGGGGGCGCCGAATCGGACAGAGGCTCATTGAGGACGCCGGTTTCGGGCGCGCCGATTCCGACGGTCTTCGCTGTGGTGGGCGGTTGGCTGGGTTTCGCTCGAGCGGCCTGTGAGTCTGTCGTGTCGCGCGTCCGGGCAGCTTTCGACAGTGCACCGAACGCTACACGTGTAGCGCCCTCCGCCTTTCGGCCTGGCCGATCGCCGTTGCAATTCGCGCCTGCCCATCGGTTCTGAGCGTCCTGTCCTACCCATCGGTACCGCTGGTGCTCCCTGCCCTCCTTGCCCCTCCCTCGCCCCCGCCCATTGCCTATTGCCCCGCCCGGCATCTCCTGCTGTCCTCCCGCTTCTCTGTCCCTGCCGGCTGCTGTTGGCATTTCGTGATTCCCCTCGGACCTGTCGCTCGAACGTATCCACGCTGTCGCCGGCTTGTGGCCTGCCGCTGTCGTCTCGCCCGGGATGACCAGTCCACGTTCCCTTGCTCGGACAAACATGGATAAAACGGATGCGGGTCCGAGACGAAACCTGAACCCAAGCCGTCTCTTCCCCACCGCCTTCGGTATCGTGTGCGCGATGTACCTGACCCGATTCGAAGCGGACGGCTTTCGCAACCTGTCAGCGGTGACGTTGCTGCCGCACCGCGATCTGACGGTACTGCACGGCGCCAACGGCGCCGGCAAGAGCGCCGTGCTGGAGGCGATCCAGTGCCTGGCTACCGGGCACTCCTTCCGGACGCGCCAGGCTCGGGATTACGTGGGTGACGAGGCTTCGTCGCTGTCGTTGGCCGGTCGGCTGCAGGATCCGGCGGATGGCCGCGAACATCGCTGTGGCCTGCACCGTGACGATCAGGGCGAGGTGACGCTTCGGCTGGACTACCGACCGGCCTCCTCGATCGGCGAGGTCGCGCGCCTGATGCCGGTCAAGGCGCTGGTGCCCGATAGCCACCGGCTGATCCAGGAAGGTCCCGAGGAGCGGCGGCGGTTCATCGACTGGGGGTGCTTTCATCAGTCCGAATCGTTCGGTCCGACGTGGCGCGGATTCCGTCGGGCACTGTCCCAGCGCAACGAGGTGCTGCGGCAACGCGGGTCGGACGATGAGGTGCGCTCCTGGGATGCCGCGGTTGCCAACGACGGTGCGGTGCTGGATCAGCTGCGTCGCGATTACGTGGAACAGCTTCGGGGGTTCGTGAAACAGCGCATGGAACGCGCCGGGTTCATGTTCCACATGGAACTGGAGCTGCGATCCGGCTGGCCCGAAGAGCTGTCCCTGGCAGAGGCGCTGGCTTCGCGGCTGGAGCAGCATCGCCGCCTAAAGACCACGGCCGACGGGCCGCACCGGGCGGACCTGGCCGTCAAGGCCAACGGCCGTCTGGCCCGACCGCGTCTGTCGCGTGGCCAGCAGAAGGTGCTGGTGTATCTGATGCACCTGGCCCAGCTGGACTGCCTGCATGCCGCGACGGGCAAGCGGGCCATCGTGCTGTGCGACGACCTGGCTGCCGAGCTGGATCCGGACAACCTGGGCAGCATCCTGGAGCAGCTGCTGGACAGCGGTTGCCAGTGCTTCGTCAGCGCCGCGGACCCGATTCCCGGTGCCCTGGAGGGGGCGCTCGACAAGGCTGCCGGGTTGTGCGTTCAACTCCACGAGGGACAGTTGAAACCGTAGTACAATCAGCCGGTTGAGCCAGACACCGTGCTGATGAGCGATACCAACGAACCCATGAAGGACGACAAGTCGCCGACCGGTCCCGCCGCGGACCCGCCCAGCTACGATTCGTCCAACATCAAGGTCCTGAAGGGCCTGGATGCGGTGCGCAAGCGTCCGGGCATGTACATCGGCGATACCGATGACGGCACCGGCCTGCACCATATGGTGTTCGAGGTGGTGGACAACGCCATCGACGAGGCCCTGGCGGGCTACTGCGACGAGATCGAGGTGATCATCCACCCGGACGAGTCGGTCAGCGTCAGCGACGATGGGCGCGGCATCCCGGTGGACAATCACGCCGAGGAGGGCAAGTCCGCCGCCGAGGTCATCATGACCGTGCTGCACGCCGGCGGGAAGTTCGACGACAACTCGTACAAGGTGTCCGGTGGCCTGCACGGCGTGGGCGTGTCGGTGGTCAACGCGCTGTCCGAGTGGCTGGAACTCAGCATCCAGCGCAACGGTCAGGTGTGGACGCAGCGCTACGAGGAGTCGGTACCGGTATCCGAGCTGAAGGCCACCGGCACCACCGACACCACCGGCACGATGATTCACTTCCGGCCCAGCGCCGGCACCTTCAGCAACATCGCGTTCGTCTACGAGATCCTGCAGAAGCGCCTGCGCGAGCTGTCGTTCCTGAACAGCGGCGTGCGCATCCGCCTGATCGACAAGCGCACCGATCAGACCGACCTGTTCGAGTACGAGGGGGGCATCCGCGCCTTCGTCGAGCACCTGAACCGCAAGAAGACGCCGGTGCATCAGACCGTGCTGCACACCGTCGGCGACCGGGATGACGTGGTGGTGGAGGTGGCGCTGCAGTGGACCGACACCTACCAGGAGAACATCTACTGCTTCACCAACAACATCCCGCAGCGTGACGGCGGCACGCACCTGGCCGGCTTCCGTTCGGCCATGACACGTACGCTGAACCAGTACATCGAGGCCAGCGGGGCAGCGGCCAAGGCCAAGGTATCGGCCACCGGTGACGATGCGCGCGAAGGCCTGACCGCGGTGCTGTCGGTCAAGGTGCCGGACCCGAAGTTCTCCTCGCAGACCAAGGACAAGCTGGTCTCCAGCGAGGTCAAGGGCGCGGTCGAGTCGGCGCTGGGCGAATTCATGAACGACTTCCTGGCCGAGCATCCGACCGAGGCGCGCGAGATCACCGCCAAGATCGTGGATGCGGCACGGGCCAGGGAAGCGGCGCGCAAGGCGCGCGAGATGACGCGGCGCAAGGGCGCGCTGGACATCGCCGGGTTGCCCGGCAAGCTGGCCGACTGCCAGGAGCGTGATCCTGCCAAGTCCGAGATCTACCTGGTGGAGGGCGACTCCGCCGGCGGGTCCGCCAAGCAGGGCCGGGACCGTCGCCGCCAGGCGATCCTGCCGCTCAAGGGCAAGATCCTGAACGTGGAGAAGGCGCGCTTCGACAAGATGCTGCAGTCGGCCGAGGTCGGCACGCTGATCACCGCGCTGGGTTGCGGAATAGGGCGCGACGAGTTCGATGCGGACAAGCTGCGCTACCACTACATCGTGATCATGACCGACGCCGATGTGGACGGCTCGCACATCCGTACGCTGTTGCTGACCTTCTTCTATCGTCAGATGCCCGAGCTGATCCGCCGCGGGCACATCTACATCGCGCAGCCGCCGCTGTACAAGGTGCGAAAGGGCAAGCAGGAGCGCTACGTCAAGGACGATGCCGAGCTGAACGCCTACCTGTTGCAGCTGGCGCTGGAAGGGGCGCACCTGCACGTCAGCGAGGATGCACCGCCGGTCAGCGACACCGCGTTCGAGGCGCTGGCGCGCGAGTACCTGCGCATCACGCTGGTGTTCAACCGGTTGGAGCGCACCGTCGGCCGGCACGTGCTGGAGACCATGATCCGCATCGCGCCGCTGAGCGATGCGGACATCGAGGACGCACAGGCGCTGGCGCGCTATGGCGAGTCGTTGGTGGCCAGCCTGAACCTGAGCATGGATGCGAACTCGCAATACCGTTTCGAGGTGGTGCCCACACCGGTACCGGTGCTGGCGCCGATCGAGCCGGTCGAGCCCGACGTGGACGTCTCGGCGGAGCAGGGCGAAGGGGACGTGCTTGCATTTAATGAGGAGCCTGCCACCGTCGACGAGAGCTGGACGCTGGCGCTGCTGCGGCGCATGCACGGCAACGAGTACGAGACCCGGCTGGAGCCGCGCTTCTTCCACTCCAACGACTATCGCAGCATCGCCGAGCTGGCCGCCAAGCTGGACGGCATGCTGGAGCCGGGCGCCTACGTGGCGCGCGGTGAGCGTCGCCTGGCGGTCGAGGATTTTCGCATGGCGATGGACTGGCTGATCGCCGAGTCCAAGCGCGGGCTGTACATCCAGCGCTACAAGGGGCTGGGCGAGATGAACCCCGAACAGCTGTGGGAGACCACCATGGATCCCGAGGCGCGGCGCATGCTGCAGGTCAGCATCGAGGATGCGATCGCCGCCGACGAGGTGTTCGACACGCTGATGGGTGATCAGGTGGAGCCGCGCCGCGAGTTCATCGAACGCAACGCGCTGAGTGTTGCGAACCTGGATGTCTGAGACCGTCGTGAACGAAAACACTGCAAGCCAGACCCGATCGTCGTCACACGCGGACGTGCTGCGTCGGCCGGATTTCGATGCCCTGCAGGTCGACACCCTCGAGGCCGAGCTGGACGCGCTGCTGCAGCGCTGCCGGCAGACCGTGGAACGGGTTGCCGCCCATGCTCATGAGCGGGCTCATGAGCGGGCCCATGAGCAGGCGCCGACCTGGCAGAGCCTGGTGCAGCCGCAGGCCGAGGTGCACAACGCGTTGTCGCTGTTCTGGTCACCGGTGTCGCACCTGAACTCGGTGATGCACAGCGAAGGGCTGCGCGAGGTGCACAAGCGCTGCCTGGCCAAGCTGACCGCCTATTGGACCGAACTGGGCCAGAACCGCGAACTCTACGAGGCGACCCGTGCTCTGCGAGACGGGCCGGGCTATGGCGAGCTGTCGCCCGAACGGCAGCGCGAGATCGACAACGACATCCGCGACTTCGAGCTCGGCGGCGTCTCGCTGGATGCCCAGCAGCAATCCCGCTTCAAGGCGATCGCCGAGGAGCTGTCGCGCCTGGGCTCCGAGTTCTCCGATGCGGTGCTCGATGCGACCAATGCCTGGCAGTACCGCATCGAGGACGAAGCCCAGCTGGACGGCATGCCCGCCTCGGCGGTGGCCGCCGCCGCCGAGCGGGCAACGGCTGCCGGCATGGACGGTTGGCTGTTGAACCTGGAGTTTCCGACGTACCACGCGGTCATGACCTTCGCCACCGACCGGGCGTTGCGCAAGCGGCTCTACACCGCCTTCGCCACGCGCGCCTCGGATCGCTGGCCGAACGGTGAGCCGGTGCAGGCGGGCGACCCTGCCGCCGAGCGCGACAACGCGTCTCGCATCGAGCGCATCCTGGAACTGCGCGCCGAGAAGGCGGCGCTGCTCGGATTCGGCGATTTCGCCCAGTTGTCGATGGTCACCAAGATGGTGTCCGGCCCGGACGAGGTGCAGCGCTTCCTGGACGACCTGGCCGAGCGCGCGGTGGCGCCGGCGCGCCAGGAGCAGGCGGAGCTGGCCGACTTTGCGCAACGCACGCTGGGCCTGGACGATCTGCAGGCCTGGGACGCAGGCTTTGCCGCCGAGCGGCTGCGGCGCGAGCGCTACGACCTGTCGGCCGAGGCGCTGAAGCCGTACTTTCCCGCCACCCGTGTCATTCCGGGTCTGTTCGAGGTGATCTCGCGCCTGTTCGACGTCCGCATCGAGCCGGTCCAGGACGCCTCGGTGTACCACCCGGACGTGACGCTGCACCGCATCCTGGATGCCGCCGGCGAGCTGCGCGGCGAGTTCTACCTGGACAACTTCGCGCGCGCCGACAAGCGTGGCGGTGCCTGGATGGACGTGTGCGCCACCCGCCAGCGGGTCGAGCAGGGCGTGCAGGTGCCGATCGCCTACCTGACCTGCAACCTGACCCCACCGGTGGGCGATGACCCGGCATTGCTGACGCACGACGAGGTCACCACGCTGTTCCACGAGTTCGGCCACGGGCTGCATCACCTGCTGACTCGCGTGGAGGCGCCGGGGGTGTCCGGCATCAACGGCGTGGAGTGGGATGCGGTCGAGCTGCCGAGCCAGTTCCTGGAGAACTGGTGCTGGGAGCGCGAGTCGCTGGACCTGATCTCCGGTCACTACCGCACCGGCGAACCGTTGCCCGATGCGTTGCTGGACAAGTTGCGCGCAGCGCGTGGCTTCCGCGCCGCCAGCATGCTGGTGCGCCAGCTGGAGTTCTCGCTGTTCGACCTGGACATCCACCGTCGTTCCCGAGCGGCGGACGCCGGTGGCGCGGTCGATGTGCGTGCCGCGCTGGATGCGGTGCGCCAGCGTGTGGCGGTGGCCCCGGTGCCCGACTTCAACCGCTTTCCCGAAGCGTTCAGCCACATCTTCGCAGGCGGCTATGCCGCCGGCTACTTCAGCTACAAGTGGGCCGAGGTGCTGTCGGCCGATGCGTTCGAGCGCTTCGCCGAAGACGGGTTGTTCGACACCGAGGCCGGCCGAAGCTTTCGGGTCGAGATCCTGGAACGCGGCGGTTCCCGGGATGCGATGGAATCCTACGTGGCGTTTCGCGGTCGGGAGCCGAGCATCGATCCGCTGCTGCGCCAGGCCGGTCTGGCGGCAGCCTGAACGCGTAACGGCTCAGGCGAATCCATCGAGAGCGGCGCGGCGTTGATGCGAGTCCAGGGCAGGGCAGGGCGATGAAGTACCGGGATCTTCGCGAGTTCATCGCCGGGCTGGAGTCGCGCGGCGAGCTGGTGCGTGTGACCCAGCCGGCCGATCCGATGCTGGAGATCACCGAGATCTGCGATCGCACGCTGCGCGCCGGCGGCCCTGCCATCCTGTTCGAGAACCCCACCGGCAGCGAGGTCCCGCTGCTGGGCAACCTGTTCGGCACCCCCAAGCGCGTCGCGCTGGGCATGGGCGAGGAATCGGTCGAGGCGCTGCGCGAGATCGGCAAGCTGCTGGCCTTTCTGAAGGAGCCCGATCCGCCCAAGGGCATGCGCGAGGCCTGGAAGACGCTGCCGGTGTTCAAGAAGGTGCTGGACATGGCACCCAAGACGGTGCGCAACGCCGAATGTCAGGCCGAGCAGTGGGACGCGGTGGACCTGTCGCGCCTGCCGGTGCAGACCTGCTGGCCGGGCGATGCCGGTCCGCTGATCACCTGGGGCCTGGTGATCACGCGCGGCCCGACCAAGAAGCGCCAGAACATGGGCATCTACCGCCAGCAGGTGATCGGGCAGAACCGCACCATCATGCGCTGGCTCGGCCACCGCGGCGGCGCGCTGGACTTCGCCGATTGGACACGTGAACGGCCCGGCGAACCGTTCCCGGTGGCGGTGGCATTGGGGGCGGACCCGGCGACCATCCTGGGCGCGGTGACCCCGGTGCCCGACACCCTGTCCGAGCACGCCTTCGCCGGCCTGCTGCGCGGCGAGCGCACCCGGCTGACCAAGGCACTGCTGTCCGACCTGGAGGTGCCGGCGTCGGCGGAGTTCGTGCTCGAAGGGTTCCTGTACCCGAACGACACCGCTCCCGAAGGCCCGTTCGGCGATCACACCGGCTACTACAACGAGGTCGACGACTTCCCGGTGTTCACCGTGGAGAAGGTGACCCATCGCGAATCACCGATCTACCACTCCACCTACACCGGCCGCCCGCCCGACGAACCGGCCATCCTGGGCGTGGCACTGAACGAGGTGTTCGTGCCGATCCTGATCAAGCAATTCCCCGAGATCGTCGACTTCTACCTACCGCCCGAAGGGTGCTCCTACCGCATGGCGGTGGTATCGATGAAGAAGCAGTACCCCGGCCACGCCAAGCGCGTGATGATGGGGGTGTGGAGCTTCCTGCGCCAGTTCATGTACACCAAGTTCGTGATCGTGGTGGACGACGATGTGAACACCCGATCCTGGGAGGACGTGATCTGGGCGATCACCACGCGCATGGACCCGATTCGCGACACCACGCTGATCGATTCGACGCCGATCGACTATCTCGACTTCGCCTCACCGGTTTCCGGGTTGGGCTCGAAGATGGGGTTGGATGCGACCAACAAGTTGCCAGGTGAGACGAACCGCGAATGGGGTACGCCGATCGTGATGGATGAGGCTGTGAAGCAGCGCGTGGATGCGATGTGGGCGGAGTTGGGAATAGGGTAGGGGAGGAAGCGCGCCTCCGATTGCGAATGGTGGTGGACTGCATCGGAAGCCAGGGAACGGGCTCTGGTAGCGGCCGTGCAGCCCCCATGCACAACGCTTCGGTGGTGGTGGATCTCTCGACGGCTCACTCCGACATGTCGGCCTCTGACAAAAGACGCACTTCTACTGGTCGTTCGGGGCCGAGCGGTGCGATGGCCGTATTATTAGTCAACGGAACACGCCGCGCTATTCGCGAGCGGCTGTGGCAGCAGGACCCGACCGTGGATCAACGATCCTTTGTCGGTTGACCGGATGACGTTTCAAGGTATTGAATACCAAAGAAAACCGTGGTCGGGGTTGTCAGACCTACGCTCGAATCACCGAACTATCGCGACTATACTGACGCCGCATTATTGGGGATATACGGACGCTGATTTATTTGGTGTAATGCGTTTCAGTCTAATACTTGTGAGTTTCCGGCCAGCATGCGCAGATCCAGCTCGGTGACCTGATTCACTGCCTCCTCTCCCCACTGATGAGGACGGTACGATGAAGGCGATGCGAACGCTCGGTGAGCACGATCCGCTGGTACTGGTCGCTCGCACGTTTCGCTCGTGGCGCTACGGCGGCGGTCGAACCGGTCGGCATACCCCGATCCCCTTGCAACGGATCGCCTGTCTGGTATGCCGGTGGCATCCC
>Ga0209303_1000175_pt1 | contig 62062 bp, 56 predicted proteins | sample SidtaG_3_FD_187449 | JGI IMG/M metagenome (GOLD analysis project Ga0209303, IMG submission 187449) | Marine algal microbial communities from Sidmouth, United Kingdom - Sidmouth_Asex1 metaG (SPAdes) (version 2) | ecosystem: Host-associated > Algae > Red algae > Unclassified | place: Sidmouth...
TCAACGAGATCGCTCCAGATTCTTTCGGGACTTCGAACGTGCCCAAGGCGAACCGAACGACAGCCGCGCCGCCGCACCGCCGCGCCGCCGCGCCGCCGCGCCGCCGCGCCGCCGCACCGCCGCACCCCCGGTGCCCCCGCGTCCGGGCACCCCCACTCCCCCGGTGCCCCGCGTCCGGGCACCCCGGGCACCCCGCACCCCGTACCCCGCGCCCGGGCACCCCGCACCGAACGATCAGATCTGGCAGGCTTGGGAGATGGCCGGACGCATCGCACTTTTCTTCCCGGTCGTGCTGGTCGGTGCCACGGCCCTCGCTGGCTGCGGGTCGAGTTCCGCACGGTGTCTGACCAGCGACGTCGGCGAAGTCTGCGCCGACGGCTCCGGCGGGTCGGTCGAGTTCAGCGGGTCGGGGCTCGAACCTGGCTCCGACGTCACCGTCAACCACCCCGAGTTGGGCGACTCGATCTTCACCGCCGACGCCGACGGCTCGTTCGAACCGGGTGGGCGAGGATTCTTGTCGTTCGTGTCAGGCGTCGACAGCGTGTTTACGATCTCGGCGATCGACTCCGAGGGAACACCGATCGACGGGACGATCGTCGTCACGTCATGAGGCCGCCGACGACTGGGCTCACCACGACCGGCCCACCTCGACGGCCGCCACGTCGTCGCCACCACCGAGCCGGTCCGACCCACCTCGACGGAGTTCAGGACCGGGTTCAAGATCGTCGAACACGTCGTCGAGCCCGAGCCGGGACGTCGTCCCGGGAGGGCTGAGTCACGATCCGATGCGCTGCCAGGCGCGTCGCCTGTGGCAGGCTCCTGCGATGCGTCGGCCCGCCTCCATCCTGCTCGTTTCCGCCGTCGTCATCGCGGCATGCGGTGGTGACGACGACTCGGACGCCACGACCACCCCTCCCGAATCGGCCGTCAGCACGGTCGCCGAGGCACTCGAGCCCGACACCGACACCGACACCGACACCGACACCGACACGACGGAACCCGAGGTCATCGACGACTCGGACACCACCACCACCACCACCACCACCGAAGCCGCTCCGACGACCGAACCACCCCCGACCGACCCGCCGGCTCTCGCCGAACTGCCGAGCATCGCAATGGGCGAGTACGCCGTCGGCGTGACCACCATCACGATCACCGACACCACACGCGACCGACCGCTCACCGTCGACGTCTGGTTCCCGCTCGCCGACGGAACGACCGGCGACCCGCACCGATACACGTTCGTCACCGGCGACTACTACGAGTCGCCGACCGCCGTCACCGCCGAGCCTGCCTCGATCGCGCCCGACGGACCGTACCCACTCGTCGTGTACTCCCACGGTTCGGGCGGCACCCGCTACATCTCGTCGAACTACACCGAGACGATCGCCAGCCACGGCTACCTCGTCGTCGCAGCCGACCACACCGGCAACACCGCTGCGGAACGAGTGCTCGGGACGTCCGACGACCAGGCGCTCATCGCTCTCAACCGGCCCCAGGACGTTCGCACCGTGATCGATGCGATGCTCAATCCGGAGAGCGCCGAAACCGTCGGGTTCGTTGCGTCGACCGACCCGGAGCGGATCGCCGTCACCGGCCACTCGTTCGGCGGCTACACGACCTACGCCGTTGCATCCGGCTACGCGAACGACCTCGGCTCGGTCGAGCCCGACCCGCGCATCGACGCCCTGATCCCGCTCGCACCTGCGGTCGGCGGCGACGACCCGCCCCAACTGCTCAGCGACGACCGGTTGGCGGCGATCACGACGCCATCGCTCGTGATCGTCGGCACGAACGACCAGACCACCCCGGTCGACCCGAACGTGCGCCGAGCGTGGGAGCTGTCGAACAGCGCTCCGCACTACCGGCTGGAGTTGGTGGACGCGCAACACAACACGTTCACCGACCTGTGCGACTACCTCGACTTCTTCCCGACGCTCCCCGAGGTCAATCCCCTCGTGCTCGAAGCGATCGAGTCGCAGTCAGCCGAAGGATGTTCGGAAGGCGACATGGACATCGCACGCGCTCAGGAACTGACGAACACGTTCGCCGTCACGTTCCTCGACTCGATCTTCGCCGACGCCGAGATGATCACGCCTGACGCTTTCGAGCTTCCCGACGACATCCTCTACCAGGCCAAGTGATCGACTCCGGGGCGATCATCGATCGATCCGCCTGACACACGCCGACCCGCATCGCGATCAGTGCGAACTCCGGGCGAAGGTCTCGAGGTGCTCGAGGTGGCCTGCGACGACGATCAGGTCGTTGGGCGCCAGAACGGTGCCGCGATCGGCATAGGTGAAGCGACCCGACTGCGGCTTGACGCACACGATGGTCACCCGGTGCAGCTTGCGGAGGTTGGAGTCGCCGAGGGCGATACCGACGACCGAGGGCGGCGCCACCATCTCGACCAGCGCGAAGTCCTCGTCGAGCGCGACGTATTCGAGCAGCCCCCCGGTCACGAGGTGCGCCACCCGCGACCCCATCTCGGCCTCGGGGAACACCACGTTGTGCGCACCGACCCGGCTCAGGATGCGGCCGTGCGGTTCGGTCTGCGCTTTCGCCCAGATGTTGGGGATCTGCAGGTCGGACAGTGCTGCTGTGGTGAGCACACTCGCCTCGACATCGGCACCGATACAGACCACGACCGTGGTCGCGTCGGCGACTCCCAACTGGCGCAATACCTTCTCGTTGGTGGTGTCGGCCTCGGCGACGTGGGTCAGCACGCTCGAGTACTCGGCGACGCGCTGCGGGTCGGAGTCGAGCCCGAGCACTTCGTGGCCCATGCCGACGAGCGACCGTCCGAGCGCGGAACCGAACCGGCCCAACCCGATGACGATGACCTCGCCGCGGTGTTCGACCTGCGGGCCGAGGCCGCGCAGCATGTGATGGAAGAAGTTCTCAGCCAATGATCGGACGCTCCTCTGCCTGACGATAGAGGCGGGTGTCGGTTCGCAGCGCGAACGCCGCAGCAAAGGTCACGGGGCCGACTCGACCGGCGAACATCAGCAGGGTCAGGACGACGTGCCCGAACGTGCTGATCGCACCGGTGATCCCGGTCGACAACCCGACGGTCCCGAACGCCGACGCCGTCTCGAACAGTGCGTCGCCGAGTTCGAGGCCGTCGCTCGCCATCAGCGCCAGCGACGCCGTGACGACCAGGCAAACCGACAGCAACGCGATCACGACGGCGCCGCGCACCAAGGAATCGGGCAGGCGACGACGCAGCATGTTGACGTCGCGCTCACCTCGGATCTCCGACCAGATGACCGCTGCGATCACCGCCGCCGTGGTCACCTTGATGCCGCCACTGGTCGACGCCGAACCAGCACCGACGAACATGAGCACGGTCACGAGGAAGAGCGTCGGCCCCTCCATTCCCCCGGTGTCGACGACGTTGAAGCCCGCTGTGCGCGGCGTGACGCCCTCGAACCATCCGGCGAGCAACTTGTCTCCGACACCGAGGTCGCCGAGCGTCGCCGGATTGCGCCACTCGAACGCGAGCACGGCGAGTGGTCCGACGACCAGCAGGACCGCCGTGGCGATCAGCGTGAGCTTGGCGTGCAGCGTCCACCCCTGGGACCGCTCGGCGCTCAGCGGCCCTCGTTTCGCTGGGCGCTGCAGTGCGACTGGGCGCCGCCTCCACATCTCCACCCACACCGGGAAGCCGAACCCGCCGACGATGAACGTGAACGACACGGGGAGCAACACGAACACGTCGCCCGAGAAGCGGGCCAAGTTGTCGCCGTACAGCGAGATGCCGGCGTTGTTGAACGTGGCGACGGAGTGGAAGACCGCCGAGTACGCCGACGCCGCCGGGCCGCCCTCGTACCCCTCTTCCCAGAATCGAGCGAACAGCACGAGCGCGAGAGACGCTTCGACGACGACGGTGATCCGGAAGATCGCCCACAGCAACCGGGCGAGTTCCCCGATGTCGATCTCGCCGATCTCGGTCCGAGCGAGCATCCGCTGGCGCAAGCCCACTCGTCGGAGCACGACGAGCGCCAGCACCGATCCGATCGTCATCACGCCGAAGCCGCCGACCTGGATGAGCGCCAGGATCACGAGTTCGCCGAACAAGGAGAACGACGTGACGTCGACCGAGGCGAGCCCGGTGACCGTCGTGGCCGAGGTCGAGATGAAGAGAGCATCCTCCAGCCCCGCACCTGTCGGCCCGTCGACGGCCACCGGCAACATGAGCAACAGCGTGCCGATGACGATGAGAGCGCCGAACGCCGACAGGACGAGACGGGCCGGGTTCGAGATGACCCGAAAGACCGCGCCGCTCACGGGTCGGACCGTATCGAAGGGGCGTCGCCGAGTGCACGTCGACCGGCGCCTGATCTGGCATCGAGACCAGCCGGCGTCAGGCGACGATCGACGTGACCGCCGCGAAGTGCATCGCCGCAGCCACGACCACGAACGCATGCCAGATCTCGTGGTATCCGAAATGCTCCGGCCACGGATCGGGCCGTCGACGCACGAGCACCGGGATGCCGAGCGAGTAGACGAGCCCTCCACCGATGATCAAGACGAGTTGCAGCGTCGTCATCGCATCGACCATCACGGGGAGGGTGAACACCGCCGCCCACCCCATTGCCGGATACATGAGGTAGCCCAGCAACTTGGCGCGCTCGATCGCAGCGAGTTTGATGACGATCCCGACCACGGCAGCGGTCCCGATCACCGCCATCAGAGGGATGCCCCACTTCGGCGGGAACGCCACGAAAGCGATCGGAACGTACGTGCCGGCGATCAAACAGAAGATGCCGGCATGGTCGAGACGCTGCATCCGCCGCCGAGCCGTCGGCGACTTGGCCAGGCGGTGGTAGGCCGACGACATGCCGAGCATCGTGAGCAGCGACACCACGTAGATCGCCGCCGAGGTGCGCGCCGTCGACCGGTCCGTGGTCGCGATCAACAGCGAGCCGGCCGGGATGGCAACGGCGAACGCGAACGCGTGCATCCGGCCACGCCACGAAGGACGGAGATCGGACTCGACGCTGCTGACCACGAGGGTGACAGTATCGGCCCGTCGGAGACTCTTCTCGTCGGGGATGCCCCGTCGTAGGATCGGTCGCATGGCAGACGCAGAAAGTTTCGACTACACGGAGATGTTCCCACTCGGGCCCGACGACACCGAGTATCGACTCGTGTCGACCGACGGTGTGTCCACGTTCGACACCCCGGAAGGCACGTTCGTGAGGGTCGAGCCGAACGCCATCCGAGCACTCACCGCCGTCGCCATGCGTGACATCGCGCACTACCTCCGGCCCGGTCACCTCCAGCAGCTGCGCAACATCCTCGACGACCCCGAGGCATCCGACAACGACCGGTTCGTCGCCCTCGATCTGTTGAAGAACGCGTCGATCGCCGCTGGCGGAGTCCTCCCGATGTGCCAGGACACCGGCACCGCGATCGTGAAGGGCAAGAAGGGCCAGTTCGTGTTCACCGGGGGCGGCGACGAGGAACAGATCGCTGGCGGCATCGCCGACACCTACCTCACCTCGAACCTGCGCTACAGCCAGATGGCGCCGCTCGACATGTACACCGAGAAGAACACCGGCACGAACCTGCCCGCCGAGATCAAGATCAACGCCGTCGACGGCGATGCCTACAAGTTCCTCTTCATGGCCAAGGGTGGCGGCTCGGCGAACAAGAGCTTCCTGTTCCAGGAGACCAAGGCGCTGCTCAACGAAGACACGCTGCTCCCCTGGATCTTCGACAAGATCCAGGGCATCGGCACCTCCGCCTGCCCGCCGTACCACCTCGGCATCGTCATCGGCGGCACATCGGCCGAGATCGCCGTCGAGACCGCCAAGCTCGCCACGGCCCGCTACCTCGACGAACTCCCCACGACCGGCTCCGCCTCGGGCCACGCCTTCCGTGACCTCGACCTCGAGACCAAGGTGCTGAAACTCGCCCAGACCACCGGTATCGGGGCGCAGTTCGGTGGGAAGTACTTCTGTCACGACGTGCGGATCATCCGCCTGCCGCGCCACGGCGCATCGTGCCCCGTCGGGATGGCCGTGTCGTGCTCGGCCGATCGCCAGGCACGCGGCAAGATCACCGCCGAGGGCGTGTTCCTCGAACAGCTCGAGACCGACCCGGCACGCTTCCTCCCCGCCGTCGACGCCGCCGACCTGCTCGACGCCGAGCCCGTCCACATCGACCTCAACCAGTCGATGGACGACATCCGAGCCACGCTCGCTGCGCTGCCGGTGACCACCCAGGTGATGCTGACCGGCCCGATGATCGTCGCCCGCGACATCGCCCACGCCAAGATCAAGGAACGCCTCGATGCCGGCGAGGAGATGCCCCAGTACTGGAAGGACCACGCCGTGTACTACGCCGGGCCCGCCAAGACGCCCGAGGGGTACGCATCGGGCTCGTTCGGGCCGACCACGGCGGGTCGTATGGACTCCTATGTCCCCGAGTTCCAGGCAGCGGGCGGCTCGATGGTGATGCTGGCCAAGGGCAACCGCTCCAAGCAGGTCACCGATTCGTGCAACGACAACGGCGGCTTCTACCTCGGTTCGATCGGTGGCCCTGCTGCTCGCCTCGCGCTCGACAACATCAAGAAGGTCGACGTGCTCGAGTACCCCGAGCTCGGGATGGAGGCCATCTGGAAGATCGAGGTCGAGAACTTCCCGGCGTTCATCGTGGTCGACGACAAGGGCAACGACTTCTACGCCAAGGTCCGCGCCGAAGCGTCGATGCCGGTCAACCTGACGTCGCCGGCGCCCTCCGCCGACGCCGAGACCGGACACTTCGGCACCCCCGACGCCGCCCCGAACGCCTGACTCACCGCTGACCCCACCGATCGTGACGGGTCTGACCTGTCACGACCGGGTCAGCATTTGGCGAGTGCGTCGGTGACCGCGGAGGTTGCAGCCGGTGAGGTGACGTCGAGGATCGCATGGCTGATGACCTGTGCGGTGTCCTGATTGAGGATCTGTGCGACACAGGTCGAGTCGGAATCGGGGTCGGTCCGTTCGATGGCGAACTCGAGGCGTCGACGTGATTCGACGTCACCCTGACCGAAGAGTTCGTCGGCGATCTCTTCGTCGGAGTCGAGCTCGGCGAGGAACGAGCAGCGCGTCCCGTCGTCGGGGAGCGAGCGCCGCAGGAACTGGTCGGTCACCGTCTCGTCGATACACGGCGTCCACCCGGGGAACGCGGTGTGGCCCACACCCTCCCAGATGACGTGGGTGGCCGAGCCGAGCGCCTTGACGAAATCGGGAGCGTGGTAGCCGGGGGTGAGCGGGTCGTATTCGGTCCCGATGACCAAGATGTCACGCTCCACGTCGACCGAGTCGACCGCCTGCATCCGACGCTCGTTGGGCGTCATGTCGTCGCAGAACGCCGCGCCGGTGAGCAACGGGCCGAGGTCGGAGCAGTAGATCATGAAGTTCGCCTCGGAGAAGGTCGGCACGTCGGTGGGGCCTTCCTCCCCGTCGCCGTCGTCGCCTCCCCCGTCGTCGTCGTCGGTGTCCGACGGCGCGGCCAGCGGGTCGCTGGCGATCATCGCCGCCATCGCCGACGCATCTCCACGGTCGGCGTCTTCGAGCGCAGTGGCGACCAGTTCCCAGTCCCCCGCGAACGTCGTCGCCGCATCGAGGAATCCGGAGTAGTCGCCGAGACCGATTCGATCGGGGCCGCTGTCGAAGAAGTCGGTCGTCAGGGCCGGCACCTGGCGGCTGAGGGCGTCGATGATGTCGGCGGCGTCGAGCGTTGCGAGGCACGCGTCGGTGGCGTCACACAACTCGGCGAACCGTGCGAGCGCAGCGTCGCGTCCGTCGTCGGCGAACACGGCGAAGGTACCGTCGAACGGTCCGTCGGTCGACCCCGCAAGTGGGTCGGTCACGCCGTCGAGCACGAACGCTCCGACCCGTTCCGGATGCTCGGCTGCATAGGTGGCTCCGAGGATCGACCCGTAGCTGTAGCCGAGGTAGTCGAGCGTGTCCTCTCCGAGGGCGACCCGGATGGCCTCCATGTCGGCCGCCGAGTACGGCGCGCTGACGAACGAACTGAGCGTCCCGGTCAACTCGACGCACCGAGCGATGTAATCGACGCCGCCGGGTGTCTGCTCGTCGTCGCAGCGGATGCTCGGTTGCGAGTACCCGATGCCACGCGGGTCCCACGAGACGATGTCGAAACCGCGGAGGAGTTCGGGTGGCATGCCTCCACGCACGTTCCATGCGAGTGGCAGGCCTGCGCCGCCAGGACCACCCGGGTTGAGCAGGATCGTGCCGCGTCGATCTCCCGTGGCGGGGTGACGGGTCAGTGCGAGTTCGACCGTTTCGGTGGTACCCGATCCGAACGGATCCATCGGAGCGACCAGCGTGGAGCACTCCCACCCCGAGGTTCCCAGATCGTCGACCGACGGGATGCCGAAGGCATCGCACGAGCCCCACGTCACGTCCGAATCGGGCCGCTCGACGACGGGATCACCGCTCTCGGGAGTGCTCGTGTCGTCGGAGTCGGTCGGCGGGAATCCGGCCTGACCATCGGGAACCACCGGACCGGCCCCGCTCTGGTTCGAGTCCTCGACGGCCACACCCGGGTCGACCGTGCACGCAGCGACTGCCAACGAGCACGTCGCCACGAGTGCCGCCGACCACCGCCGACCCACCGTGACCTTCGACCGCATCAGCACTGACCCATCGTGGCAGCCGGCCGGCTCACCTCAACGGCACAACCTCGGCTGATTCGGCATTGTTTCGTGTGGCAACGCCCGTGGTCGGCCCGTACGAGCGGACCGCCGTCCGAGGTATCCGCCCGACGGGCGAACGACGTCCCCTTCTGGGCTCGATGGCAAACAGACGATCGAGATCCAGCGTTCATCCGCACCGACGGCTGCGAGCCACTTCGCTCGGGACTCCGTGGACGGTCGATCACCCCTGGTCGATCGAGCAACTCTCGTGCGAGATCACTGGTACCGACAAACGACGCGCGATCTCGATTCAGGATGGTGACTCGTCTCGCGTCAGGCAATGACTGCATTGTCCCAAACGGCGGCACTTCGGGGACACCCCCCCCAAGCGCTGGCAGGCCGAGCGTGATGGGACAGGTCGGACGAAAAATATTGCCGGATATCGTGCGGGCCTGGAGGGGCCCCGGCCGGGGCGTTATGCGCTATGCCTCGGTGGCGGTGTGGGTGATGTGGTCGAGTTGTTCTGGTGTGGTGACGCGTGGGACTTTGCGTTGGCCGCCGGCTTGCCCGTTGGCGGTCATCCAGGTTGCGAAGGTTCCGTTGGGCACGGTGCGGACCTCGGGGGCTGAGATGACGATGTCGTCAGCGCGTTTGGTTCGGTAGTCGGCGTTCTGTTGCGCGAGCGAGTTGTCGGTGGCGGCTGCGAGATCGACGCCAGGGTCCCCGGTGGCTTCGATGACGTAGCGGTGATGTCCGACGGCGCTGGTTGTGCCGAGGATGGAGGCGACGGCGAAGTCGTTCACGTGGACTCCTACGGTTCGAGCGGCAGTGGCAACAGCGATCTCGAGTTGCTCGCCGGTGATGTGCTCACCGAACGTCGACAAGGTGTGTGAGACGCGTCCTGCGACCAGGATGCGTGGTGTCTCCAGGTCGACGAATCGGACGAGGTCGCCGATTGCGTAGGACCACAGGCCGGCGCAGCTGGTGATGATCAGGGCGTAGTCGGTGTCGAGTTCGACGTTGCCGATCCAGTGCCGTTTAGGGTTCGGTTGGTCGAGTTGGTCTGCTTCGATGAACTCGTAGAAGAGTCCGTTGTCGAGTAACAGTTTCAAGCCTTCGCCGGGGCTTCGGTCGGCGACTGCGATGAAGCCTTCGCTTGCGGCGTATGCCTCGCGTAGCTCGGCGTGGCTGCCTTCGAGGAGGTCGGTGAAGGCGTCGTGGTATGGCTCGAAGTTGATGCCGCCGTGGGCGATGAGTTCGAGATCCGGGAACAGTGACACGAGCCGACGGTCGTCGCTGTCCGCTGTCTCGAAGGCTTGGTCGAAGAGGACTTGCAGCCATGTCGGTACGCCGCTGATCGTTCTGATGTTCTTGCCGACGCAGTCCTGTGCGAAGCGTTCGACTTTGTCGTTCCAGTCCGTGATGGCGGCGAGTTCGGGCGGCGGGTAGTAGCGGTCGGTGCCTGCCCACGAGATGGTCTCTCGTGCTGCGATTCCGCTCAACTCGCCTGCGAAGACGCCGGGGGCGAGTTCGTCGAGCGCCGGGCTGCCACCGAACAGGAACGTGCGTCCTGCGCTCACCTTGCTCTTGGGGTTGTTGGCAAGGTGCGATAGCAGCACTTCGAGGCCGCCGCGATTGTTTGCTTTAATAATCTCGTCGCTGCACGGGATGTGTTTGCTCTCGCCGGTGGTCGTGCCTGACGAGCGAGCGAAGTAGCGGATCGTTCCTGGCCAGGTCACGTTGTTCAGCGTCGGGAACGGCTCGGACCAGTAGTCGGTCCAAAACTCGTCGAAGGATCGGATCGGCACGCGACTTTGATAATCGGCAACACTGTCGATCCCGGAGAAGTCGTGGTCGTGGCCGAACCGGGTGTCCTCGGCCGTGCGCACCAGTTTTAGCAACTGCTGCTGCTGGGCTGCGGCTGGATCGGAGATCGGCTTGCGGCGTCGGGCGTACGATTTGAGCGCGAGTCCTCCGAACCAGCCCGTGATCTTGTAGAGCACAGCACCGTCTTGTGTCGATGGTGCCGGTTCGTGCGTCCCATCGCTGCTCGATTCCTCGCCAGCATGATCGAGGAGTTGGGAGAGGTCGTCGCGAATCGGCATCGGCTCGAACGCGGACACCGTTGCCCGGCCGATGTTGCCCACTGGGTAGCGACCTGTAGCGCTGCCCGGGCCCGCCACGATCAACCGTCCAAGCTGACCGACGATCTCGGCCCGATCGCGCTGGGACCAGCCCAACGACAACATCGCGATGTGGACCCGGACGTGCGGCCGTACCCATGGCTGCGAGAGCACGTGAGCGTCTTCGAGAAGCCCCCACGCGGCCTCCGAGTCGCTGCCCCTCACACCCACTGCGCTACGGAGAAGATCGTCCGTCTGCTGACCGATCGCTTCGGGAAGCGGACGACGCCTCAACAGGTTGCCGATCATCGCTCGGCCTGAGCGTGCGCAAGGTGCTCGCGTGACAGGTCGAGCACCATTCGCACGTGCGCGTCATCGAGTCGATAGAAGATGTTGCGTCCATCGCGACGGTTCCGGACCACACCAGCACCACGCAACAACCGCATGGCCTGGGAGACCTTCGTGTCGGTCGTCTCGACAACCGCAGCCAAATCGCAGACACACAACTCGCCCGCTTCCAGCAGTGCGAACAAGATCCGAACACGGGTCGGGTCTCCCAACAGACGGAACATCTCAGCGAGGCCGGATGCTTCGTCAACGCCAATGAGCGAAACGGACACCGCCTCAACCCGACCGGTGTTCACGCTGCTCCCTGCGCACCCATCCGTATCTGGCAAAATTGATACCTGCATAGCTGCGAAGATATCGTGGATGTTGGAGACTTGACACCTGCGTGATCGAGGAGCCCGAAATTTGCCAGCGTCGCTCAGAACATCGAACCGGGCACGGATGCCAGCCCGTCCGAGTACGGCACGTCCCGGTCGCTACGGCTGCTCGATATCGGCGAGGACCGCTGCGATGTTTTGTGCATCGGCGAGCAGGCGGACGACATCGACACGATCGCCGGTGACGAAGTAGAACCAGCCGCACGAGAAGTCCGGGACTCGGCGGACTCGGAGCCCATCGATGCCACACATCTCGCCCACTTGCGGCGAACCAGCGCCAGGCATCCGTCCAATCGCGTCGAGCGCAGCGACTGCTGTGTTGAAGAATCGTGCGCCGAGGTCCGAGCCGCCCTCGGCTCGGTAGTAGTGGGTTCGCTCGACGAGATCGTTCTCGGCTTGCGGGCGAAGGGTCGGGCGTGTCACGTGTCGGTGCCGAGTGCTCGCTTGCGCAGTTCGTCGATCACCTCATCGGTTGCTTCGCGGCCGTTGCCGGATGCAAGCCCGTCAGCGATGAGATCTCTGAGTCGCTGAGCTGCTTGCTCGCGCTGATCGCGGCGGATCAACTCGCGAAGGTATTCGCTCGTGTTGCCGTAGCTCCCGTCGCTGACTCGCGCGTCGATGTAGTCACGCATGTTCTCCGGGAGTGCGAAGCTCATCGTGTTTCGACTCATGTAGCCAGTCTGCTCGCGCTATCAACTGTTGTCAACACCACTCAGAACAACAGCCGACGGTGAGTACACACACCGATCGAGTACGGCACGACTGTGAGCGATCACCTGTACGAGAATGTCGGCGGTGTTCATGCCGATGGACCGAGCGGATCACGTCGTCAGTGGGTCGGCGATGTGTAGGCCCTGCCGTTCGGCTGCCTCGCACAGCGCTCGGTCCGCGCTTGTGAGTACCGCTGCACGGACGAAGACCGCGGCTGCGAGGTGGACTGCGTCGTGGCCCCTCAGCGACTGGACCTCCGCGAGCTGCGCGGCGCTCTCGATGAGCTCCTCGGTCACCTCAACAAGATGGAGATCGTCGACGAACGCAGCCAACTCGGTCTTGGCAACGTGCAGCTGATGGGTCGAAAGCCGCTTACCTCGTGCGGCTGCAGCGAGCGCAGCGCGCGCTTCGACCACGACCAGGCTGACCGAGGCAACCGAATCAGCGGACTGCCAGATCAGTTCCGCGCGGTCCGAACCCTTCTCATCGACGATGAGTTTGATCAGGGTCGACGTATCGACGTACGTGATCACCGACGTTGCTCAGAAACGAGACCGCTCACATTTCCCTTCGGCTTGATTCGGGAACGGGAGCGATGACGAGTGCCGCTCGCGGGTGGCCGAACTACGCCAGCGGCGACGAGGTCAGCGAGGCGATCATCCGGCGCGTCGAGCGGAGAGAGTCTGGCAACAGGACGACCTCGATCCGTCACGATCACCTCTTCACCGGCCTTCACGCGATCGATGTACTTGCTGAGACCATTCTTCAGGTCGCGGATCCCGACCTCGGACCTCGAAGTAGCTACGTTCATGCCATTAGTGTAGCTACTTTGGCGGCACGTCGATCGGCCAACCCCAAGAGAATGTGCGGGCTTCGTCCGCACTCGATGAGGCGCTCTCCGCTGCCGGCTATCGGATAGGTCTGTGAAGGCCGCTCGTAGAGACGGCGGCGGCTTCTTGACAAGCGGTCGTGCTGTCACCGATTCGTGCAGCAGACCCAAGCCTCGTTCACGATGGTCGCAGTCTCAAACGAGTCGTCGGTGTCGGCGACAAGGCGATCGAAGTTCGCCGTGTGGACCGATGCGGTGTGCAAGAAGCCGATGGGACGCATCCGCCCCAAGCTACGTGGCGATGGCCACGTGGAACCGATCGATACGACGCGACGGAAACCCCGCACCCGCCGTCCGCTCACGGCATGAGGGCGGGCAGCCCTGCCCCATCACACTCGACGACGCCAGCCTCGGGGATGTCACCTACCGCCGACTATGTGCGCCCCGAGTGGCCGTGTGATGGCGCGGCTGTCGAGCGGTCTCGATACTGCTGGCCCGCTGATATCGAGGTGGGGAGTTGTCGGGTCTACTCGGCGAGCCGACGGAGCCATTCAGCAATCGCCTCGATCGCCGGGTCGCTTGCGGCAACGGCGATGACGAGGTCGTAGACGTCGTCGTTGCTGGCTGTGGAGATCTCGACACCGTTGATCTCCAAGAAAACAGCGGTCGACAACCAGCCCAAACGTTTGTTGCCGTCGACGAGCGCATGGTTCTTCACGATCGAATGGAGCAGCGCGGCGGCTTTGGTCCAGAGATCGGGGTAGGCGTCCTCACCGAACGCTGTGGTTCGCGGACGAGCGACGGCTGAGCCGAGTAGACCGATGTCACGAATCGGTGCGGGGTCACCGAACAGTGCAATGGCGAGGCCGACAACGTCGTCGAGGTCGAGGAACTCGACCGGTTCGGTCACTCGCCGAGCCGACGCAGGGCGTCGCTGTGTGTCTCGAGAATCAGACTGGCGGACTGAGCCACGCGGTCTCGGTGTTCGCTGCGGCTGACGAACTCTCGAACGGCGCGCCGGGCGGCTTCTTGCATGGAGATTCCCTCGACGTCAGCGCGCGCTCGCAGAGCTTCCTGTTCGGTGTCAGTGAGCCTCAGAGTCATCGCCATGACCTGATGGTATCACTTCGACACCACCTCAGCGCTGAGTGAGTACACCGAGCGCGAACTCTGTTGATCCGTCGGATTCGAATGGCAGGGTGGTGATCTCGAACTCCATCGGGCGATCGTCGTAGAAGCCCAGAGTGACGGCGGTGTTCAGTCGGCTCCCTTCGCCGGTGATCGCAAGGTCGCGGTGGGTCCAGCCTGCTACTGATTCTCCGACGATCTTCGTGAACGCCATGTCGTCGGGGAGCGGCTGCTCACGACCGACCGCGCCGGTCGTGAGCAGCATGCGGTCGGTCATGCCGGCCTCGACAACGGAGCACGTTGCCGCGCTCTGCGCCCCCGGGAAGGAGCGGATACGAAGTATCGGAAATCGTGCTGTTCTGATCCTTTTCTTATCAAGATGACCCGAGAGTTCCGGCTCTGTGACGGTCAGGCAACCGACTCCTCGAGAGCACGGTGCCAACGCCGGATTCGATAGAAGCAACATGACGAAATCGACCGATCCGTCGATCCCCTCATCCAGTCAGCCGTCCGACCTACAACTGTGCTCGCGCTGCGGCGAACTGCGCGGACCCAGCGACGAGCGACGCCGCTGGCCGAACCTTCTCCCACCCGAGGATGCGACGTCGTTCGGAACCCCGCCCGTGCCCCGGCTCGCTCAGCTCACGGATCAACTCTGGACCGGCGGCGCTCTGTCGCATCGGACTGACGCAGCGACGCATGCCATCGAGTTCTGGCGAAGCGTCGGGATGAACGCCGTCGTCGACACTCGACTCGAATGGACCGACGGCGAACTGATCTCACAGGTCGCTCGAGAGATCGCATTCCTCGACGAGGGTGTCATCGACGGCGGCCAGCCGATGCGTGAGTCATGGTTCGACAACATCACGGACTTCGCCGTCCAGCATCTCGACGCAGGCGCCAGCGTTCTCATCCACTGCGGCAGCGGCATCAACAGAGGGCCGTCGGCCGCCTTTGCTGTGCTCCTCTGCCTCGGCTGGGACTCTGTGGACGCCATCGAACTCATTCGACCGGGTCATCGAAGTGGCCCGTGATCCACGACTCAGCTCCGGGCGCCAGGTCGTTGTTGTCGGACGTGGCCTGGCGCCAACTCCGAACAGACCGATCCAACGACCAGACCCAGAACACGAAGTGGCCGCGCCGGCCGGCGAAGAACACGTGCTTCGTCGCTGAGCGATCGCCTGACACCCCACGAGCCAACGGCCGGCCGAAGCGGTTCACAGCCGCCGTCGTCTCACCTCGATCACGGGTTCGGGGTGTGGCCTCACCGAAGGCCTCAGCACCGGGTGGAAATGGCATGGGAGAGCGGGGCGCCCCGATCCGACGACACCACCGAAAACGGTTTCGAAGGGTGTGACCAAGCACCCCATCCGTGAAGCTCGTCGGCCGACCCGGCGTGTTCAGGAATTCGCTCGGCGTGCGCGCTACACACCGGTGCAGAGCTGAACGGCGAGCCCGATCAAGTGGGGCTGATCTCGCCGGCGAGTTCGCCGAGGCGGCGTTCCCCCTCGGGAGTCTGCCCGCCCCGTTCGAGGAACGACGCCATCGCAGCGCGTGACGCCGGCACCGACAGCAGGGCATTGAAGGACGCGCCTTCGGCCAGCAGGTCGCCGGTGAGGTCTCCCTCGGCGGCGACCACGTGAGTCTTGGCGGCGGCAACCGCTTCGGGCACGAAGCCGGCGATCCGGTGGGCGAGCCGATCGACGAAGGGACCCAGCTCGTCGTGCGGCAGAACACGGTTGACCCACCCCCACGTCTCTGCGGTGGCGGCGTCGATGTCGTCGCAGCCGAGGATCGCTTCGAGCGCTCGGGCCCGGCCGACCAGACGGGGCAGGCGCACCGTTCCACTTCCGCCGGGGATGATGCCGAGCGCCACCTCGGGCTGGTTGAACACCGCATCGGGCGAGACGAACCGCATGTCGCAGCTCATCGCGAACTCACTGCCGCCGCCCCCGACTCGACCGGAGATCTCGGCGATCGTCGGCTTGGGCATCGTGCGCAACGTCTCGCACATCGCGTGGAAGCCGTTGAGCTGCTCGGGTGCGGGCTGGCCTTCCGGAAAGCTGAGGATCGCTTCGACGTCGAAGTGGGCGATGAACCACTCGGGCGACGCCGAACGGAACACGACCGCACGCACGGCATCGTCGTGCGCAAGTCGATCAACGACCTCGGCCAGTTCGGCGAACACCGCCAGCGTCATGAGATTGATCGGCGGATGGTCGATCGTGACGACGGCGACCCCGTCGGAGTCGACGCCCACACTCACCGCCTCATTCATCAGAGCAGCTGCTTGACGGCGTCTCGGGTGGCGGCTGCCTCGTCGGGATTGCCGGGGAACTCGACGGTGGCGAAGTCGGTGACGCCGATCTCGGCGAGGTGGCCGATCCGATCGACGACCTGGTCGGCGGTCCCGGTGATCGCGATGTCCTCGGGACCCGCGGCACCCTCACGGTCGAGCATCGCCCGGTAGCTCGGGAGGCTGCCGTACACCTCGAAGACCTTCGCCGCTCGAACCTTGGCGCCCTCGAAAACGTTGGTCACGCACACGGGCAGCGCAGCGATCACCCGGGGAGTGGGGCGCCCTGCGGCCTCGGCGGCGGCGTTGATCGTCGGGATCGTGTGATCGCCGAGTGTCTTGGGTCCGGTGCACCAGGTGAGCGTGCCGTCGGCCATCTCGGCGGCCACCTTCAACATCTGCGGCCCGAGCGCGGCGATGACGGTGCCGAACGGTTGCGATCCGGGAGCGCTCACCGCGGCGTGCGTCGAGTACGCCTCGCCCGAGTAGCTCACCGGTTCGTTGCGGCTCAGCGGCCCGAGGATGCTCATGTAGTCACGGATGTGGCGGATCGGTTTGTCGTAGCTCATCCCCATCATGTTCTCGATGACGACCTGGTGGCTGAGCCCGATCCCGAGCGTGAGGCGACCCTCGGCGAACGCGTTGACGGTCAGGCACTGTTGGGCGAGCGCCATCGGATGCCGGGGATAGGTCGGCACGACCGAGGTGCCGAGTTCGATCCGAGGGACTTCGCGTGCGACCACGGCCAGAGCGGTGAGCGCATCGTGACCGAAGATCTGCGGCGCCCAGTAGGCAGCGAAGCCATCTGCCTCGACCTGCTTGGCCTCGGCGACGACATCGTCGACCGTACCGTCGTTGATGGTGCCCCCGAAGTATCCGATGCGCATCGCCCGACCGTAGCTCTCGCGCCGACCACCCGACGACCCTCCGAGAGTCTCGGCTCGGGCGACCGCCGCAGCGCCGGCCGGGACCGTGCAACCGTCAGGTGATGACCAAGATGCCGGTGAGGACGATGATCGAGATCAGCATGATCGCGATCGTTCGAGCAGCCACGGCGAGCGGCGGTGTCGACGGCTCGGAACGCCGCACCGAGATGATCCCGGCTGCACACAGCGCGAGCGTGAGCGTCACGCCGACGACCGATCGCCACCGACGGCCGTCAGCACAACTCTGATCGAGCCGCGCATCGGCCGATTCCCCGAAGCCGCCGAGCGTTCCTCCGCAGTCGAAGTGTGTGTCGACGATCGTCACGCCGGTGACACCCACCACGGCGACGACGGCGAAGCCGATCAGTGCGACCCACCCGAGAACGGCGGGCCGACGATCGGGATTCCGCGTGAGGTCGTCGGCCAGCCACCAGACGCACACCGCCGGTACGACCAACGGCAGAGCGGGAAGGACGATCACGCTGACCATGATCACGCTGACGCCGATGCTCACGACCGCCGGTCGTGACATCGAACCGAACGCGCCGGTCATGCCATCGAGACGAGGTCGAGCCACTCTTCGTTGAAGTAGTCGACGTCGCCGTCGGGCATCAGCAGCACCTTCGTCGGCGACAGTTCCTTCACGAACTCCTCGTCGTGGCTCACGAAGATGATCGCGCCTGGCCAGTCGATCAACGCGTTCGCCACCGCCTCACGCGAGGGCGGGTCGAGGTTGTTCGTCGGCTCGTCGAGCAGGAGCATGTTGTTCTTGCCGGTCATGAGCATGGCGAGCGCCAGCTTCGTCTTCTCGCCGCCCGACAAGGTGCCCGATTCCTGGAACACCTTCTCACCCGACATCCCGAACATGCCGAGCAGCCCACGCAGATGCGTGTCGGTCATCTCGACACCCGACGGGATCGAATCACGCAGGTTGACCAGCAGGTTCTCGTGCGGCCGCAGGTTGTCGTGTTCTTGGGCGTAGTAGCCCGCTTGGACCTGGTAGCCGAACTCGAACTGCCCGAGGTCGCACTTGGTCTCTTCGGCGAGGATCCGCAGCAGGCTCGTCTTACCGGCGCCGTTCAGACCGAGCACGAGGAGTCGTTCGCCACGACCCAGATCGAAGTCGATGTCTTCGAACACCGTCACTCCGCTGTACCCCTTGCACAACCCCTCGGCTTCGATCACGGTCTCGCCACACGGCGGCGGCGGTGGGAACTTCACGTTGATCGACTTCGACGCCTTCGGAGCCTTGACCTTGCTCGACTCGAGACGAGCGATCTTCTTCTCCATCGAGTGCGCCATCGCCGCCTTCGTGGCCTTGGCTCCGAAGCGATCGACGACGCCCTGCATCCGGTCGATCTCCTTGGCCTGCTGTGCGGCCTTCTTGGTGAGACGAGCTTCGTCTTCGGCCCGAGCACGCTGGTACTGGGAGTACGTACCCTTGTACTCGAAGACCTCACCGACCTCGTTCTCGCCGGTGCGGTCGAGGTGCAGCACGCGCGTGATCGCCTCGTCGAGCAGGTCGAGGTCGTGGCTGATGACCAGCAGTGCACCCTTGTAGTCACGCATGTACTGGAGCAGCCAGGTCTTCGCGTCGATGTCGAGGTGGTTGGTCGGCTCGTCGAGACACAACACATCGGTGCCCGCGAAGAGGATGCGGGCCAACTCGACTCGGCGACGTTCGCCACCCGACAGGACACTCAGCGGAAGTTCGAGCCGGTCGTCGGGCAAGCCGAGGCCGACCGCCATCGCACGCGCTTCGCTGTCGGCGGCGTACCCACCGTTGGTGCGGAACATCTCCTCGGCGTTCACGTAGCGCGTCACGTTGCGCTCGTCGGGGTTCTCCTCCATCGCGATGCGGAGCTTCTCCATCCGCACGATCTCTTCGTCGATCCCCTTCCCCGACAGGATGTGGGTGACGCTCGTGCGGCCGTCGAGATCGGCATCGATCTTGGGGTCCTGAGGCAGATACCCGAAGCCGCCCTTGCGGAGCACGTTTCCGGCTGCGGGCTCGTTCGCCCCGCCGAGCACCTTGAACATGCTGGTCTTGCCGGCACCGTTGCGGCCGACGATGCCGACCTTGTCGCGCGGCATGACGGTGAAGCTGACGCGCTCGACGAGGAGCTTGCCACCCACTTCCACCGAGATCGCCTGCGCCTGGAGCATCGCCCCAGGCTACGAAGTCTGCCCACCGATCCTGCGTGACCCTCGCCGGGGCAGGCTCTCCCTCGAGCCGGCAGAGACCGATCGGGAGCCGGAGCCGAGACGACCCCATCCTGAGTCCGCTCGGTGTCGACTCAGTCGCCGGTCGTGTCGTCGGCTGTGGTGGCCGCCCCGGCGTCGACGCCGGTCCCGCCGGTGGAATCACCGGCGCCCGTGGACGTCGTGCCGGTCGAACCGCCGGAGCCACCGCCGGTCGTGGTCGAACCGCCCGATGTCGAACCGCTCGTCGAACCGCCGGAGCCACCGCCGGTCGTGGTCGAGCCGCCCGATGTCGAATCGCCGGAGCCCGACGAGTCACCCGCACCACCGGTGTCGGTACCGCTCGACGAGGCGCCCCCGGTGCTGGTGGAGCCGTCGCCCGTTCCCGTGCCGTCTCCCGAACCGGTGCCGGTGCCCGAATCGGTGCCGGTGGTCGATGCGCCGGTCGTACCGGAGTCGCCACCCGTCGTCGCGTCGGTCGTGTCCCCACCCGTCGACGTACCCTCGGTCCCCGAATCTCCGCCGGTGTCCTCGCCTGCCGAACCCGTTCCGCCCGTTCCGGTGCCGTCCGTCCCGGTGCCGTCCGTTCCGGTGCCGTCCGTCCCCGAGTCGTCGGAGCCGGCACCGTCGGTTCCGGTGCCATCGGCTCCGGTGTCGCTCCCGCCCGATGTCGTGCCGGAACTCCCCGAGGTCGAGCCTCCACCCGATGACGAACCGCCGCTCGACGAACTCCCGGACGACGAAGAACCCCCGCCCGAAGAACCCCCGGACGACGAACCGCTACTCGACGAACCGTTGCCGCCCGACGAACCACCCGACGACGATCCGCCACTCGAACCGTTGCCGCCCGACGAACTCCCGGACGACGAGTTGCCCGACGATGACTCACTCGACGATCCGCTCGACCCGCCGACGGCGGAGTCGTCGGTGAACGGCGACGGGAGGCACTCTCCATCGGTCGTCCCCACGGCGCCCAACGCGAGCGAGAGTTGCTCGACCAAGATGTCTTCGCCCTGATCGCCAGGGTGCAGGCCGTCTCGGCTCAACACTCCGGGAGCACGAGCGATCTTGCCCCAGTCGACGACCGTGACGTTGTCGTACAACCGTGCGAGTTCGACGATCGACTCGTTGACCTCGACCCAGGCTGGACGAAACTGGGTGACCGTCATCAACAGCGTCGGGCGAGGCGCCAGCCGGAACAGGATCTCGTTGAGTTCCTCGAAGTACTCGTCCTGGTCCTCCGCGTAGTTGCTCCCGAGGTGCACGATCGCTGCATCCCAGTCGTCGTCACCGCCCGCATCGTCGCCGTCGGGAAGACGCTCTTCGAGGACCTCGTTGCCGAACTCGACGAAGCGGCCGGGCTCGGCGTCGACCTCGACGGTCCAACCGTCGGGAGTCAGCGCCGTGCACAGCTCGTCGCCATACCGGGTGGCAGTCGATGCGAGGATCGAGTCGCCGATGACCAGCAGACGGTTGCCGTTCACCCGTCCGGCAACGGCCTCGACGACCACGCCGTCCTCGTCGACCGGGCGGGTCACCACGACCGATGCGGTCGGAACGATGTCGGCACCCCCATCGGCGACGGGCGATTCGGGCACGGTGTCGGGGAGGCCGCCCACGCCGGGCACGGTCGGAGGCGGCGTCGCGGTGGACTGCAGCTCCTCGCTGCTGCCGTCGCTCGCCCCACAGGCGCCGACCACGAACGCCAGTGCGATGACGGCTCGACGGAACATCGTCTCCATTGAACCCGATCGAGCGTGCTCCGACGCATCACCCGTCCGACTCGGGTGGGCAGCACCGTGCCACACGGCCGAGACGCGACGAAGGGCGACGGCCACAGCCGTCGCCCTTCGTCGTCGTTCAGTTCACGATGACGTTCAGCGGGCGCGCAGGGCGTCGCGGATCTCGATGAGGAGGTCCGTCTCGCTGGGGCCGTCGGCTTCTGGCGGGTTGGACTTGTTCCACGCCTTGACGATCAGGAACAGGATGAAGGCGACGATCACGAAGCTGATGAACGCGTCGATCACGAGCCCGATGCTGATGAAGGCGTCGCCGATGTCGAAACCGATCGCCCGGAAATCGGGCTTGCCGAAGATCGCGGCGATGATCGGGTAGATCACGCCGTTGAGCAACGCGTCGATGATCTTCTGCGCGTAGAGCGCCAAGACCAGGCCGATTGCGACCTGCAAGATGTTGCCTTGTTTGATGAAGTCTTTGAATTCTGCGAGCATGTTCGTGTTCTCCCTTGTGATGTGTGATATCAGCGGTGAGTCAATCACAAGCGCACGTGACGGTGGCGGATCATCTCGATATTTCCTGTCAGCGTGCCTGACCCGACGAGCTCAACCGTCCTGGGGCGGGGCGAGCGAACGCAGCACCGCAGCGACACCGTCGTCGGCCATGTCGATCGCCTGACTCCAGTCGAACCAGTCGATCTCCTGGCTCTCACCGGCGGGCGGTGCCGGGTCGGCCGCTCCGCCGTCGACGAGATAGCGCATGTCCAGGTGCGTGTGACCCCGCCCGCCGGCGTGGACGTCGACGTGGATCAGCGGCGGGACCCCGCGCTCGTCGAGAGGGCCGACGAACGACACGTCGAGGCCCGTCTCCTCTCTCGACTCGCGTAGCGCAGCCGCCCACGGACTCTCGTCCGGGTCGACGTGGCCGCCGGGTTGTAGCCAGAAACCCAGTCGCTTGTGTTTCAACAAGACCACCCCGCGCGGTCCGACGACGATCCCCGAGCCGGTGATGTGGACGGGGTACGACTCCTGTGACAGAGGGTCGTCGAGTTGGTCGAGCGCAGCGAGAAACCGTTGCTGCGAGCGGAATTCACGCCGGTCGAGTGGCTCGCGGGCGGCAACGCTGGTACGGATCGTCTGGATCATTTCGTGCTCGTGTGTAGCACCGATGCGCCCGATCGTGGACTTTTGGACTTCAGGTCCGCACCGACCGGACCGATACATCCTGTGCACCCCAGTGTCAGACGAACCCGGCTCGGCGGATCCGGTGAAAGCACTCAATGGACAACGACAACAACATTTCTCATCGCATCTTGATCGCTGTGAACGACCCCGATCTTCGGCGGATCAGCGTGGCCGGACTGCGGGCTGCTGGCTTTTGTGTCAGCGCTCCGACCGACGGCGACGCTGCAGTCATGCTCGCCGAGTCGTTCACACCCGACGTGATGATCGTCGAATCGACGATGCAGTGCCCCGACGGGCGCCCGCTCTACGAGCGCCTGCGTGAATCGACCGATCAGTACCTCGTCTGCATCACCGACGAAGGCCAGTACCGACTGCGGACATCGATCCTGCACTCTGGTGCCGACGATGCGATCTCGGTTCCGATCAACGCCGACGAACTCGCTGCACGATGCCATGCGATGCTCCGGCGCCCTCGCCAGTTCCAACAGCGCAGCGACACGAACGTGTCGTCGACGATGATCCTCGGCCCGCTCACGATCGACCTCGGTCGCCGTGAAGTGCGTGTGGAGGAGGAGGAAGTCCAGACCACCCGCATCGAGTTCTCGTTGCTCGAGCAACTCTGTCGCCGCCCGACCGAGGTCTGCACCCGAGAAGAACTGCTCGACTCGGTCTGGGGGCCGAAGTGGGTCGGCGACAGCCACGTCGTCGACGTGCACCTGTCGAACCTGCGACGCAAGCTCGACAAGGCAGCTCCCGGCACCAAGGTCATCCACACCGTGCGCGGCGTCGGATTCCGACTGGCGAACGACGTCACCGACGTCATCGAGTTCTCCGGCGCACCACTCACCCTCGTGTGAGCAACGCTCCCTGAGCGCTCGTTCACACACCGACTCGACGGCTGATCCGTCGAGCGCGCCACCGGTCAGACGACATCGGTCGCTCTTCAGCGTCGAACGTCCACACGACCTGGCCACCCGGGAGTCACTCGTGACTCCCACCCGCACCCTCTGGGGCCACCGCATCGGCGACGGACACTCCGACCGACCCGGCAGGCACCAACCGCGTCACCGTCACCGACGAGACCATCGGGTGCCACGATCACGAACCCGCACGGACAGCGTCCGACGGGACCCTCTCTCTCGCAGCTCAGGCGTAGGTCGCCAACAGGAACCATCGCTGATGTTCGGCGATCACCAGGTGCGCACTCGACCCCGAGCCGTCGGACCCGCCACCGGAACGGGTGTCGAACTCGGCTCGGTCCGTTGCCGCCGGAGCCTCCGGGTCGGTGACGATCATCTGGAAGCGAGCGAGACGGCGATGGTGCTCGGGTTCCCACCATTGCTGGTCGACCGGCCACGGACCCGCCCACGACACGACCCGTTGGAGCGGGCCACGCTGCCAGCCCTCGGCTTCGCCACCCGTCAAGATGCGCAGTGCGGCCGGCGCCGCCGACACCGCGCCTCGCCCGCTCACCCGGACCACCTGACCGTCGCCGTCGAGCACGTCGACCGGAATCGGGTCGTCGAACACGGTGGTCGGCGACGGAGCGGGCAGACACCCCGGCCACGGCCCCGACGTACCGTCGATGCCGGCGCCGGTGCCTGTGCGTGACACGGCTCGCTCGCGCTGATCGAGGTCGACCGTGGTCGCCGGCATCCACCGGTACCGGTCGCCCGGAAGGCGGCCACCGTGCCAAACGGGAACGGTCACTGCCGACTCGGAGGTGAGCGTGGTCAGCCGGGCGATCGCCCGAGCGGCGCGACGATCGGCGTCGGACTGCCCACCCCACAACCCGAGTTGCACGCCGTCGTCGGGGCGGACCTCCTCGGGGGTCAGCTTGACCAGCGTGACCCCACCGGTGATTTCCTGGGAGCTGCCACGTGGCAGGTTCACCCATGCGTCCAGTTGCCAGCGGACCCGTTCGACCATCGCCGCCGCCGACATCCCCGACGATCGGTACCACGATCGCTCCGATCGTTCTCCGTGTTCGGTTTCGAGGAGCACGACGAGGCGAGTGCAGACACGACCGTCGGAGCCCAGCGCGCCCGCCAGTTCGTCGGCCAACTGCTTCGCGACGAACACGACGGCATCGGTCTGCGCTGCGGCATCGTCGAGCACTCGGTGTAAGCGGCGTTCGGGCGCCGGGTCGGTCGTGTTGGCCGGGCGCAGGTCGACACCCGACGCAAGCCGGTGCGCGTGTATCCCGGTCGGACCGAACCGACCGAGCACGTCGGACGGTTCGAGTGCGGCGAGGTCGCCGAGGCGGCGGATTCCGAGGCGACCGAACAGATCGACCAGATCGGGGTCCACCTCACCGAGAGCCTGGAGCCATCCGATCGGCAGCGGTGCACAGAACTCGACCGACCCGCCGGGCTCGATCACGACCGGATGACCACGGCGCACACCGAGGCGCGCCGCCACACTCGACGCGAACCGACCGTCGGCCACGCCCACGCCGACTGCGGCGATGGCTGCCGCCGAAGCGACACCCGACGGACCTCTCGCCGACACTCCGGTCTCGACGGTCGAGGCCAGGCCACCGCTGCGACCCTCGGGAACTGCGGTACCGGCCAAGCGACGGCCACCGACCTCGATGTCGCCGACGAGTTCGACCAGGTGGTGCGCCAGCATCTCGTCGCCGCCGAAGTAGCGCGATGGTCCGACCGCTGCCACGCTCAGCCAACCGGGCTCGACCAGGTCGACACGCGGGGCGATCTCGGTGACGGCGCGCACCATCGACTCGAACTCACGGGCATCGCGCGCTGGATCGTCGTCGAGCAACTCGATGTGCGGACACCGCTGCTGGGCTTGCCGTCGGCGTTGGCCGATCACGACACCCTCGTCGGCCGCTGCTGCAGTGCGCGCCACGACGCGATGTGCCCGCATCACCGCTGCCGGCACGTCGGGCGGACGTCCTGCGGCGGTGACCGGCCAGTCGGGACACCACACCGTCACCATCCGCGTCGGCGACAGCTCACCCTGGCCGACACCTCTCACCTGCGTCGGTGGCGCCTGGTCCTGGCCGTCGACCTCCTGCTCCTGCTCCGGGCCGTCGGCGCCCATCAGCCGACGAGGCGATGGTCGTCGCCGCCTCGCAGACCGTCGATCCCACCGTGCACGCCGCCTCCCGGACTCCCGTCATCCGCGATGTCCGCCACTCCCGCCAGGCCGGCGCTCTCGATCATCTCGGCGAGCAGTTCGGCTTGCGGATCACGTTCGGACACCGGCTCGTCGGCGTGGGCAGTGACCTCGACGCGATGGTCGACTCCGGTGAGATGCAGTGAGACCGTCTGCGCACCCGGGAGCCGACGCCCGCCCGCCGCCACGTCGATCTGACGGCGACCCAGGTGGCCGACTCCGTCGCCGAGCCCCGCCCACACCGTTCGCTCGGTGTCGAGATCGATGTCGCAGGCCAGCGCCCCCGTGTCGCCCAGCGTCACCACGAGTGCGCCACGCTGCTGGATGCGCGTGGCCAATTTGCGCACTGCCGCCGGCCGGCGATCGCCACGCAGACCGACCGGCACCCTGGTCATCACGATGTCGAACCCGTCGACCGCCGCACCCATCACGTCGATCCAGTCCAGGTCGGTTGCCGCTCCCGCATCGACCCCGGTGTCGATCCGCACGATCCGCTCCAGCGGGACCCCGATCTCGGCCGCAGCGTCGGCTCCGAACGTGTCGATGTCGATCACCGCCAACCACGCACCGGCGGCCAGGGCGTCACGCACGACCACGTTGGCGATCGACGCAGCCGCCGTACCCCGGCACGCCATCACCCGACCGCGGACCAATCCGCCTTCGGGAAAGACCCGACGCAACGGCTCGGCCACCGGCATCGTCCGCTCACGGGCGAAGACGACCGGCTTGACCTTCTCCCCGAGCTGATCGAGAACTGCGCGCAGTGCGACAGAACGGCTGCCGGGCCCACCCTCATCGGCCGTCGGGTCGCGGGACACGTCGACCGCTGTGTCGGCGACGTGCAGGGAAGACCGATGGGTGGAGTGCGGTGAGGGGTCGACGGCGAGTTCCATCGACCGAACCCTATCGAACAGGTGTTCGATCGGCAAACGAACCACCGAGTCGTGACCTACTTGGCGTTCCAGCGGGCGCGGGCTTCACGTGCCCGCACGAGGAGGTGCATCGGCACCTTCTTGGCAGCCTCCGCCAGCGCGGCATCGACTTCTCCGCCACCCGCATCGCCGGCACCGGCATCGGCCTCTTCGGGCTCGAGGTCCTCGAACGTCGGCGGCTCGACACCCGGCTTCCAATACTGGTACAGCTTCTCGAACAGTTCGACGAGCCCCTCGGACCCGTACCCCTTCTCGAGGTCGACCGTGACGATGTTCGCGTAGACGTGGACGCCGGCGACCTTGCCGGTCGAGAACAGCCGACGGGCCAGTTCGTCGGACGGGCTCGCGCCGTGAGCGTCGAGTACCGATCGGAACCGTTCGTGACCCTGACCCGACAGAGTGCGGTTCAGTTCGTAGCGGACGATGCCCGGTGTCGAACTCGGCTTCTCGGTGACGCTGACCAACTGACCCATGATCCGGGCGAGGATAGTGGACCCCCGCCCCGAACGCCCCGCCGTAACGTTTGGGGTCAGACCCGGGCCGTTACCCGTAACACCAAGTGCCAGACCCGTAACGTTTGGGGTCTGACCCGGGCCGTTACCGCGAGAGGGCGTCGGCGAGGATGTCGGGGAAGCCGGTGGGGGTCGTCGACATGACGGTCGCTCCGAGTGCGGCCAGCGCTGCGGCGTGATCGTGATCGTGGGCCGGAGTGCCGTCGTCGCTCAGCGCGAGCAGCACGATCACGGTGACGCCACTCGCCACGATCTCGCCGACCCGCTGCCGCATCATCTCCCCGTTGCCACCTTCGAACAGATCCGACACGAGAAACAGCACGGTACTGCGCGGTCGCTCGATCTCTCGTCGGCAGTGACCGAGCGCACCGGCGATGTCGGTTCCACCGCCGAGCTGCACACCGAACAGCACCTCGACGGGGTCGTGGAGGAACGGGGTGAGGTCGGTCAGCGACGTGTCGAAGGCGAAGAACTTCGTCCGCAGCGTCGGCAACTGTGCGAGCACCCCGGCGAACAGCGACGCGTAGACGACCGAGTCGGCCATCGACCCCGACTGGTCGACGGCGATGATCACGTCACGCGCCAGGCTCTGCTGACGTCGGCCGTGACCGATCAACTGCTCGGGGATGATCGTGCGGTGCTCGGGCATCCAATGACGCAGGTTCGCCTCGATCGTGTGCGGCCAGTCGATGTCACCGGGACGCGGTCGGCGCGTTCGAGAGGCTCGCGCCAGCGCACCCCGCACGGCCTGCCTGGTCTGATCGGTGAGTCGTCGTTCGATCTCGTCGAGCACCTGCGCGATCACCTGACGGGCAGTCGAACGGGTCTCGTCGGGAAGCACCTTGTTGAGTTCGACCAACATCGTCACGAGGCCGATGTCGGGTTCGACGGCACTGAGCAACTCGGGTTCGAGCAGCATCTGGCGCAGGTCGAGTCGATCGACGGCGTCACGCTGCAGGATCTGGACGACCGGCTTGGGGAAGTAGGCGCGGATGTCGCCCAGCCACCTCACCACGCCGGGCTTCGATCGACCGAGCCCACCCGCTCGCGATACTCCGGCGCGGCTCGCCCCGGTCCCGCCGTCGTCCCGGTCGTACAGCGCGCCGAGCGCCGCATCGATCCGAGCATCGTCCCCCTCCAACCCACCCGGCGTCACGCCGGGGGTCTGACCCTTGGCGTGACCGGGACCGTCGCCGTCCGTCACGCCGGGGGTCTGGCCCGGACCGTGACCGGGACCGTCGCCGTCCGTCACGCCAGGGGTCTGGCCCGGACCGTGACCGGACCCGTCGCCGTCACCTGCGCCGGCTTCGTCGGCGACGTCGGCAGCGCCGCCGAGGACGAGGCGCCAACGTCGTCGTCGTTCGGCTTCCGACACCCGCAGGTCGGTCATCGCGGTCATTGCGCACTCTCCAGTGCACTCTGCAGTTCGTCGACGACAGGGATGCCGAGGAGGTGGCGAACCGTCTCGAGCGCAGCAGCTGCGCGCTCTTCGTCGACGTCGTCGCCGAACGGCCGGGACCGCTCCATCGCTCGCCCCGTCAGCAGAGACATGATCTGTCGGCGTTCGGCCGGTTCGAAGGCCCCGAACGTGCGGCGCAACAGAGCGATCACGGCGTCGAACGCATCGATGCCGAGCGACGACAGCCAGCGGTCGACCACGTCGAGCAGTTCGGCATCGTGGACGAGAACGGTGCCTGAACCGGCGAGGAATCCCTCGACGAAGGCCGCACCGACAATCGGTTCGGTACCGCCACTGAGTGCCTGCGACAAGCGTCGTTCGACCGCACCGCCATCCCACCATCCGGCGTCGTGCAGCAGCCGGGTCGCCCGACCGCTGATCACTCCGTGTCGCATCGAGTGCCGGTCGGCCAACTGTTCGAGGACCTGCGGGAAGACACGCTCGCGGGCCTCATGGTCGAGCATTGCGAGCGCCGTCTGGACGCCAGTGAGACGTTCGACCATGCGCGCCGCCGCCTCGTCGTCGAGCGACGAACACGCCGGCACGAGACCGGCGACGATGCGCACGACGATGCCGTCGAACACCTCACGCAGTGCAGAGGAATCGGTCGAGCGCACGTCGCCGTAGCGCAGCGCTGTCGCCAGCGGGACCACGACGTCCATCAGCCGACCGACGTCGGGATCGGTCGCAGCCTGGTCGGCCAACAGCCGTACGCTCGGCGTCACTGCATCGGGAAGGTCGGCGAACAGAGCGAGTTCGAGCACACCGACGATCTCGGCGAGCCCACGAGCTGCTTCACCTCGCTCGACGAGGCGCGCCGTCGCCGCTGACACCACGGTGCTGCCGTATCCCGACCGCTCGACCAATCGCACCGACAGTTCGGGCTCCCACGCCACCTTCCATGTCTCGCGGAACGTGCCCGACGAACCTCGACCCTCGGTCGGCACTCCCCACGGCACGCCGAGGGCCAACAGCCGATGGAGCAGATGCGACTTGCGGAGCCCGGTCGGCGTCCGCAAGTCGACTTCGACCGTGGTCGGCGTGGCGGTCGGTTTCAGGCGCGCCGACTTCTGCGTCTTCGCCAAGTCGCGAGCGAGCGGAACCTGTGGCGCACCCTCCGGCACCGACCCGAGCGCATCACCCACCACCAGTTCCGACCGGACGACCTCCACCCCACCCATCACCGCATCGGCGGCGTCGATCACTTCGGCAAGGCCGGGCCGAGGCCGGTGTCGCATCGTGGCGAGCGTGTCGGCGAGCCGCGTCCCGGCGATCAGGTGGTCGGGCGACGCCGACAGACCCCGGTCGCGCAGCAGGTGTGCGGCGTCGACGAAGAAACGCGCCACGCCGTCGGCTCCTGGATGATCGAACACATGGCGATACCAGCCGGGGCTGTCGACGCCCGCCCCGTACCCAGACGCAGTGGTCAGACGTCGATGCGTCCACGGCACCCACGCCGATGCGACCTTCACCTTCTTCAGCCCGCGCAGCGTCGCGTTGTCGGTCGCCGCCGTCCGGCCGTCGAGTTCGAGTGCCGGCACGTGCCACGCCCCGCACACCACGACGATCGTCTCGTGCCCGTCCTTGATCGCCGCCCTGATCGCACGCCGCATGTGTGCCTCGCGCCGCTCCTCGGACATCGGCGTGATGCTGCCCTCCCGTGCCGCCGCCATCGCCTCGGCAACGGCATCGAACGAGTGAGCGGCGTCACCCCGGTGTTCGATCACGTCTTCCCACCACCGCTCGGGGTCGCTGTCGCCAGCGGCCGCAGCGAGGTCGCGCAGCGGGTCCCGGGGCGCATCGGCGGCCAGTAGTTCGGGCGCACCGCCGCCGTCTTCGGCGGCTGCGGCGAATGTGATCGACGTCGGCAGGTCGATCGCTCGGACCACGACCTCACGCTCGTTCGCCCACGCAATCGCCTGCCACTCGGGGCTGAACGCAGCAAACGGAGCGAACAGCGCCCGACCGGGTTCGGCGGGCACGTAGCCGAGCAGAGCGACCGGCGGGTCGAGCCCGTCACGACCGATCCACGCCAGTGCCGCTTCCGCATCGGCGGGGGCCTCGATGAGGACAGCGTCGGGCTGGAGTTCGTCGAGCGCACGCAACACCGACCGCGCCGACCCGGGGCCGTGATGACGGACGCCGAGCAGGTGCACGGTCACGTCAGAACGCTCTCGTCTCGACGTCCACGTCAGACGTCGAGCTCGCGACACGCATCGTAGAACTCGCCCCAACCGTCACGCTCACGCACGACGCCCTCGAGGTACTCGCGCCACGCGACCGTGTCGTGGATCGGGTCGTTGACGACGGCGCCGACGATGCCCGCCGCCACGTCGCTCGGCCCGAGCGAGCCGTCACCGAAGTGCGCTGCGAGCGCCGAACCGTTCGTGATCACCGAGATCGCCTCGGCTGTCGACAGCGTGCTGCTCGGCACCTTGAGCGACGTCCGCTCGTCATCGGTGACGCCACCCCGCAGCTCGCGGAAGATGGTGACGACACGACGGATCTCGTCGGCGGCTTCGGGTACGTCGGGAAGCGCGAGCGCCCGACCGAGTTCGCCGACTCGCTGCGACACGATCGCGATCTCCTCGTCGACCGTCGCCGGCAGCGGCAGCACGACCGTGTTGAAGCGACGCCGCAGCGCACTCGACATGTCGTTGACGCCACGGTCGCGGTCGTTGGCGGTGGCGATCACGTTGAAACCTTGGACCGCCGCGAGTTCGGTGTCGAGTTCGGGGATCGGCAGCACCTTCTCCGACAGCACGGTGACGAGCGCGTCCTGCACCTCGGGCGGCATGCGGGTCAGTTCTTCGATGCGGACGAGTGCGCCGCGTGACATGCCGCGGTGGATCGGGCTGGGAACGAGCGCCTCGCCCGTCGGCCCCTCGGCGAGCAGCCGTGCGTAGTTCCAGCCGTAGCGCAGCGTCTCCTCGGTGGTGCCGGCCGTGCCTTGGATGAGGAGCGTGGAGTCGCCGCTGATCGCTGCGGCCAGGTGTTCGCCGACCCACGTCTTGGCCGTGCCGGGAACGCCGAGCAACAGCAACGCCCGTTCGGTGGCGAGCGTGGCGACAGCGATCTCGATCAGCCGCTGCTGGCCGACGTACTTCGGCACGACCACGGTGCCGTCGTCGAGCGTCGCACCCATGAGATAGCGAACGACGGCCCACGGCGACAGCTTCCAGCCCGGCGGACGAGGACGATCGTCGGTGGCGGCCAGCGCGGCCAATTCGTCGGCGTACTGCTCTTCGGCATGAAGTCGCAGGACCGCTGCACCATCACTCATCCCCGCCGACGCTACCCATCGAGCCGACCGTCTCAAGACGGGTCCGATCTGTCATGAGGGGGCGTCCCATCTCAGGTCGGACTCGTCATGAGAAGAGTTCGTCGAGCATCCGGTGGCGGGTGGTGGCGAGATCGGCGAGCATCGATGCGAGGCCCCTGCCGGGCGACATCGAGTCGACGGCGTCCAGCACGTCCGCGACATCGACGAGCGCGCCGGGAGCACACCGGGCGATCAGGTTGACGAGCACCGTGCGATGCGACTCGACGAGGGTTCGATCCTCCAGACCCTGAGCGATCGTCCCGCCGATCTCGGCACCGGATCGCGGCAGCAGCACAGCGAGTTCGGGTGGGATCGGCAGCGGCGGGAGTTCGCCGAGCGACTCGGGGTCGAAGGACGTGCGCGTCTTCTTCGAGACCGTCGGGGCGAGGTCGGGAAGGTGGTCGACCAACCACTCACCAGACGGACCCGCAGCGACAAGCACCCGGGCGCGACGGACGGGGTCGCGACGGTGGCGACGCAACATCGCCGGCACGATCTCGGACGACACCCGCCACCCGTTCTCGATCAGTGCCAGCGTCCACTCGTCTTCGAGCACCGGCCACGAGGTGGTGACGTGGTGCCAGCGGTCGATCGCCGCAGCGCTGCACACCGGCCGGTCGTCGTCGGGTGCTGGCACGAGCGGCGCCATCGGAGCATTCGGCACGACTCCGGCTCGACGCACGGCCGTGCAGGCCGCCACGTGAGCGAGCATCCGCGACGACGGATCGACACGCAGTGCGTCGGCGACGAGGTCACCGAGAGGACCCTCGGCAGTCGGCGGATCGCGCCGATCGGTGCCGAGCAAGGCGGTCGTCACGAGTTCGTTCCAGTGCGCTTCGACGCTCATGCGGCGCCCACGAACGACGTGTCGGCACGCGGACCGATGTCGACGCTGCGGTCGTCGAGATGCACCGCCAGCGGCGTCACCCCGTGCGGCGTCCACTCCAGTGTCAGCTCGACGGCATGCCCTCCCGACAGTGCGAGCAGAGCCGCCACGCCGTCGACGGGTCCCGGTCGATTCGCGAACGGCCCGGTCGGCTGCACGAGAGCAAGACTGCCCGAGTCGTCGGTGAGGAACCACTGGTCACCGCGTTGGGCGAGCGCCGCAGTGGCCGTCGTCGGGACCCGTTCGAGCCACGGTTCGGCAGCGACCATCCGGCCGACCTCGTCGCACGCCTCGGCGATCGACTGGGTGGGAGGGCGGCCCCGGCGTTCGACCGGGCCGGAATCGGGGAAGATCTGCTCGGCGACATCGGTGTGTCTCGTGCCGACCAACGCACGCAGCGCCGGGCCCGGATACCGATGCAGGTCGGCGTGGATCGACGTACCGACCACCAGCGACGTGTCGAGGCTCTGGCGGTACGCCGCGAACGACAGCACGAGCGCCCACCGCCCGCTCGTCGTGCCACGCAGCCAGTGGCGCCGGACCTCGATGCGGTCTTCGCGCTGATCACTCCGTCCGGCGACCACCCAGTCGTCGGTGTCGGGCACGCCGCCGAGCACATCCGCCTTGCGCACCTGCCAGCCGACCGACGTGGCGACGGAGTCGGCGAGCGAACTCGGCAGCTCGCCGAGCCGGCGTCCGGCCTGGGCGAGCAGATGGAGGAGGCCGAGTTCGGCCAGGACCTCGTCGTGCCAGTTCGGCGACGCGCCGACCAGTCCGGCGAGGCGGCGGATGCGATTCGCGAGGCTGCCGGCCTGCGCATCGACCAGGCGAGAGGCGAGGTCGTCCCACGTGGCGTAGCGAGCGAGTGCCGGGTCGGCGAGGCCGGTGCGGACGCGGTCGTCGAGCCATCGATCCAGCTCGGTGAGCCCGGCCATCATCTTCTCGACGCGCTCGTCGCGACCCGTGTCGCGATCGTGATCGGTCGGCGGTTCGGGAACCGGTGGCTCGCCGTCCGCGTCGCCGCCGCTCCCTGTTCCGTCTGCCCCGCCTGCTCCTCCGCTCGATGAGCCGCTGCCGACGTGGCTCGACCGACCGGACTGACGGTCGTCACCCGGTCGGGTCCCGCTGCCGCCCGCTCCGTCCGCTGCGTCGGTTGGCTCGCCGCCGCCATTGGCATCGCCGCCATCGCCACCATCGCCACTGTCGCCTGCATCGCCGCTGTCGCCTGCATCGTCGGCGTCGCCTGCGTCGCCTGCGTCGTCTCGGTTCGCTCGCGTCGACGAACTGGACGGGACAGGCTGCCGCCGGGAGATCCAGGTCTGGACGGCGGGGCCGGGCGTGGCCGGTGGAACCTGGTCCTGCGACCAGAGCAGCAACAACGCGATCGCATGCTTGCACGGCACCTTGCGACTCGGGCAGGTGCAGCGATATCCGACGCCGACGTGGTCGACCGCGGTGTCGTACGGTTCGGCGCCACTCCCCTGGCACGAGCCCCACACGGCTCGGTCGTCGGCTCCGAGGTCGAGCCAGCGCGTCGGCGAGGCGAGCGGCCGCGCGGCGGTGAACGCCGCCGCCGACGGGGCCACCGACTCGACCTGCTCGACGGACCACTTCACCCGATCGAACGTACCGGCGGGCCGTCGCCGATCGCTCCGTGTCAAGATGTCGACGTGTCGATGCGGGTGATGACGTGGAACCTGTGGTGGCACTTCGGGCCGTGGCAGGAACGCCAGCCGCTGCTCCTCGACACCATCCGCCGGGCTGATCCTGACGTGCTGTGCCTCCAGGAGGTGTGGTCGGACGAAGACGACGATCAGCTCGACCTGATCGCCGACGAGTTCGAGATGTACGCCGTTCGGACCGACCCCGTCTTCTACGACGGCCAGTCGTTCGGCAACGCCGTGCTGTCGCGTTGGCCGACCTCGCGCCTCGCCGACGAGCGACTGCCGCGAGCCGACGGATCGATCGGTCATCGACGTGTCGTCGCCGGCGCGGTCGACACCCCGTGGGGTCGTTGGCCTGTTGCGTCGACCCACCTGGACCACCGCTTCGACCGCTCCGCCGACCGGTCGGCTCAGATCCGGCACCTGATGGCCTCGGCGCTCGGCTGGCGCGGCGAGCCAGCGACCGACCTGCCGCTGATCGTCGGTGCCGACCTCAACGCAGTTCCCGACACCGACGAGATCCGGATGGCGACCGGACGTTCACCGGGAGTCGACGGGATCGTCTTCTCCGACGTATGGGAGCAGGTCGGCGACGGATCGGGTGCGACTTGGCTGCGCGCCAATTCGTACTCGGAAGTGTCGGCGTGGCCCGACCGCCGCCTCGACTACCTCCTCGTCTCGTGGCCGAGACCCAAGCCGGTCGGGAACCCGATTCGAGCCTGGCTGACCGGCCGGCCCGACGACGATGCCTCGACGTGGCCGAGCGACCACCTCGCCCTCGTCGCCGATTTCGTCACGCCCTGAGCCCCGTTTCGGAACGATCGATCTCGGTCAGGCGGAGATGAGGTCGTCGCCCCAGTGACAGCTCGCACAGGGCCAGTCGACGATGAATCCTGACACTTCGACGTCGAGCGGCTCGGTCCGCATCAGATCTCGCACGACGAAAGTGACGAGTTCGGCGACCATCGGGCTGTCGACTGCGCCGATGTCGAGCGACCAGTTCGGCGAGTGCGACACCGGATGAAGTGACCGATCGGGAGCAGCGAACCCCACGTCGATCAACGACTTCGCGATGAGCTCCACATCGGCGCCTGCGTCACTCGCCGTGACCGACGAACTCACTTCGACGCGACCGCGGCCATGTCCGAGTTGCATCTGCACGTACCGGTCGTTCGGCGCAGCGAAGATCAGGGCGTGTACCGAATCGTTGGCCAGCGATGCGATCAGTGTCCGTGCACGAGCTTCCCACTCGTTCCAGTCTCGACTCACCATCAGCGAGGAACGTGCGATGAGCCGGTCGGCACGAATGCAACCCGCGACCTCGAACTCGCATTGCTCGCACGTCCGTGTCGGCGTCGGTGCGTTCATGATTCCGATTCCGTCGCCACGCCCATGAAAGGATGATCGGCTGTTTCGCGTCGCTTCTTGAGGCAGCCCGGTCTCGGGTCGGAGGCGCGATCCGTCGCCGAACGTGCGTTGCAGGGCCAGTGCGAGTTCGTCCTCCCGTCCACTCCCGACGTCCGAACAGCCATCGTCCGTCGTTCGACGGCTTGGCGTCCTCGGCCACGCCGATCACGCCCACTGGCCGGTCGAGACGGCGCTGTGCGAGGCTGCGTCGATGCTCAGATCCACCGGCCACGTCATCGAGCCCGGCTCGCTCGCCGGCGCGCCTCGGTGAGCACGACACGAGACGACGAGAGCGTCGAACGAGAACTGGGCGATCGCGATGCGTGGCTCGCGCTCATCGTCACCACCGCCCTGTTCTTCCTGGTCGTGGTCGACATCTCGGCGGTCAACGTCGCCTTCCCGTCGATCCGCGACGACCTCGACGTGTCCGAATCGACGCTCGGCTGGATGATCTCGGGCTACAACATCACCGTCGCAGCGCTGCTGCTCGTGGCGGGCCGATACGCCGACAGCTTCGGGCGCAAGAAACTGTTCATCCCCGGCGTCGCCGTGTTCATGCTCGGCTCGATGCTCAGTGCCGTCGCTCCCACCGCCGGGTTCCTGATCGCGGCCCGAGTCGTCCAGGGCATCGGTGGTGCGGTCGTGTCGGCCACTGCGATCGCCGTCGTCTTGCCTGATTTCGCGCCGCACAAGCGCTCGTCCATCATCGGGATCGCCGGGGCGACCGGTGCACTCGGAGCAGTCGCCGGACCGGTGCTCGGTGCGTTCGTCACCGACGTGTGGTCGTGGCGGGGCGTGTTCTGGATCAACGTGCCGATCGCGCTCGTGGTGGTGGCGATCTCGCCCCGGCTGTTGCGGGAATCGAAGAACCCGGCAGCGACGGGCAGCATCGACCTCGTCGGCGTCCCGATCGGCACCGTCGGCGTCGGCCTGGTGATGTTCGCCATCGTTCGGGCTGAGACGTGGGGCGTGCTCGATCTCCGTGTCGCTGCTCTCGCCGCGGTCGGCCTGGCGCTCATCTGGCTGCTGGTGCGGAGGTCGGCCGACCAGCCCGAACCGCTCCTCGAGCTCGACCTCTTCGCCCTGCGATCGTTCGCGAGCACCAACGGAGCGCTGATCCTCTACTCGATGGCGTTCACGTCGGGTTTCCTCGTCAACTCGCTACTGCTGCAAGAACTCTGGGATCAGTCGTTGCGAACCACCGGGCTCGCTCTCGTACCGGCGCCCCTGCTCGCCACGTTCGTCTCACCGGTCGCCGGGCGGTTCGCCGACCGCGTCGGGCACCGTTGGATCCTCGCAGCCGGCAGCGTGTCGTGCGCCGTCCCGTACCTCGCCTACGCGCTGGTGCTCGACGCCGACCCGACGATCTGGACCGTGTTCGTCCCGCTGTCGTTGCTCGTCGGGCTGGGTGTCGGCGCCACGATCGCCACGTGGTCGAGCGCCGGCCTGTGCGATGTGAAGCCCGCCCAGTTCGGCACGGCGAACGCGACGATCCGCACGACCCAGCAGGTCGGCTATGCGCTCGGCATCTCGGTGATCGTGTCGATCCTCGCCGAGGTCTCACTCGACCCGCAGATCGCCGACTTCCGGTGGGCGTGGTGGTTCGTCGGCGGCTCGTACCTGGCCGCCGCGATTGCGATCGCCCTCACCTTTCCGGCAGGCTCCAGCACCACCCGCGCCGCCGGCTGAGCCGGTCCTGAACGATTGGTGCCTGACACCGATCGTTCATGCCCGAACCGCAATCGGTTCTGCCGCTGCGGACCCGGTTTCGCTACACCAGGTCGAACGAACATCGCGGACCGGTCCGCCTCAGCGGGTGGTGAGGGCGACGGGGGTGGCCACCGCGTCGGAGGCTTGCTTGGCGTGGTAGCTCGAGCGGGTGAGCGGGCTGGCCTCGACGTGGCCGATGCCGAACGCCTCACCGACCTGCTTCCACCGGTCGAACTCGGCAGGCTCGGCGTAACGGGCGATCGGCAGATGGTGCGACGTCGGCCGCAGGTACTGGCCGATCGTGACGATGTCGACACCCAGGTCGGCGAGGTCGGCGAGCAGGCCGACGATCTCGTCGTCGGTCTCGCCCAGGCCTGCCATGAAGCCGGTCTTCGTGACGAGCCCTGCCGCCTTGGCCCGAGCGAGCACGCCGAGCGAGCGGGCGTAGTCGGCCGATGGACGGACCGCCCGCTGCAACCGGGCGACCGTCTCGACGTTGTGGTTCATGACGTCGGGCCGGGATGCGAACAGCAGCTCGAGCGACGCGTCGACACCCTGCGCATCGGAGATCAGCGTCTCGATGCGCGCCTGGGGTCGACGGAGACGGATCGCTTCGACGCAGGCGGCGACGTGCGCCATCCCGCCGTCGGGCAGGTCGTCGCGGGCGACCATCGTGAGCACGGCGTGGTCGAGCGCCATCCGGTCGATCGCCTCCGCGATGCGGTCGGGCTCGTCGGCGGCGGGCGCCATCGGCTTGCTCGTGTCGACCAGGCAGAAACCGCAGGCACGAGTGCACCGCTCCCCCAGCACCATGAACGTCGCCGTGCCGTCGGACCAGCAGTCGGACAGGTTCGGACAACCTGCGTCCTCGCACACGGTGACGAGGTCGAGCGAGCGGATCGTCTTCTTCAGTTCGGTCACCTCGGGCCCGAGTTCGACCTTCGGACGCAGCCAGTCGGGCTTGCGCGTCTCGATCGACAACCCTCCGGTCACCCCCGCCGACTCCATCCGAGCCGCCGCCCGTGACGACACCAGCTTGACCTGCTCGCCAGGGCCCTCGCCGCGGGAGAAGGCCGCCAGGTCACGACCCTGCGCGCTGTGCGACCATGCGACGTCCTGGCGCTCGAGTGCACCGTCGGCCCATCGCTCTGCGGCGAGTCGGGCGATGACGTCGGCGACGTCGGACATCGACACGTCGAGCCCCTCCTCGGCGAGCGATGTGACGGGCTTGTCGCCGATTCCGCACGGCACGATGTGCTCGCGCATGTAGGTGAGGTCGGTCGACACGTTCAGCGCGAACCCGTGCATCGTCCGACCCCGGCGCAGCCGCACCCCGATCGCGCAGATCTTGCGCTCACGCTCGGACCCCGGGTCGAGCCACACTCCGGCGTATCCGTCCAGGCGACCTGCGCCCGACACTCCGAGTTCGGTCAGCGCGTCGATGACGAGCCCCTCGACACCGCACACGTGATCGGTCGCGCCGATCGCGTTCTCGACGTTCAAGATCGGATATCCGACGAGCTGCCCGGGCCCGTGATACGTGATGTCGCCGCCCCGCTTCGCCGCCACCAACTCGGCACCGACCGCCGCCGGCTCACACTTCAGGTTGGTGTCGAGGTCTGCAGTCCGCCCGTGGGTGAACACGTGCGGATGCTCCAACAACAGCAGATGCTGCCCGCTTCCGTGAGCAAAAAGCGCCTCCTGCACGGCCAGCGCCTCCCGGTACGCGACCTGTCCGAGCCAGCGAACTCGGAGCGGTGCGACCGAACGCGTGGTCATGACCACATCGTACCGTCGGGCCCGCTGAGCCATCCGTCGACCGACGGGTCGAGCACCGTCAGCCCCTCGATCGTCGCACATGCCCGGTCGGCAGTGGCGATCGGTCCGCGCCTGTCAGCTTCGTGCACCGGGCGAGCCCGTTGTTCGACACCGATCAGCACCTGCAGACGCTCCGACAACATGCTCGTACTGTGGCATGTTGCTGTCCGAGCGGCCCCGGATCAGAGTTCGGTCGTCCAGTCTTTCGTCTCGAGGATCTGCTTGACCTTCTTAAGGAAACTGGCGGCGTAGGCGCCGTCGAACGCACGGTGGTCCCAGCTCATCGCGAGGTTGCCGACGGGGTGGATGGCGATGGCTTCGCCGCCGTCGGGGCCCTTCGTGACGACTGGCTTGCGCACGATCGCATCGGTCGAGATGATGCCGACCTGGGGCTGGTTGATGATCGGCATGGTGAGCACCGAACCCGCCGAGCCGTTGTTCGAGATCGTGAACGTGCCGCCCGAGATCTCGTCAGGGGTCAGCTTTCGGCTGCGGGCCCGATCGGCGAGGTCGGAGATCTCGGTGGCGATCGCGCCGAGGCGCTTCGTCTCCGCGTCGCGGATGACCGGGGCGAGCAAACCCTCGTAGTCGAGGTCCACGGCGATGCCGAGGTCGATGTAGTCGTGGATGACCAGTTCGTCCTCCGAGACGCTCGCGTTGAGATGCGGGAATTCGCGGAGTCCGTCGATGATCGCCCGAGAGATGAACGGGAGGTACGTGAGGCTGAAGCCGTGCTGCGCCTTCCACTCACCCTTCTCGGCATTGCGCACCACGTCGACGTTGGCGAAGTCGACCTCCACGACGCTGAACGCGTGCGGGCTGACCGACTTGCTCATCACCATGTGGCTGCCGGTGAGCTGGCGGATCTTGGAGAGCTTGACGACCGAGTCGCGCTCACCCGAGGTGACCTTCGGGGCGGCCGACGGGGCCGGAGCAGCTGCGGGAGCCGGCGCCGACTGCTGCTGACGGGCGGGAGACGAGGAGCCGGGATCGGGCGCCGACGCTCCGGCAGCGGGTGCGGTCGGCTGCTGCGCCGATGCCGTGGGGCCGCCCTCCGGTGCGGCAGCCGACGACCCTCCACTCTGGGCGTCGATGTGATCGAGGACGTCATCGCGCGTGATGCGACCTCCGGGACCCGATCCCTCGATCGAGTCGGGGTCGAGCCCGTTCTCGTTCACGAGGCGACGCACGACCGGCGAGAGCAGTCGGCTGTCACCAGCAGCGGCGGCCGGTTCGGCGTCGGGGGCAGGCTCCGCCTTCGGTGCAGGCTCAGCCTTCGGTGCAGGCTCAGCCTTCGGTGCAGGCTCGGCCTTCGGTGCGGGTTCCGGCTCGGGTTCGGCGGCCGGAGCCTCCTCGGCCGCGGGTGCGGCATCTGCGTCACCGACGACGGCGATCACGGTGCCGACTTCGACGGTGTCGCCCTCTTCGGCACGGATCTCGGTCAGCGTCCCCGACACGGGTGACGGCACTTCGGTGTCGACCTTGTCGGTCGACACCTCGAAGAGCGGCTCGTCTTCCGCCACCGTGTCGCCGACGGCCTTGAACCACTGCGTGATCGTGCCTTCGGTGACGGTTTCGCCGAGCTGCGGGAGGGTGACGTCTGCCATGTGATTGTCCTTCGGTCTTCGGGGTCTGCGGATGTGTGACGGATTCGGCTTCGAGATGATCAGCCGTTGAAGCTGCGGCCGGTCAGCGAGAGAACGGTCTCGCCGAACAACTCGCTCAGGCTCGGATGCGGCTGGATGAACTCGGCGACCTCGTCGACGGATGCTTCCCAGTTGACGGCGAGGTAACCACCCGAGAGCTGCTCGGTGACCCACGGACCGACCATGTGGACGCCGAGGATCTGACCGGCCGTGCCGTCGGGCCGCTTCTTCGCGATGACCTTCACCAAGCCCTCGGTCTCGTCGAGGATCCGCGCTCGGCTGTTGAACTTGAACGGGTGCTTGGCAACGACGACGTCGTGACCGGCCTCTCGTGCCTGCGCCTCGTCGGGGCCTGCCCAAGCGACCTCGGGGTGGCAGTAGATCGCCCACGGGACCCGGTCGTACATCACCGGCATCGGGCCTTCACCGAGCAGGTGCTTCACGATCAGGATCGCCTCGGCGTAGCCCACATGCGCGAGCTGCGGGGTGTTGATGAGGTCGCCGATCGCGTAGACGCCGTCTTCGCCGGTCTGACAGAACTCGTCGACCTCGACGAAGCCACGGTCGTCGACCACCACACCGGTGCCGTCGAGCCCGAGCTCGTCCGCGTATGGACGACGCCCGACCGACACGACCACGACGTCGACCTCGACCGACTCGCCATCGCCGAACGCCACCGTCGTGCCACCCGAGTCGTTCGGGGTGTGGCCGTTGACCATGACGCCCGTCTTGATCGCGATCTTCTTCTTCTTGAACGTCCGCTCGACGACCTTGGCCACGTCGGAGTCGAGGCCCGGAAGGATCTTCGGCAGGCCCTCGAGGATCGTCACCTCGGAGCCGAGGTCGGCGAAGGTGGAGGCGAACTCGCAGCCGATCGCCCCGCCACCGATGACGGCGACACGGGCGGGCAGCGTGTCGAGGTCGAGGACCTCGTCGCTGGTCATGATCGGACCGTTGCGCTCGAAGCCGGGGATGAGGCGCGGGACCGACCCCGACGCCAACAGCACGAAGTCGCCGGTGATGGTGGCCGAGCCGCCTTCGTTGAGTGCGACGTCGACGGTGCGGCCCGCCTTCAGCGAGCCGGTGCCGTTGAAGACCTCGACCTTTCGGCCCTTGCACATCGCCGCGATGCCTCCGACGAGGCCGGCGACGATCTCCTGCTTGCGCTCCTGGGTCTTCGCGAACGCGACGCTGGCGACGCCGTTGGTCTCGATACCGAAGGCTGCGGCGTGGTCGACATGGCGCTTGACCGCCGCCGTTTCGAGGAAGGCCTTGGCCGGGATGCAGCCGCGGTTGAGACAGGTGCCGCCGAGCGCATCCTTCTCGACGAGGGCGACGTTCAGCCCAGCCGACGCCCCGTACAGGGCGGCGCAATATCCGCCCGGCCCACCACCGATGACGACGAGATCAAAATGGTCAGATTGTTCGCTCACGGTGGATCACGGTAGCGCTCCCCCGCTCGTGCGTCATGGGTTGCGGCGAAGTGACCGACCGGTAACCGGTGGCGCCACCACGATGATCACCGTCACGCTCACTATCGGGGCGCACGACGTCAGCTCGACAAACGCCAGTTGCGCTGTTCTTCGCCTCGGACGACTACGAGCGTGCGGTTCGGCGACTCGACGGCGCTCGTGTCGAACTCGACGCGGCACGACTGCTCGGCGACGGTGATCGACACGCAGCGTCCGGCCGCCGGCGACGCGAGCGGCTGGAGGCGCTGATCGCCCGTGACCAGGCTGAACCCGTCGAGATCACCGTCGTCGACGCCCGACAGTTCGACCTCGACGCTGAAGACGCCGGCCACTTCGCTCGACGACGACACCACGATCTCGAGATCGCCGACACCGGCCCGCTCGCCCAGAGCCGTCGGCTCGACGGCATTCTGCTGACCGGAGAGCTGGAAGAGCAACGCACCCCCGGCGATCAGGATCAACAAGCCGATACCAACCGACCACAGGAGCAACGTGCGCGTCTTCATCGCCACCCGAGCCTACGGACCAGCACCCGAGCCCAGGACCAGACCGAAGCGTTCATGAAGGGTCTGTCCCCTCACGTATCAGCCATACGTGAGGGGACAGACCCTTCGCGTATGGCTGAACACTGGCGAAACGTGAGCGCACCGACGGTCCAGACGACCGGTGACGGGTACGATCACATGATGACATCACGACGCAACCGGCGAGTCGCCGCATTCGTCGTCGCCGCCGGACTCCTCGGCGCCGCGTGCGGCGGCGGCGACGACGCAGCACCGACGTCCGCCGAGTCCCCGGTCGAGCAGGTCGCCGATGCCCCCGATGCAGCGGCAGTCGGCGCCGGCGAGACCCCCGACATCCTGCAGTTCACCAGCAGCCTGATCGGCGGCGGCGAACTCGACGCCGCCAGTCTCTCGGACAAGCCGACCGCGTTCTGGTTCTGGTCTCCCAATTGAGTGGTCTGCAACCGTGAAGCTCCCTCGGTCGAGGCAGCAAGTGTCAAGTTCCAGGATCAGGTCAATTTCGTCGGCGTCGCATGGGCCGGCAACACCAACTCGTACGATCGGTTCGTGGGCGACTACAGCCTGACGTTCCCCCAGATCGACGACACTCCGGGCGAAGTGTTCGAGCGTTTCGACGTCGCGTTCCAACCGGCGTTCGTCGTCGTCCAACCCGACGGCAGCCTCGAGACCGTCGCCGGCGCCGTCGACGACCAGTTGCTCGAACAGATCATCTCCGAATCGATCTGACCAGCAAGGGCGCCGTCGGCGCGTCGCGCTGACGTGGTCGTCGGTTTCGGGGCTCCGTGGTTTGGAGCACCGAGAAGAGCCGTACTCTCAGAGGCATGCGCATCGCCATCACCGGAGCCAGCGGACTCATCGGCTCAGCTCTGTCCACCCGTCTCCGTGACGACGGCCACGAGGTCGTCCCCGTCGTGCGGCGCCAGCCGTCGGCAAGTGAGATCGGTTGGTCGGTCGACGAGCGGCGGATCGACGACGGTGCGTTCGACGACATGGACGCGGTGGTCCACCTCGCCGGCGCCGGGATCGGCGACAAACGCTGGACCGACGAGTACAAGGACGAGATCATGTCGAGCCGCACGGTCGGCACGGCGATCGTCGCGAACGCCGTCAACACGGCGAAGAACCCACCATCGGTGCTGCTGTCGGGGTCGGCCGTCGGCATCTACGGTGCGAGCACGACGGCCACCTTCGACGATCACTCCCCCGCCGGCACCGGCTTCCTCGCCGAGGTGTGCGAAGCGTGGGAGTCGTCGGCGGCACCGTCTCAGGCGGACGGGACCCGGCTCGTGTTCCTGCGCACCGGCATCGTCTTGTCCACGAAGGGTGGCGCCCTCAAGAAGCAGTTGCCGCTCTTCAAGTTCGGACTCGGCGGCAAGATGGGCAGTGGCGAACAGTGGCAGAGCTGGATCCACATCGACGACGAGGTCGGCGGGATTGTCCACCTCCTCACCAGTGAGCTCTCCGGCCCGGTCAACCTCACCGCTCCGAATCCCGTCACCCACGCCGAGTTCACGAACACACTCGGCGACGTACTCGGACGCCCCACCATCTTGCCGATCCCGAAGTTCGGACCGAAGCTGCTGCTCGGCGGTGAACTCGCCGACAACCTGCTCTTCAGCGGTCAGAAGGTCGTCCCGTCGGCGCTCACCGGTGACGGGTACGCGTTCGAACACCCCACGCTCGACGGCGCACTGCGCGACCTGCTCGGCAAGTGAATCCGCTCCGATGAGTAGTCCGATCGCGATCGTCGGCGCAGGCCTCGCCGGGCTCTCGTGTGCCGTCGTGCTCCACGAAGCAGGCCACGACGTCAGGGTCTTCGAAGCGAGCGACGGCGTGGGCGGGCGTGTCCGTTCCGACCACGTCGACGGATTCACGCTCGATCGCGGATTTCAGGTCGCCCTCACCGCATACCCGGAGATGCACCGCCAACTCGACATGGACGCGCTCGACCTGCGCGCCTTCGACCCCGGTGCACTGGTGTGGCGAGACGGGAAGGGAGCCGAAGTCTCCGACCCGTTCCGCAAGCCGACATCGACCCTCAGCACGGTGTTCGCACCGATCGGATCGTTGTTCGACAAGGCCCGGATCGCCTGGCTGCGCCTCTCGTTGCAGCGAGTCCACCCGGCCAACATCCTGCGTGGCGACGACGTGACCACGCAGGCCGCCCTGCAGGACGCCGGGTTCTCCGACACGATCATCCAGCGGTTCTTCCGCCCGCTCGTCGGAGGCATCCAGCTCGACCCCGACCTCGCCGACAGTCGACGCATGTTCGACGTGATCTTCCGCATGCTCTCCGACGGCGATTCGGCCGTTCCCGCAGCCGGCATGCAGGCCGTCCCGGACCAACTCGCCGCCAAGCTCCCCGCCGATTCGATCCTGCTCGATCACCGGGTCACGGCCACGACCTCCGACTCGGTCGACGTGGACGGCGAGCGCTTCGACGCGTCGGCCGTCATCGTCGCGACAGAAGGACCGGTGGCGAGCGAACTGCTCGGGCTCCCGACCGTCGAGTCGAAGGCTGCTGGCTGCGTCTACTTCGCCGCCGACGAAGCCCCGTCGGACACCAAGTGCGTCATCCTCGACGGTACGGGAGCCGGCCCGGTCCTGAATGTGGCGATCATGAGCAACATCGCGCCCGGCTACGCGCCCGCCGGACGCCACTTGATCGTGGCTGCGCTTCCGGGCATCGCCGACGGCGACATCGAGTCGATGGCCCGCACCCAACTGCGCAGCTGGTGGGGTGCACAGGTCGACGGATGGTCGCACCTCGCCACGTACCGCATCCCGCACGGCCAGCCCGGCCAGCGCCCACCGTTCTCCCCCAAGCAGGCGGTCGCACTACCCGACGGCCGTTTCGTCTGTGGCGACCACCGCGACACCGCATCCATCCAGGGCGCCATGTACTCCGGACGCCGCTGCGCCGAGACCGTCACCCGCACGCTCACCCAGAGGATTTCATCATGACCATCGACGTTCGACGCGACGACGCCCCCGAGCGGGTCGAGCGCTTCAGCGCCATCATCGCCGCCACCCCGACTGCCATCTTCGATCTGCTCGCCGACCCGTCGAGACATCGCGAGTTCGACGGATCGGGCACGGTCGGCGAGTCGTCGTCGTCGGCTCCACAGCGGCTGGAGCTGGGCGCGAAGTTCGGGATGGGAATGAAGCGATTCGTGCCGTATCGGATCACGAACGAGGTCGTCGAGTTCGTGGAGGACGAGTTGATCGCGTGGCGGCACTTCGGCGGGCACATCTGGCGATACCGGCTCGAACCGGTCGAATCAGCGACCGGGTCGGCGGGCCCCTCCACACGGGTGACCGAGGAGTTCGACTGGCGCCCGTCGAAGATCCCGCCGGTGCTGAACCTGTTTCGCATCCCGGCCGACAACTCGGCGTCGATCGAGGCGACCCTGCCTCGCCTCGCCGACGCGGTCACGGCCTGACCGCTTCGAACGCTGCGTCGAACTTTGCGTCGAACACTCGTCGAGCACCCTGTCGATCACCCACCCGGCACCATCTACGATTGCCAGCCCATGGAGACGAACTGGTTGAACGAAGCCGAGATGAAGGCGTGGCGTTCGTACATCGAAACGGTCGGAGACCTCTCCGCAGCCATCGAACGAGACCTCGTCGCCCACGGCCTCACGCTCGGCGACTACCAGGTGCTGGTCTACCTCTCCGAAGTCGACTCCGGGGCGATGCGGATGTGCGACCTCGCCGATCGGTTGCAACTGTCGCCCAGCGGTCTCACACGACGCCTCGACGGCCTCGTGACGAGCAAGCACGTGACCCGGCAGCCCTCCGAACTCGACGGACGCGTGATGAACGCCGTCCTGACCGCGTCGGGAGCCGACCTCCTGGCCAGTACCGCACCCCACCACGTCGACAGTGTGCGGCAGCACATCTTCGATCATCTGACGGCCGACCAGGTCGACGCCATGGCCGACATCTTCACAGCGATCGGCGCTGCGTTCGACGCCGCCGCGTCCGCCTCGCCGGGCAACTGCTGAGCGGTCGGTCAGCCGACCGAGCGGGGCGACGAGAGTCGAGCCCGGATCCCGATCGGTGCACTGACCGTGAATCCGAGCAGATGACGATCCTCTTCGGACTCGCCCGCCCAGAACCCGTACTCACGGTTCTCCCGTGCGAACGACTTGCATTGCTCGATGACGGGGCACTGTTGGCACAGTTTGACTGCTTTGGCCTCCCGGCGTGCACGGGCCTGGGGCCGCTCTGCCTTCTTCGCGAAGAACAACGTCAGCTGCCCCGTACACATCGCTTCGTCGCGCCACTCCGGTGAAACGTTCGCTTCGTACTCGAGGTGTTCAGCAGCGGCCATGCGACATGCTCTCCGTCCTGTTGGTGAATGTCCCACACTTTAGTCGCGTTCAGCTTTCATTAGCAACGCTCAGCATGCTTTGTTCGACCCGGCTACGGTGCGGTCGATGACGACCGGCGGCACCCTCGACCTGCAGGCGGCCGCCGACGAACTCGGTGTCCACTACCAGACTGCATATCGGTGGGTTCGCGCTGGGCGCCTCCCGGCGCACCGAGTCGACGGCCGGTACGTGATTACCCGGGACGATCTCGCCGTATTCGTCGTCGAGCGGTCGTCCCCGGCTACTCCCCCGGTGCCGTCACAGCGCCGGCTCGACACCGCGAGCAAGACCATGCACTCCGCTCTGGTCGACGGTGACGAGGGAACTGCTCGGAACCTCGCCCGCTCGATCATCGACCAGGGGACCCCCCTTCCCGAATTGATCCAGAAGGTCATCGTCCCGCCTCTTCAACAGATCGGGGTCGACTGGCACGACGGCCACCTCTCGATCTGGGTCGAGCATCGAGCGTCGGCGATCATCGACCGCCTCCTCGGCGACATCACCCCGAACCCGCGTGGCCGTCGCCGTGGCACGGCGATGGTCGCCGCCGTCGCCGGCGACCGGCACTCGCTGGCCACGTCGATGGCCGCTGTCACGCTGCGCGACAACAACTGGGAAGTCCATCACCTCGGCGCGGACGTGCCGGCCGACGAAATCGTTGCGTTCTGCGAGTCGACCCGTCTCGACATCGCCGTCATCACACTCACCAATCCCGACTCGACCGCATCGGCGCACGCCACCGCCGACCGGTTGCGCAAGCTCGGCGTGCAGACCATCGTCGGCGCCCCCGGCACCACACTCGACGACCTCCTCGACGCCGCTTCGGCCGCCCTCGCCGACTCCCGAACGTCCGCATCCGCCAACTGAGCGCCCGATCTGCCGGAGGCGGCCACGGTCGTGCGTATCGTGGCCCGATGATCGCGTTGCCCTCCGGATTCCGACATCACGTCGCCAACATCGGTGTGAAAGACAGCACCGACGACTTCGTGGTCGTCGTCGCCGATCGACCGTCACCGTGTAGCGCGGTGTTCACCCGCAGCCGCTTTGTCGGGCCCAGCGTGACGATCAGTCGACGCAACGTCGAGGACCGCACCGCGCAAGCCGTGATCGTCATTTCGAAAAACGCGAACGTCGCGAACGGCGACATCGGCGATCAGGATGCTGCCGAGGTCGCCTCGCTCGTCGCCGACCGCCTGGGCATCGACGCACGCGATGTCGTCCTGACGTCGACGGGCGTGATCGGACGGCCGTATCCGATGGACGCGGTGCGCGCCGGGATCGCTGCCACACCGAGCAGCCCGACCGGGACCGATGCCGAATCACCCGCCACCGGGATGATGACCACCGACACCGTCCTCAAGGTCGCCGAGTCGGGCGTGGGCGACAGCGGGGCGCGCATCGTCGGGATGGCCAAGGGGGTCGGGATGATCGAACCCGACATGGCGACACACATCTCGCTGCTCTTCACCGACGCCGAGATCGGTCGTGACGACCTCGACGCAACCTTTCGCCGCGTCGTCGATCACACCTTCAACTGCGTGAGCATCGACACCGACACCTCCACCAGCGACACCTCGTCGATCATCGCCTCGGGCTCCGCCGGAACGGTCGACCTCGGCGAGTTCGAGACCGCACTGCACGCCGTGTGCCTCGATCTCACGAAGCAGATCGCACGCGACGGCGAAGGCGCCAACTCGCTGATCGAAGTCCGCGTCGATCGGGCGCGCGACGACGCTCAGGCGAAACGGGTCGGCAAGGCGGTCGTCAACTCACCACTCGTGAAGACCGCTGTCCACGGCGGCGACCCGAACTGGGGTCGCGTGGCGATGGCGATCGGCAAATGCTCCGACGACACCGACATCGACCAGGCCAACGTCATCATCCGCTTCGGCGACGTCGAGGTCTACCCGACGATGCTCGACGACGACGCGCTCGCCGCGCTGTCGTCGTACATGCGCGGCGACCACGTCGTGATCCATGTGTCGGCCGGGCTCGACTCCGACGGCGCAGCCACGGTCTACGGGTGCGACCTCAGCGACGAATACGTCCGCTTCAACGCCGACTACACGACCTGATCCGAGTCAGATCGCCAAACGACTCAGATCGCCGGACTACTCAGACCGCCGGACGACTCAGATCACTTGGGAGGCATGCGGATGCCGCCGTCGACACGGATCGACTCGGCGTTCATGTAGCTGTTCGTCACGCACTCGACGACCATCGACGCAAGCTGCTCGGGGTCACCCAAGCGCTTCGGGAAGAGCACGCCCTTCTGCAGGTTCTCCTTGAAGGCCTCGCTGTCTTCGCCCTCGCCGTAGATCGGCGTGTCGATGAGGCCGGGTGCGACGGTGTTGACGCGGATGCCCGACGCCGAGAGGTCACGGGCGATCGGCAGCGTCATGCCGACCACGCCTCCCTTGGAGGCCGAGTAGCTGGCCTGGCCGATCTGGCCGTCGAATGCGGCGACCGAGGCGATGTTGACGACCGCTCCACGCTCCCCGTGTTCGAGCGGCTCGGTCGTGCTCATCGCCGTGGCGGCGACGCGGATGGCGTCGAACGAACCGATCAGGTTGATGGCGACGACCTTCTTGAAGGCGTCGAGGTTGGCGGCCGACTCGAGCGTGCCGTCGCGGCCGATCGTGCGCTGTGCCCAACCGATGCCGGCAGAGTTGACGAGCACGCGGACCGGGCCCATCGACTTCGCCATCTCGACGGCGTTGACGAGGTCGTCGGTGTTGGTGACATCGACCTTGGCGAACGCGCCGCCGATCTCGTCGGCCAGAGCGTTGCCCGCCTCTTCGTTGAGGTCGGCGATGACGACCTTGGCGCCTCGCTCGGCCAGCATGCGGGCCGAAGCAGCACCGATCCCTGACGCTCCACCCGTGACGATTGCGCTTGCACCTGTGATGTCCATGTCACGAAAACTAATTCGTGACACCGTCTGGCGAGCAATCGGCTCAGGCGGGAGCCGGGCCCAGCGAGAAGCGGGTGTCGACCAGCCGCTCGGGCACCGCTCCGACGAAGCTGGCGTCCACGCCGCCACGGAACCAACCGGCCACGTCGACGATCACGTTGCTCGACTGTTCGACGAACACACAGACCGTGCCGTCGGCACCGATCGGTGCGATCACCGAGTTGGCCCGGTTCTGACCGGCGAGGAAGTTCAGGTTCGAGGCCAAGGGCTGCTCGGTTCCGCACGGCCAGACCGTCGCGTACCCGTTCGCGGTGGGGTTGGCAACCGTCAGATTCAGTGCCACGGCAGTGGCGTCGCCGGGCACGACGAGCGGCGCAGCGCCCTCCACCGGGTTCCCCAACTCGGCACCCACGATCTGGATGCTGATCGGCTCGGTCGGCTCGACGAGCTTCTCGACGGATCCGATCCCGCGGCGGGTGTCGACGAGGCGGGTCGGGGTGGCAGCGCCGAACGAGCGGACGCCGAATGCGTTCGGGTCGGACGAGATGGTGCCGTCGAACCAGCCGGCGAGGTCGACGATCACGTCGGCGCTCACACTCGTGTACACACAGATCTCGCCATTCGAGTCGACCGGTGCGACGACGCCGTTGCTGATCGCCGCGCCACTGCGGAAGTTGACGTTCGATGCGAGCGGGCGCTCGGTGTCGCACGGCCAGACCGTGGCGAAGCCGTTGCCCGATGCGCGCACGACCGCGACGTTCACGGCGACCGCTGCGGCATCGATGGGCACGGTGACGGCGACCCCATCGGGCCGAGCGCCGCCCACTCCCGCGACGGGAATGCGAAGTGGGGTGCTCGGTGAGACACGGGTCGACGAGCCGATCCCGTTGCGGGTGTCGACGATGCGCTGCGGGTCGAGCCCGGTGAAGGGGTCGGGCGAGCCCTCGGGAGCGGCCGGGAACCAGCCGGCGATGTCGATGACGGCGTTCGTGCCGACCGACGAGTACAGGCACACGGTGCCGTCGTCGCCGACCGGTGCGATCACGTTGTTGGCGACCACGGAGGAGGCGGCGAAGTTGAGTGACGACACGGTGGGCCGTTCGTCGCCGCACGGCCAGACCGTGGCGAATCCACCGTCCGTCGGGCGGACCATCGTGACGTTGAGTGCGACGCCCGCAGCGTCGTCGGGCACGACGAGAGCCGAGCCGTCGGCTGCGGTCAGCGTCTGTCCGACGACGGGGAGGTCGATCCGCGCAGGCGGCGCCAGGTAGTGGCTCGGAGCAGCCTCGACGATCGCCTCACGCAGCCAGAGCGCGAACTCGGCCTGGCCGGTGGTGGTGAGGTGAACGCCATCGCTGAACCACCGGTCGCGCTCGGGCGTGTTGCTCGCCGTCTCCCAATCGAGGATCTCGAGGTTGGGCCAACGGTCCGTCGCCGCATCGAGTGCGGCGTTCGACGGGCTGTAGGTGAGGCTCCCGTTGCTGAACCGGATGTCAGCCAGGTTGACCCACTTGACCTGGCGCACGTTGCGGCTGTTGAGCGCGATCATCATCGCGTCGATGGCGACGTCGAAGGTCGCCGGGTCGTCGTTGTAGCCGAGTTCGACCACCACGAGATCGAGGCCGCTCGGCAGCGACAGCGCCGCCGACACGCCCGAGGTTCCCGGGCAGTTGCTCCGGTTCGTGCAGCGAGAGTCGACGGCGTCGAAGATCGGGTCGGTGAAGGTCCCGTCGGTGAGACGGAGGAACTCACCGTCGCTGTGGACGACGCTGTTCGCCACCGAATCACCGATGACGGCGACCGACTGACTCGACGTGTCCTTCCGGACCACCCGGACGGTGAACCCGGGCGAGCGGAGATCGTAGGCGTTGCGGAAGTTCCAGGCTTGTTGGCGGAACGTGCCTCCCGTGCCGGTCACCACCAGGTCGTCGAACCAGATGCCGTCGAAGCCCTGGAAGCCGCTGCTGTTCGTCGCCTGCATCGAGGCACCCGTGATGGTGCCGAGGCCGTGCTGGCGGGCGAAGGTGTCGGCGTCGAGGATGCGGGTCCACTTGTGGTTCGGGTTGGGCGCCGTGTCGTCGCCGATGTCGTCGACGGGCGGGAAGGCACCTCCGGCGGTGCGCGGGCCGTTCGACGCCGAGAACTCGGTCGACACGATGCTGCCGGCATTCGGGTGGCCGCTCGGCCACATGCGCACGACGTTTGCCGTTGCAGCGATCGCCGAGTCGGTCGTGTCCTGTTCGACGCGAGTCGCCGAGCCGGTCGCCGATGATCGCTTCGCCGAACCGCCGTAGACCTGACACGATGTCGTGTCACACGTGGTGGCGTAGTTCACCGAGGTGCCGTCGTAGGTGTAGCTCCGACGCTGACTCAAACCGTACGAGCGAGCGGCGACCGATTGGGCACGCACGGCGTGCACACCGGCGCCACCGCCGGCGAACGCCCATCCGGCCGAGATCTCCTTCGGGACGACGCCGCGAAGGTAGGCCTCGGCGAGCACGTCGTTGACGACGCGGTTGCCGTCGCTGTCGTGGACGACGTCGATCGCGCCGCGGTAGTGGTTCACGGCGCCGCTCACCGAGCACACGCCGAGCACGTCGTCGCGACCGGTCGACGGATCGTCGCCGCCTGCGGTCGTGAATCGGACCGGGCTGCCGACGGTCTGAGTGTGCGTTCCGATCTGGGTCCACGAGACCGATTCACCCGAGGCGTCGATGATCTCGCGTGCTTCGGTGGCGTCGTCGAGGTCCCACGTGGTGCCGTCGACCGGCAGTCCGCGGGCTTGTTGCCAGCTCGCAAGGAAGCCGGCGGTCTGGTTGCCGAAGCGGCCGTCGACGACGATGGCATCGTCGTGGAAGCGGTCGAGGAACCGTTGGACGAGCCGGGCCCCTTCGTCGACCACGCTGTTGTCCTGCGTGACCGGCCCGTCGGGCACGACGAGCGACGAGGCGCTCGGGCAGACGACCTTGTCGGCGGCGTACACGTCGAAGACGCCCGACGAGGTCTCGAGCGCACGCATCGCCGGTGCGGTCTCGCCGTTCCACTGGACGCCCGAGCCGTGCGAGACGACTCCGACCTCACCGAGACCGTCGTAATTGGTGAGGCGCACGGTGATGCGTTGATCGGATGCCGTGGTGGCCGTGTCGGTCCCGCCGAAGTAGTGGTCGAGGATGTCGTTCCACTCCCAGCCGTGGTCGACGGCGTAGCCGTACGCGCCCCACTGACTCATGCCTCGGCCGTGGCCGAATCCGGTGCCTTCGATCACGATCGCGACCACGTCGTCGGTGGCCGCCTCGGCGATCGGGGCAGCGGTCGGAGCGGCAACCGCTGCAGTCGTCGCAACCAGCGCGGCGGCGAGCGACGCCGTCATGGCGCGCCGGAGGGGCATTCGAAGAGCGCGCATGTCACGAGATCGTAATGTGCGCGACAGCAGTCTCGATATCACCATGAGAGTTTCATCGGCACGCCTTGACATGGTCTTGAATCGATCGACGTCTGTCGGGCGCCACACCGGATCGGTCACGCCGGCGCGACGGCGGATACGGTCGCAGCCATGGATCGATTGGTCGTGTACACCGACGGCGCCTGCAGCGGCAATCCGGGACCCGGCGGCTGGGGGTGGGCGGTGTCGCCCGACGGTTCTCCGACGGGTTCGGGTGGCGAACCCGACACCACCAATCAGCGCATGGAGGTCTACGCCGTCCTCGACGCCATCCGTAGCCTCGGCGCCGACGGCACGCCCATCGAGATCGTGTCCGACTCGACCTATGTCGTGAAGTGCTTCAACGACAACTGGTGGGTCAAGTGGGAGCGCAACGGCTGGAAGAACTCCAAGAAGCAGCCCGTCGCGAACGTCGATCTCTGGAAGCCGCTGATCGAGGTCGTCCGTGAGGGCGATGTGAAATTCACCTGGGTGAAGGGCCACAGCGGCCATCCGATGAACGACCTCGCCGACCAACTGGCCGTCGCTGCCACCCCGCGCTGACCGGTGCGTCGGACCTCTGCGCTCGTCGTCGCCGCCGCGCTCGTCGTTACAGCACACGTCGCGACTCTCCCCGGCCCGCCCGTCTCCTCGACCGCACACGTCGCTCACGCCCAGGCCGACCCACCAGCCGACCGCTCCGCGGTGATCGTCGGCGACTCACTGACCGGTGGCAACGCCAGCCTGATCCGGGCCCGCCTCGCCGACGCCGGTGTCGGCGATGTGCGAATCGAAGGTCTCAGTGCCCGCCGGATCGCCGTGTCGTTCGATTTCCAGGGCCGACGCGACTCGGGCATCGAACGGACCCGCACGCTGCGCGCCGCCGGGGTGGATCCCGATGTCTGGCTCATCCAGTTGGGTACCAACGACATCACATCGATCCAGAACTGCGACTGCGACGACCTCGTCGCCGACGCCGGCCAACTGATCGACTCGCTCCTCGCCGAGCTTCCCGACGCCGGTGACGAGACCGGCGCCGACGCTGGCGCTTCGATCGCATGGGTCACCGTCTCGAGTCGCGAGCGGGCGCTCGGCACGTGGGCGTTCAACGAAGCACTCGCCCGGCGCGCTGCCTGCAACCCGCGGATGAGCCTCGTCGACTGGCGGGCCGCCGTCGTCGACCGACCCGACTGGTTCCTCGACGACGTCCACCCGAACCTCGCCGGAGTCGACGCGCTCAGCGCGCTGTATGCCGACGCGATCTCCGATCTGTACCGCCAGCCGAGGGTCGCATCCGCTGACACACCGGCGACCGCGCAGCGCATCGGACGACCCGATTCGCTGTACGGGTCGACATCGTCGTGCGAGCGATCCTGACCGGAGGGACATCGCGACCCGACCGGCCCGTGAGCGCGCAAGTTACCGGGCGGTCACCGACCTGATCGGTGCGATACTGCGGTCCATGATCTTCGACGGATACGCGCACCAGCTGCCGGACATCGACCCGACCGAGACCAGCGAATGGCTCGACAGCCTCGACGCCGTCGTCGACAGCCACGGCAAGACTCGTGCCCGGTACCTCCTCTCGCGCCTCATGCAGCGCGCGAACGAGTCGCAGGTGTCGTTCCCCGCCACCGTGTCCACGCCGTACGTCAACACGATCCCGCGCGAACAAGAGCCCTGGTTCCCCGGCGACGAGCACATCGAGCGTCGCATCCGCGCCTATGTCCGCTGGAACGCCGCGATGATGGTCGTCAAGGCGAACAAGACCGCCGACGGAATCGGCGGCCACCTCTCGACGTTCGCCTCGTCTGCGGCGCTCTACGAGATCGGCTTCAACCACTTCTTCCGTGGCAAGGACGACGGCACGCCCGGCGACCACGTGTACTTCCAGGGCCATGCGGCACCTGGCGTGTACGCCCGAGCCTTCATGGAGGGTCGTCTCACCGCCGACGACCTCGACCACTTCCGCCGAGAGATCGGCCGCGGCGGCAAGGGGCTGTCCTCGTACCCGCACCCTCGCCTCATGCCCGACTTCTGGGAGTTCCCGACCGTCTCGATGGGCCTCGGCCCGATCACCTCGCTCTACCACGCCCGCTACAACCGCTACCTCCACAACCGTCAGCTCGACGACACGTCCGGCAGCCGTGTGTGGGCGTTCCTCGGCGACGGCGAGTGCGACGAACCCGAGACGCTGGGCGCTATCTCGCTCGCATCACGCGAGCAGCTCGACAACCTCGTCTTCGTCGTCAACTGCAACCTGCAACGCCTCGACGGTCCGGTCCGCGGCAACGGCAAGATCATCCAAGAACTCGAAGCCACCTTCCGCGGCGCCGGTTGGAACGTGATCAAGGTCATCTGGGGTTCGAAGTGGGACGAACTGCTCGCCCAGGACAAAGACGGCGCGCTGCTCAACAAGATGAACAGCACCGTCGACGGCGAGTACCAGCGCTTTGCCGTGGAAGACGGCGGATACGTCCGCGACCACTTCTTCGGGCCCGACGATCGGCTCCGCCAGATGGTCTCGCACCTCTCCGACGACGAGCTGCGCAACCTGCCGCGCGGCGGTCACGACTACCGCAAGCTCTACGCGGCGTACAAGGCCGCGGCTGACAACCTCGGCTCGGGTCGCCCGACCGTCATCCTGTGCAAGACCGTCAAGGGCTGGACGCTCGGGCCCGGCTTCGAAGGTCGCAACTCGACGCACCAGATCAAGAAGATGACCAAGCAGCAGATCGTCGACCTGCGCGACCGCCTGCACATGCACGACGAAATCCCCGAGAGCTCCATCGAGGCCGACGACCCGCCGTACTTCAAGCCCGCCGAAGACTCCGTCGAGTACCAGTACATGATGGAGCGCCGCACGGCGCTCGACGGGTCGATCCCGAAGCGCACCACGGTCGCTCGTAGGCCGTTGTCGCTGCCCGACCCGAAGACCTACAACGAGATGTGGGCCGGCTCGAACGGGCAGGAGGTGTCGACCACGATGGGCTTCACGCGCCTGTTGCGCAACCTCACGCGCGACGAGCACATCGGCCCGCGCATCGTGCCGATCATCCCCGACGAGGCACGCACGTTCGGCATGGACTCGCTGTTCCGCGAGATCGGGATCTACGCGTCGCAGGGACAGAAGTACGAGCCGGTCGACCACGACCTGCTGCTCAGCTACTCGGAGTCGGCGAAGGGCCAGATCCTCGAAGAAGGCATCACCGAAGCCGGCGCCATGTCGAGCTTCATCGCCGCCGGCACCTCATACGCCACCCGTGGCGTGCCGATGGTGCCGTTCTACACCTTCTATTCGATGTTCGGTTTCCAGCGCGTCGGCGACCTCATCTGGCAGGCCGCCGACATGCGCGCCCGCGGCTTCCTGATGGCGGCCACGGCAGGCCGCACCACGCTCATGGGCGAGGGCCTCCAGCACCAGGACGGCCACAGCCTCGTGCTCGCCTCGACCGTTCCCGCCGTCCAGGCGTACGACCCCGCCTTCGCCTACGAAGTCGGCGCGATCGTGCAGTCCGGGATCGACCGGATGTACGGCGGTGGTCCGGCCAAGTGGAGCGACGTCTTCTACTACGTCACCCTCTACAACGAGAACTACGAGATGCCGGTCCTACCCGACACGCCGGGTCTGGTCGAACAGATCGTCGAGGGCATCTACCGCTTCGCCGAAGGACCCGACGCAGGCGCCGGCGCACAGAAGGCGACGATCCTCTTCTCGGGTTCGGCACAGGGCGCAGCGCGTGCCGCCGTGGCCGAACTGGCCGAGCACTACGACGTGAGTGCCGAGCTGTGGTCGGTCACGTCGTACAAGGCGCTGCGCGAGAACGGTTTGGCCGCCGAGCGACACAACCGGCTGCACCCGAATGGCGACGTCAAGGTCCCACTGATCGCCGAACGGCTCGCCGACTCGAGCGGCCCGATCACGGCCGTCTCCGACTTCATGGCGATGGTTCCCGACCAGATCCGCCAGTTCGTCGACGCTCGGACCTTCACCACGCTCGGCACCGACGGGATGGGCCGCTCCGACACGCGCGAGGCGCTGCGCCGGTTCTTCGAGATCGACACGGGCCATGTCGTCGTCGGAGTGCTCTCGGGTCTCCTCGCCGAGGGCAAGGTCGAGTCGTCGGTCGTCGCCGACGCAATCAGCCGCTACGACATCGACCCCGACATCGTCGACCCCTGGGACTCGTACGTCGACTGACCCCTGCGACCGTACGTCGGAGAGTCTGAGCCGCCTTCGTCCCGGATTCCGGGGCAAATCGCCCTCGGACGCGTCGCCCCAGCGCCTCCCCGCCCCGCCCTGCCTCTCCCCGCCCCGCCCTGCCCCTCCCCGGCCCGGTGTCAAGAGTCGATCAATCCGGATCAACGTGGCGCGATCTCGCGCCGATGACGAAGGGTGGAGAATGGTTCACCCGGGCGCCGCTGGGCAGAGAGAAGGACGTGGAGCCTGGTCTTGCGCGCCGTCGTTTTCATCGGTCCGTTCGCGTCGTCACTCCTGTTCGCCTGGACCGCCACCGCTCTGGCGCCGACGCCAACTGACACTCGCTGGGTCATTCTCCAGTGGCTCGCCGTCGCTGCGGCCTCGACGGTCGTGCTCGTCGCGGTCGAGCGTCAACTCCGTCGCCTCCTCCCCCTCGTCGCACTCCTGCGTCTGTCGCTCCCGTTCCCCGACCACGCGCCGTCTCGGCTTCGTCTGGCGCTGCGCACGAACTCCGAGAAACGGCTGCAACAGCGCATTCGCGATGCTCGCGAGGGGCGTCTCGGCAACGATGCAAGCGAGCACGCCGTCGTCATTCTCGAACTGGTCGCAGCGCTGAACATGCACGACCCGTTGACCCGCGGCCACTCCGAGCGGGTGCGTGCGTACAGCCAGATGATCGGCAAGCAGATGGGTCTCGACCGAGACGAACTCGACCGGCTCGTCTGGGCGGGACTGCTCCACGACGTCGGAAAATTGCTGGTGCCGACCGAGGTTCTCAACAAGCCAGGCAAGCTGACCGACGACGAGTTCGACCTCATCAAAAAGCACCCCGAGTACGGCAAGGGCCTCGTCGCGCCGCTCACTCCGTGGCTCGGCGACTCGGCGCGAGCGGTGTGGGAGCACCACGAGCGCTGGAGCGGTGGCGGCTACCCGCGCGGCATCGCCGGCAAGGACATCGCATTGCCGGCGCGGATCGTGAGCGTGGCCGACACGTTCGACGTCATCACCTCCGTGCGCTCGTACAAGGCGCGCACCTCGCCGAAGGAGGCCCGTGCGGAACTGGCCCGCTGCGCCGGAACGCAGTTCGACCCCGCCGTGGTGAAGGCATTCATGGAGGCGTCGATCCACCGATACAGCTGGATGAGTACGCCGGCGGCCTGGGCTGCCCAGACCACTTTCCTTCCCCCGGCCGCGATCTCGGCGCTCGTGCGGAGCGGCCTCGTCGCGTCGGGCCTCACCGTGAGCGGGCTGTCGATGCCCGCCAGTGCTTCGTACGACGTGGATCGACAGCCGATTCCGGCCGTGCGCCGTGTCGACGACATCGAACTGAGGATCGACGAACCGCAAGAACCGAGCGCGATCGACGCAGCCACCGAGTCGAGCGATTCGACGGCACCGTCGTCGGGCACCGACGCTCGGGCGGGCACGCCTCCGACCGCCGAATCGGGCACGGACGACGCGACCGACGACTCGGATGTCGACGTCCTGGTCGTCTTCGAGATGACCAGTTCGCAGCGGCCGATGGACATGACCGGTCCGTCCACACCGGCGACCAATATCGTCGATCCGACACCGTCGACACCGTCCACCACGCCGGACACGACGACCGCGACGACACGCACACCCTCGCCTGGGACCGCTGCCCCGACGGTGTCACCCATCACGATGCCGCCCAACACGATGCCGCCCAACACGATGCCGCCGAACACGATGCTGCCCGCCACGACACCGGCCACCACCGCCCCCGTCACCATGCCGCCCCCCACCTCCCCGGTGACGATGCCGCCGGTGATCACGACACCGCACATCACGACGCCCGCCGTGACGGTGCCCTCGATCAGCGTCCCGGTCGTCACGACGCCCCTCATCGCCCTGCCGCCAGTCACCCTGCCGCCAGTCACCCTGCCGCCGGTCGCCCCGCCCCCAATCACGATGCCTCCGGCCACCCTGCCGCCGGTGGTGACGGTGGTCCCGGTCGTCGATGACGTCCTGCCGCCTGCCGGCGAACCGGTCCTCACGGTCCCCCGCCTGCTCGGACGCTGAGTTCGCGCGCCTCGTGTTACCGTCCCGTCGATGGCCGGACGCCTCTACATCACCGGAGATCAGGCCGCCGACGAGTTGTTGAACGCCGATCCGAACGCATTGCTGATCGGCATGTTGCTCGACCAGCAGGTACCGATGGAGTGGGCGTTCATGGGACCGTCGACGCTGCACCAGCGGCTCGGTCACCTCGACCCCGTCCGGATCGCACGCGTCGATCTCGACGAGTTCGTGGCGATGTGCGCCGAGAAGCCGGCGATCCACCGATTTCCAGGTTCGATGGGCAAGCGGATCCACCAGCTGTGCACCGTGCTCGCCGAGCAGTACCACGGCGACGCGAGTCGCATCTGGGCTGATACCAGCAGCGCGCGGACGATCTACGAGCGACTGCACGAACTGCCTGGCTACGGCGACGAGAAGTCGAAGATCTTCGTCGCGATCCTCGCCAAGACCCAGGGTGTGGCCCCCGACGACTGGCGTGACGCCGCCGGAAAGTTCGGTGACGACACCCCCCGATCGGTGGCCGACATCACCGACGAAGTGTCGCTCGGTCATGTGCGCGCCTGGAAGAAGGCGCAGAAGGCGGCCAAGAAAGACAAACAGGACCGTCCGGTCAGCTGATGCGATCGCGCCTGCGACGACTGGTCGACCGGACACGCCGCACCGATCCGGCTGTGGCCGCTGCGTCGGCCCCGACCACCAACACTCCGATCGAGGCATCACCTGCCACCCCACCCACCGTCCCACCTGCCACCCCACCCACCATCCCACCTGCCACCCCACCCACCAGCGGGTCGACACCCTCGTCGGCGACCGAGCCCAGGAGTCAGCGGTGGACGGTGGCCGACGCGCTCACGCGGGCTGGCGTGAACGTCGTGGGATACCTCGACAAGCAACTCGGCCTCGGCGACGCCGGTCGGGAGGTCGTCGGCGCGCTCACCGATGACGTCGTGCCGGTCGCTCCGCTCGCGTTCGGTGCGAGCCCGAGCCCGAGTGTCGACCCGCCGTTCTCGTCTGGTTCGACCATCGAGTACCGCGACACACTCGCCGTCGTCACCGCCGACCAGATGCCCACCTTGCAGGACTGGCACCCCGAGATCTTCACGGCGAGCGACCGGTTGATCGGCTACTGCTTCTGGGAACTGTCTCGGCTCTCGGCGGCCGGTCTTGCCGGGCTCCATCTCGTCGACGAGGTGTGGGCGCCGACCCGGTTCGTCGCCTCGGTGTTCGAACAGGTGGGCTTGGTTCCGGTTCACCATGTGCCGTTCCCGGTCCCCGAACCCCATCCGTCGCCTCGCGAGCGCGAAACATTCGAGCCGCTCGTCAGCGCCCGCGAACGCACCGTGTTCGGAGTGACGTTCGACTACTGGAGCGTGCACGAGCGCAAGAACCCGATCGGCGCCGTCGACGCGTTCACCCGAGCGTTCGCCACCGACGAAGGGCCGCTGCTGGTCGTCAAGACATTGAACGCCGCCTCGCATCCGGTGGAGCACGCTCGGCTGCTCGACCGTGTCGGCGAGCGGCCGGACATCGTCGTGTGGGACGAGCACCTGAGCACGGCCGACCAGTTCGCATTCCTCGCCGGCCTCGACGTCCTCGTGTCGCTCCACCGCGGTGAAGGGCTCGGCAAACACCTGGCCGAAGCCATGTGGCTCGGCGTCCCGTGCATCGCCACGGGCTATTCGGGCAACCTCGATTTCATGTCCGCCGACTGTGCCCGCCTCGTCGGCCACGAGATGATCGACGTCGAAGGTGGCGGCTCGATCTACCCGGCCGGCACTCAGTGGGCCGACCCCGACCTCGACCATGCAGCAGCGGCGATGCGCGAGCTCGCCGGCGACGATGTAGTGCGACGCCGACTCGGTGCAGCGGCGCGAACCCGCATGGCCGCCGCTCCCGATCGAGCCGCTCTCGCTCGGACCGCGCGCACCCTCCTCGACATCTGAGCAGTCGGCCGAATTCTGGCGTTCTTGGGCTCTTCTGTCGTTCGAGTGGGTTGAAATGACAGTCGTGTAGTGCGTGAAGCCGCTCCCTGTCTACGTTTCGGGTTGTTGAGATCCAGAACAAGCAAGGAGCGGCTTCGGTGAAGAATCTATGGGC
>Ga0209303_1000179_pt1 | contig 60499 bp, 54 predicted proteins | sample SidtaG_3_FD_187449 | JGI IMG/M metagenome (GOLD analysis project Ga0209303, IMG submission 187449) | Marine algal microbial communities from Sidmouth, United Kingdom - Sidmouth_Asex1 metaG (SPAdes) (version 2) | ecosystem: Host-associated > Algae > Red algae > Unclassified | place: Sidmouth...
CATTTAAAACGAATTTACTCATTGCTGTTCGCTTCTTTAATAGAATAACTATTAGACAAAGCTCACATCGCGATTAAATTCGTTTTAAATTGAATAAAATTTAACCCTGAAAGATCAACAGACCCTAGTGCATTTACTCATTTTTTGTTTACTAGCCAACCGCTCAAAGGTTTACATGTACAATATTTTGCAGTGAAATACATCAAAAACATACAGTATCAGTACTGCAAAGTATTAATTTTTAATAAATTTAATGTTAAACCACGCTAATCCACAGCCAGAAATTAAGCCAAGTAAATGCGCCGTATTTGCCATATTTACCGGTAATGCCTCGGCAAACCCTAACAACATAAAAAATAACAATATACCAACAATAGGTTTCGATAGCGTTAAACCTTTTTCAGGTGCTAGCCAACCATACCACCACATATAACCAAATAGTGCGTATACCACGCCCGACAAACCACCAAAGTTTGGTCCCGACACCATAAATTGACCAACATTAGAAACGATAGCAGATATAAAAAATAGGTTGATTAACGCGCCCTTACCCAGTACACGCTCTATCGAACCACCAATTTGCCACCACCACATAGTATTAAAAATAATATGTAACCAAGTAAAATGAAAAAATGCCGGACCAATAAGTCTAAAAGGATGGTCGATAAAATTAGCCATGGTAAAGTTATAATAAAAACCTATTTGATTAAAAATATCTTGTTTCCAACCAAGTTCACTCAGTATAAATACCAGCCAACATAAAGCAAAAACTACAAGCGTAACAATACCTCCATGGCGAAAAAACTGCTCTTTAAATTGCAATAATACCGAAGGGCTATTGTCTTTAAGGTGAGAAACTTCGGCGTTATCCCAAGCGGCTTGTTGATATTTAGGGTGATGCGGTTGCTTGATAAATTCTTCAAAAATAGCTTTAGCTTGATCGCGATGCTGGCTGTCACAATAAATAACAAAGGCATCTTCTTCGGACTCTACCTTTGCCGGTATATTTTGGCTGAGCAAGTAATTACAAAACAATAAAGCAATATTATAATGTTCAAACTGAACGAGGCTGCTTAGTGTAACCGGTGATGTATTATTGCTCATTTGTGTGTGGGGTTGTGCTAACTTCGCTAGGGTGTTCTGCCTGCCATTGGGTAAATCCACCATCTAATGAATATACATTTGTAAAGTCTTGGCTGATTAAAAATTGAGCGGCTTGTTGACTTGAATGACCATGATAACAACATACTACAATAGGGGCGTCTAAATCAGCGTCTCGCATAAAATCCGTAAGGGTTTCATTGGTTAAATGAATTGAATCAGGAATATGACCACTTTTAAATGAACTAGGGTCGCGAATATCAACCACAACATAGGTTTTTTCAGGTAAAGTCTGATGTAGTTGGCTTATTTGCATGTGTTTAAAATTCATTGCGCTGTTTGACACGGGTTTTACCTTTTAGTGGTTGTTATTGTTAAGCACATTGTAAACAACATTAAGCAAAACAATAGGGTTATTTGGTTTTTTAAATTATTAGCTATTCCAATCGAGTATCACTTTACCAGACATACCTGAACGCATTATATCAAAACCTTGCTGAAATTCATGAATAGGAAAATGGTGTGTAATGATTGGCGTAAGGTCTAAGCCCGACTGTATTAAGCTCGCCATTTTATACCAGGTTTCAAACATTTCTCGTCCGTAAACGCCTTTAATGGTAAGTCCTTTAAAAATAACTTGGCTCCAGTCAATCGACATATTGGCACTAGGAATACCTAACATGGCAATTTTTCCACCGTTGTTCATGTTATTCAACATATCTGTAAAAGCCTTAGGCACGCCCGACATTTCCATACCCACATCAAAACCTTCGGTCATTTTTAATTCATTCATAACATCGCTAAGCTTGGTTTTACTTACATCAATAGCGCGAGTTGCGCCCATTTTTAAAGCTAGTTCCAACCGGTACGGGTTTACGTCAGTTATGACAACATGCCTTGCCCCAACATGTTTAGCGACCGCAGCCGCCATTATGCCAATAGGACCTGCGCCAGTAATTAATACATCTTCGCCAACTAAATCAAACGATAAAGCGGTGTGCACAGCATTACCAAATGGGTCAAAAATAGCGGCTAAGTCGTCAGAAATTTCAGCAGGTAACTTAAACGCGTTGTATGCAGGTATTACTAAATATTCTGCAAAAGAGCCGGGTCTATCAACCCCTACACCAATGCTATTTCTGCATAAATGTGTTTTACCACCACGGCAATTACGGCAATACCCGCAGGTAATATGCCCTTCGCCTGATACTCGGTCACCTATAGCAAAACCTTTTACCTCCTGACCAATATCAACCACTTCACCAGCATATTCATGACCTACAACCATAGGAATAGGAATAGTTTTTTGAGACCATTCATCCCAATTATAAATATGAATATCAGTACCACAAATTGCTGTTTTATTAATTTTAATTAATAGGTCATTGTGTCCCATTGCAGGCTTAGGACTATCGCCCATACTAATGCCGGGTTCTGGTGTTAATTTTATGAGTGATTTCATTTTAGCTTAACCTTAACTAATAATGTTCATTGACTGCCCAATGCGAGTAAACGCATTAATTGCCTGATCTAGTTGTTGTTTAGTATGAGCGGCTGAAATTTGCGTACGAATGCGCGCTTGACCTTTTGGTACCACTGGAAACGAAAAACCAATCACATAAATGCCTTCTTCCAACAACTTATTAGCCATTTGTGTTGCTATAGCTGCATCACCTAACATAACTGGAATAATAGCGTGATCAGCGCCACCACAAGTAAAACCAGCGGCTTCCATTTTGCTTCTAAAGTAGTGAGTGTTATCAATAAGTTGTTTGCGTAAGGCATCACCATTTTTTAACAATTCAAGCACTTTAATTGAGGCATTAACTATAGCGGGCGCAAGTGAGTTTGAAAATAAATAAGGGCGTGAACGCTGGCGCAACCATTCAACCACTTCTTTTTTACCTGAGGTGTAACCGCCTGATGCGCCGCCCATCGCTTTACCTAAAGTACCGGTAATTATATCAACCCGACCCATTACATCACAAAATTCGTGGCTACCTCGACCTTGTTCACCTACAAATCCAACGGCGTGCGAATCATCAATCATTACCATTGCGTTGTATTTATCAGCTAAATCGCATACTGCTTTTAAGTTTGCAATTACGCCATCCATTGAAAATACGCCATCGGTAGCAATAAGTTTAAATCTTGCGCCAGCGGCATCAGCTTCTTTTAAACAAGCTTCTAATGCTTGAGCATCATTATTGGCATATCTATAACGTTTAGCTTTGCATAATCGCACGCCATCAATAATTGAGGCATGGTTTAACGCATCACTAATAATGGCATCTTCAGGACCTAAGAGAGTTTCAAATAATCCTGCATTTGCATCAAAACAAGACGAGTATAAAATAGTATCTTCCATGCCTAAAAAGTTACTAAGCTTTTGCTCAAGCGTTTTATGAATATCTTGTGTACCGCAAATAAATCGAACCGACGCCATACCAAAGCCGTGTTGATCTAATCCTTCTTTTGCCGCAGCAATTAACTCGGGATGATTAGCTAAACCTAAATAATTATTAGCACAAAAATTAATGACCTTTTCTCCGCTTGTTACCGCTATTGAAGGCTGCTGAGCTGTGGTTATAATTCTTTCAGTTTTATACAAATCCTCTGATTTAACTTGATCAATTTGGTTTTTAATATGTGAATAAAAACGAGATGTGCGCATAGAATTATTGCTCCGTTTAATTGAATTTGTTTATTAATTAATATGATTGTACGTTTTAACGTACAAAATGAAAGTAAATATTAACTAAATTTTAATCAGCCTAAACTTATACAGAGCGCAATGTACACAAGGCTATTATTTTAAAGGTGTTTTTGGGTATACTTAGCGCATTATTAGTGATGAGACTCTATGTGAAATATTTTTTATCTCTCGCCCTTTACCGCGTATTGTTTTTTTTATTACTACCCATTTTAGTATTGGTTTTAGTGGTTAGATCTAAAAATCACCCCGAATACCGCCAACGCTTAGGCGAACGACTCGGCTTTGTTAATAAAAACCTTAAACAACAAGGTATTATTATTCATGCGGCAAGCGTAGGTGAAGTTATTGCGCTAAAAGCTTTTATTGAAAAGCTGCTTATTACCCAGCCTAATACGCCAATAACTATTACTACATTCACGCCAACAGGTTCTGCGCAAGTCAAAAAGCTTTTTGCTAATAACGTACAACATTGCTATTTACCGATAGATTGTTTTATTTGTACCTGGTTGTTTTTGTATCGTTTAAAGCCTAAAGCAATGGTCTTTATGGAAACAGAGATATGGCCAAATCTTATTGCCCAGTGCCATAAACGCCAATGTAAACTTTTGCTCATTAACGGGCGATTATCCACTAAATCAATGAAACGTTATAAAAAAATTAGTGGCTTAATTTCACCTAGTTTACAGGCGTTTGATCAAATACTAACGCAAAGCCAACTTAATCAAGAGCATTTTATTAAGCTAGGTGGCAGTACTTTAAACTGTGAACTTTCAGGTAATGTGAAATTTGATATTTCAATCACGCCAAGCATCATAAATAAGCAAGCCGAGTTACAACAATTAATTATAGGCGAGCGAAAATTGTGGGTTATTGCTAGTACCCATGCTGGCGATGAAAACCTTATATTAAACAGCTTTAAACACTTATATAAACAACACCCTGAATTATTACTGGTTATAGTACCCAGACACCCAGAGCGCTTTAATGAAGTCGCTAAATTATGCTTAAAAAAAGGTTTTAATACCGGTAAACGCAGTGAAAACCTACCCGTTGATTTAAACAAACATGTTTGGGTTTTAGATACGTTAGGAGAATTAATGCCAATGTGTGCCCTCGCTACGATTGTTACTGTAGGGGGAAGTTTTAGCCAAACTGGAGGTCATAACCCATTAGAGCCTGCATTGTTTAAAAAGCCCATCATAGTGGGGGCAGATATGAAAAACTTTACTGAAGTCATGCAGCAGTTAACAACGGCAAGCGGGGTTATTCAGCTTAATAATGGCACCGACCTAGTCACCCTTACTAAAGCATTAACCAAAGTAGTGGCTGAGTTACTCATAAATAAAAATAAACGTACAACTTTGGGTGAAAATTCCTACCAAGTTGTCTTGCAAAATCAAGGAGCAAGTGACCGGACACTGGTTCACCTTGAGAGGTTGCTGGGGGCAAGTGGCAAAAGCGTATAATTAAATAAGCCTATAAAAGTGCTAAAATAACACGTTGAGTAAGTATGATCTCGGTTCAATTTAAATTAAGTTAACTTAACCTACCCCGACCTTAATCAGCGGCGTTATTTTCAGCATGTAAACCAATCAGATCCGATTGATTTTCAGGTAACTCAATTTTTACCTGCTTTGTTAAAAGTTCAGGGTAAAAGTCCTCAATCAATAAATCAATTTTTGCTTTCACATCATCAAAGCTAAGTCTTTGCATTAAATCACGACCTTTTGCTCTAACTCCCCAAGGTAATTGGGTGTAGGGTTTACCTTTTTGCTCTTCAATTACTTGGTCATAACAGCTAACAACATATTTTTGATATAAATAAGGTCCTGTTCTGCGCGGATTACTGTGCGCATACAAACCAATAACAGGAGTTCCAACCGTTACCGACATATGAGCAGGTCCCGTATCAGGTGCAATAGTTATATGTGCGAGTTTTAAAACAGCAAGTAATTGTTTAAGTGAGGTTTTACCCACTAAGTTAGTGACCGAAGCGTTACTGTTTTGGCAAATATCTAATGCCAATTGTTTTTCGATTGCGCTAGGTCCACCACAAACAACCACATGAAAACCTAATTGGGTTAAATAATCAGCGGCTTGGCAGTAACCTTTAATATGCCAATTACGTTCAGCTTTACTGGCTGCTGGGCTAATGACCGCCACGGGTTTATCATTTTCGGTAAGCAAAGTGGTATGCGCCCATTGTTCATCTTTAATTGGTAATGGCATATCCCATACAGGTTCACTTACGGTTAAACCTATGGCTTGAGTAAAACCCATAAAGCCATCAAGCACATGAGGCTGAGCTTGTGGTTCAATTCTGTGGTGTGTGAAAATCCATTGACCCTCTTTTGCACGCTTTGCATCAAAACCTATTTTAATTTTTGCTGGAATATAAAAACTCACCAAGCTGGCGCGTAACGCCACTTGCATGTGTAGTAAAATATCAAAATGTTGACCTTTCATTAAATTACTAAAATCTGAATAGCCTTTAAAACCAGCAGATTTATCAAAAACAATAATTTCTACTTTTTTTAGCCCTTTAAGTAAACTAGCTTCAACTTTACCGCACACCCATGTTATTTGTGTATGAGGCCATTGCTTTTGAATACTCTGCACGGCTGCAACCGCATGGCAAACATCACCAATGGCAGATAAACGTAAAACACATAAACTTTTTGGCGCTGCTAATTGACCCAGCATAAAGGATTCACCACAATAGACAGATTAACGAAATATAATGGTCTATTATCTTGAACCCTTCAACCTTTGTAAAACCTTGTAGTAAAAAAGTTTACGAAAACAACAATGTATTTTGCGTTTATGACCAAAATAAAGTAAAAAATTTTTCTGAAAGCTTTTTTGATAGCAGCTACTGGTTAAGTAACAATAATATTGTAGGAACAGCTCAAGGTCGTGGAACCACGTGGTTTATTGAAGTAAACAGCAACAATTGGGTGTTAAAACATTACTACCGTGGCGGTCTTATCGGTAAATTTAATAAAGATTCTTATTTATTTTCAAATAACGCTAATACCCGAGCGGCTAAAGAGTTTGAATTATTAAATCAGTTACAATATTTTAATTTACCGGCCCCGAAACCTATTGCTTATCGCATTATAAAAAACGGGTTATTTTATAAAGCCGACATTTTGACTGAGCGCGTATGCAATGCTCAAGATTTAATCTCGTTACTTATGAAACAATCCGTCAGCTCAGCCCTATGGCATAGTATTGGTAAAACCATTAAAAACTTTCACGATCATCATGTTTATCATCACGACTTAAATATTCACAACATCTTAATTGATAGGCAAGGAAAAGTATGGCTGATTGACTTTGACCAAGGTGAAATACGATCAAACACCGGTAACTGGAAACAAGAAAACATGAGCCGCTTGTTACGCTCATTCAACAAAGAAAAAACAAAATGCACGGCAATGCATTGGCAAACACGCGATTGGGAATTACTGCTGCGAGGCTACGAAAATACCGGTGTTATCAATTAAGATAATTAAGCGTTTTGCCAAGAGGGTATCAATTACTGCTAGTTAATATGTTTAACTGATTTTCTTTCAACAAGGGTGGGCACAAATCTGTGGGTTTTATTCACTTGTTTAATGTCTTTAGCGGTTAACTCGAGTGATAGTTTAACGGCATAAGCAGCCATTTCTCGTATTGGATAATGCATGGTGGTGAGTGAAGGGCGGCAAATAGTGGATATAGCCAAATCATCAAACCCAACAACTGAAATATGTTCAGGTACGTTATAGCCAGAATCTTGTAATTCATTCATTGCGCCTGTTGCCATGTTGTCGTTGTAAGCTAGTATGGCGGTAAATTTTTCAGGTTGAGCTAATAATTCATGCACTGCTAAACGTCCTCCTTCAATGGTTGGCGGGCTTTTAATTACTAAACAGTTTTCAGAATGTAAACCTGCTTGGTTAAGCGCTTGTTTAGCACCATTAATACGCTCTAAAGGATCGGGAATATCTGAGTTACTGGTAATAAACGCTATTTTTTTATGACCATTTTCAATTAAGTAACTTGCCGCTGCAAAACCGCCCGTTGTATTGTCTATACATACGCACCGGCTGGCTATTTGTGGTATAAATCGATTGATAAGTACAAGACCGGGGATTTCTTTACAGAGCTTAATTATTTTACGTTCGTCACAGTGCAATTCATCTAAAATAACATTATGAAAACCTCTATTTTTTAATGCGTTAACTGAATTTAACTTGTCTTTAGTTACACCCTTTGCGTTGCAAATATCTACCAATACCCCTAGATCGTCAGCGGCATCAATAACACCGGCAGCGAGAGTGCCAAAAAATGCTAGTGATAAATCAGGAGTTACTAAACCAATAGCGCCTGAATTTTTATTAGCTAAAGCCCTCGCATTTATATTTGGGGTGTATCCTGTTTGCTTAATTGCTTTTTCAACAACTTCTCTTAGCTCTTTCGCAACAACATTTTTTCCGCTAACCACCCTCGATACTGTAGAGGTTGATACACCGGCCAAATCGGCTACATGTTTTAACGTTACCACCAGTTAGGCACCCAAATATAAGAGAAATTAATATACTTTCAGTATCCTTGAATTCCTCAGTTATTTCTACTTTATAGAAAATTATTTGTATAAAAATCACTGTAAATCTTCTCATAAGTGGTATTTAAATTATAATTTGAAAGCGATAGCATTTTTAATCGTATGATTTTTATAGTTATTTAAAATTTCAAACATTAAATTACTGCAAGCGCTTGCAGTAATTTAATCGTGGCTATATTATGTACAAACACTGACTTGGAAAGCGACTATTTCTTGAAAATGTTTAGCAATAAAACATCAAGTAAAAACCCCAAGTTAGTCACGCAAAATAAAAATAATAGTTAATCGGGGAAAGCACATGTATAAAAAAAATTTTTTAGCAGCTTCAATTGTATGCGCGTTAAGTAGTTCATTAATAAGTGTACAAGGCTACGCAGAACAAACAAAAACAGATGAAGTAGAAGTTATTCAAATTACAGGGATTAAAGGCAGTTTAATTAGAGCCATTGATACTAAGCGTGAAGCAAGCGGTTTTGTTGATTCCATTTCTGCCGAAGATATAGGTAAGTTTCCCGATCAAAATGTTGCCGAGTCACTACAGAGAATTCCTGGTATTTCAATTGATCGTAGTGGAGGTGAAGGCCAGCGTGTAACGGTTCGTGGTTTTGGCCCAGAATTTAATACCGTGCTAGTTAATGGTCGAACAATGGCCACTGAGAATCAAGAACGTGATTTTAGTTTTGATACCTTAGCTTCTGAGTTAATTAGTGCAACGGACGTAAGTAAAACGTATTCCGCTAGAATGATGGATGGTGGCATCGGGGCTACGATCAATATTAAAACAGCGAGACCATTTGATTTTGACGGGTTTGAAGCGGTCGTAAATGCCAAAGGTTTATATGAAGATAAATCAGGAGAAACGACACCTCAAGTTTCAGCTTTAATGAGCACTCGCTTCGCAGATGATAAGGCGGGTTTATTAATTTCGGTATCACACCAAGAGCGAAATGCGAGAATTGATCAGATAAATAATCGTGGATTTTTACCCGATGTCGATTTATCTGATATTGGTGGTGTAGAAAATTCATTTATCCAGCAAACGAATGATCAAATAGTTGATTTTCAAGATCGCACGCGAACCGGCGGTACGGCCGTATTACAATATGCACCATTAGAAAACTTAACTGTAACAGCAGATGTTATCTATTCTGACTTTAACGTCGAATCGAATGCGACTTCAATTGGCCACTGGGTTTGGGATACGGATCCAAATATTGATGAGCCTTCTCGTGTTCTAGAAACAGATTCGAACAATACGGTTATATCTTTTGCGCAAAGCGCACGAGCTTCTTCAGATTTGGTTGCACGAAGCTTTAATCGACCCACAGAAACATTTGCGTCAGGTCTTAATATAGATTGGGATGTGAGTGACTCACTTAATCTGAGTCTTGATGTATCTCAGTCGGAAGCAGAATCTAAAAACGGTGGTAACGATATATTTGCTGTTATTGGCTTCAGTAACGGCGGTGTGACACAGGTAAACAATGGTAAATATGTTGAGTTACAAGGTGTGCAGGAGTTAGACCCTAGTGCGGGGCGGGCACATATAGTAAATAGAGAGGGTTTGGGAATTAAGGACGAAGTATCAGAAATAAAATTTGATGCTACATGGTTTATAGACGCTGGCCCTCTGAGAGATGTGAAATTTGGCTTTTCAAATCATGAAAGGACAAAAACACGAAACGATGTACGTACTGATGGTAATGTTTTATGTCTGTATTGTGGTTATCCCATGAGTGTTCCTTCGAGCTTACTATCTGACTTTAGTGCCTCTGGATTTATGTCCGGTGAGAATGCGTCAAACATACCCACAAGTTGGTTAGAAATTAATGCAGAGGCTTATGTCGACTTTTTGGAAAGTTCTCAAGCAGCAACTGATAACGATATTGCAAGAGGAAATCCGGCAGGCACGACTCAGGCGGTATTGAATGAGTTTGGCGGTTTCCAGGCCTTAACACGCCCAGATTCTTTCGCGGTTGAAGACAAAATATTATCATCTTACATTGAGCTTAATTTTGAGGGAGATCTCGGCAATCTACCTTGGATGGCGGAAGTGGGTTTACGTTACTCAGAGACAGAAACGACTGCGATGGGACAGCAAGCATATATTATCGGACTGGGAGAAATTCCGAATGACCCAACGTTGCTTACCCGAATTTTAACGGACGAATTATTCCCAGTAAACCAAAAAAATGACTATTCAAATGTATTACCTACATTTAATTTTCGTTTAGAACTTACGGATGACATACTGTTACGTGCGGCGTATTCACAAACCGTAACCCGACCTACTTTTGGTAATTTGGCTCCGCGTATTTCTTATGATGTGGTTAGCCCTGGTGCGTTAAGAGCCAGCAGCGGAAATCCATCTCTCGATCCATATGAGTCCACTAATATCGATCTTGGTGTAGAATGGTATTTCAGCGATGCAAGTTATTTGTCAGCAGCTTACTTTTCAAAATCAGTCGATAACTTTATTGTGAGTGGTATTAGGAGAGAAGTGTTCCAAAACCCAACAACGGGAGAGGATGTTCTACCAGAAGATGGGTCTGATCCAACGTGGGATATCTCATCTGTAATTAATTCTCCCGAAAAACTTACAGCGGATGGTATTGAGCTCGCTTACCAGCAAACGTTTGACATGTTACCAGGACTATTAAGTGGTCTGGGTGTGATGGTCAATATGACTTTTGTTGATAGTAATAAGGAAATTGATGTTGATAATTTGGATGAGTCATTTGCGTTAACAGGTCTAGGCGACTCAATGAACTTCGTCTTATTTTATGAGAAAGGGCCAGTACAATTCCGTCTTGCACTAAATCAACGTGATCAATTTTTACAAACCCTTAGAAATGGCACTGGTGGAGATCCGATCTATGTTGAGGATTATAGTCAACTTGATATGAGTGCTAGTTACGACATCAATGATTCGGTCACGGTTTTTGTTGAAGGTGTTAACCTTACCAATGAAACTATTCGATCGCATGGTAGGTTCTCAAATCACGTTGTATCAATCGTAGATTCCGGTGCGCGTTATGCCGCTGGTGTAAGAGCTAGTTTCTAATATAGTCTGTACTTTGAAAGCTAACTTACTATTGTAAGTTAGCTTTCTCTTATTGTGTATCTTTGTACGTTTTAATAATAAACATTAATATAAGAAATTTTATGCCATTACCTTGTTATTTACCGCCTAAATTTTGGGAAGCACCTGAATTAATTAATATTCACCGAATAGCTTCACGACCTCGTCTTATTCCCTTTGAAAATAAAGCCTCTGCTTTGACTGAGGTTTCTGAAGAATCTCCTTATTTTCTTTCTTTAAAAGGAGAATGGTTTTTTAAGTACATTCAATCTCCTAATAATGCCCCTGAAGGTTTTGCTAGCGACAACTTTAATTTTAGTGGTTGGGACAAAATTAAAGTACCGTCAAATTGGGCAATGCAAGGCTACGGTAAGCCTCATTACACTAATGTTCAGATGCCTTTTTCGCATTTTCCACCTCATGTGCCTGAAGAAAACCCTACAGGGCTTTATTACCACACCTTTGAGCTACCTGAAAATTGGCAGGAACGTAGAACCGTATTACATATTGGTGGCTGTGAAAGCGTATTAGCTCTTTGGTTAAACGGTGAGTTTATTGGTTTAAGCAAATGTTCTCGCTTATCAGCAGAATTTGAAATAAATGATGCACTTAAAAAAGGCACAAACACATTAGCCGCTATGGTGGTGCAATGGTCTGACGCTTCTTTTATTGAAGACCAAGATCAATGGTGGATGGCGGGAATATTTAGAGAAGTTTTTTTACGCTCAACACCACAAGTAAACATAGAAGACTTATTTGTTGAACCTAAGTTAAGTGATGATTTTAAAACAGCAAGTTTAGGATTAAAAGCGCGCATTAACTTCCCTAATATTCCTTATGGAAATTGGCAGGTTAGAGCCAATTTATATAATGCTGATAATGAAAGTGTATTACAGCAAGAATGGCTAACGTCATTCGAATCCAAAACCTATATTGAACGTGAATATTGGTGGCAGGTTTCTACAGCAGTTGAAGTTAGTAATCCTAAGCTATGGAGTCACGAAAGCCCAACCTTATATAAAGTGGTGGTTGAGTTACTTGATGGCGAAGGCAAAGTAGTTGAAACATTAGCGCAAAAAATTGGTTTTAGAAAAGTTGAAATAAAAGACCGATCGTTATTAATCAACGGACAACGCGTTATCATCAATGGCGTTAATCGACATGATCATCACGACACCGAAGGTAAAGCGCTACCCCGTGAAGCGATGGAAGCTGATGTATTAACCATGAAACGCTATAACGTGAATGCGGTTCGTTGTGCTCATTACCCTAACGACAGTTATTTTTACGAACTATGCGACAAGCATGGTTTATATGTTATTGATGAAACCGATATAGAAAGCCACGCCTTTAGATTAAATTTATGTGATGAACCAAGGTACGCCACCGCTTGGCTTGACCGCGGTATGCGCATGGTACAGCGCAACAAAAATCACCCTAGTATCATTTCTTGGTCGTTAGGTAACGAAGCAGGTTATGGCGCAAACCACGACGCACTTGCCGCATGGATCCGTAAATATGACGATTCGCGTATTGTTCACTACGAAGGTGCGACTAGAGATATGCATTGGGACGATAATTTTGATACTCAATACGACGAAGTTCGACCGCACAGACCAGATCACTTTTTAGCGACTGACTTAATTTGCCCAATGTATCCGTCGTTAGATAAATTAAAAGCCTTTTCAAAGCAAAGTAACGAGCCGCGTCCTTGTATTCCTTGTGAATACTGCCATGCCATGGGCAATGCTAACGGTAACTTAAAAGAGTATTTTGAACTATTTGAAACCTTACCCGGCTTACAGGGTGGCTTTATTTGGGAATGGATTGACCACGGCATTTTAAAACATACCGATGACGGCAAACCCTATTGGGCTTATGGTGGTGATTTTGGTGACCAACCAAACGACGTTAATTTTGTTGTTGATGGCTTAGTGTTTCCTGATAGAACACCACATCCTGCGCTATATGAGTTCAAAAAGCTGGCGCAACCTATTTCGGTTGAACATATAAATAAAAGCTCGGCTATATTTCGCATTAAAAACAAGCAGTACTTTATTTCTACCCAATGGTTAGCCTTTAAATGGGTAATTGAATGTGAAGGCGTACACTTTGCACAAAGTGATGAAATTTTGTTGAATGTGGCCCCACGCGAAACCATAGATTTTCAAATACCCAAAAACATTATTGATAAAGTAAAACAAACGGGCCAAGAGTCTTTTATCCGTTTTAGTTTTTTCGCTAAAAAAGCGAACAACTGGTGTGATTTAGGGCAAGAAATAGCATGGGAGCAACATCAACTAGCACAAAAATCTATAAAACCTCTTCTTTCATCTCAATCTCATAAAGTTATCGAGCAACAAAGCGGTGTTATTGAATGGCAAGACATGTACCTTGAAATAGATTTAGACACTGGTTTGTGGCAGTCATGGAAAAAAGACAATATTGAATTACTATCACTCGCTCCCATGCTCAATATATGGCGCTGTCCTATTGATAATGACGGTTTAAGACTTAAAAATGAAACGCGTCCAAAACCATTAGCAAAATGGCGAGCTGCCGGTTTAAATGATTACACCATCGCCCTAAAGTCTTTGGTTAAAAGTAATGTAGGTGACAATCTATCATTAAAAATTGTACATGAGTACACCTTTTCTGGTGGCGCTAAAACCTTACAAACTAGTACTTGGACCATAATGAGCAGCGGTGAAATATTAGTAGATACGCATATTGAACTTGATGAGAGCTTACCTGACTTACCCCGCTTAGGTATTGAGTTGGCATTATCAGAAGGGATACAAACTTGTACTTGGTATGGCATGGGCCCCCACGAATCCTACGACGACCGAAAAGCAGGTAATTGGATCAGCTGTTTCAACAGCACTATCGACGAACAATACGTACCTTACATATTACCCCAAACGCACGGCAACCATACCGATGTGCGTTGGTTAGAGCTACTACATAAAAGCGGTAAACAGGTGCGATTTGAATTCCCTAAACCAATGAACTTTACGGTAAGTCATTTTACTGCCAAAGACCTTGAAGCTGCTAAGCATACGGTTGATCTTGTGTCACGCAAAGAAACTTACATTGCTATTGATTATCAGCAACGCGGTTTAGGTAATGGCGCTTGTGGTCCTAATACACTTGAAAAATATCGAATATATCCGGGGGCTTATCACTTTCAGTATTCCATAAAAATTCAATAACGTGATGTACAAAAACGTGTAAAAATTTAAATAATACCCATTCCATTAATAAGTTGGCCTATCTTCTATTCAATAGAAACATCAACTTATTAGTGAGATTGGTTAAGTAAAGGTTTAAATAAATATAATGATAAATAAACAAAAAACATACTTATCTTTTGGTGAAAAAATAGCATATGCGGCAGGGGATGTTGCCACTAATTTTTTCTTTAAATTTTTTCAGTTTTTCTTATTCTACTATTACACTGACTCGGTAGGTTTGTCGGCAGGTGTCGTAGGTAGTATTTTTTTATTCTCTCGCTTGCTCGACATGGTAACCGACCCTGCTATGGGCGCTTTAGCTGACAGAACAAGAACACGCTGGGGAAGTTACCGACCCTACCTGCTTTTTATCGCTATTCCTTATGGTATTTGTGGTTATTTAATGTTTTTAAATCCGCAACTTTCAATGGAAGGTAAGCTGATTTATGCTTTTATTACCTATTCGCTAATGATGATTGCCTTTACCGCCATTAATATTCCTTATGCTTCACTTTCTGCGGTAATGACACCGTTTTCCCAAGAAAGAACCGCACTTTCAGGTTATCGCTTTGTGGGTGCTTTTGCTGGTGGCTTGTTATTAACATTGTTAATACGCCCGTTAGTAAAATATCTAGGTGTTGAAGATGAGGCGGAAGGCTTTCGCCTAACAATGGCAATATTCGCAGTGGTGTCGGTGTTATTATTTTGGGTAACATTTTTCTTCTGTAAAGAAAGAGTAAAACCTGACGTAACACAAAAATCAACGGTAAAAAAAGATTTTAAAAGCCTACTAAAAAATAAGCCTTGGCAAATACTTACAGTTTCTTATGTGTTGCATGGAATATATTTCACCATTCATGGTGCGGTAACGTTACATTTTTTCAAATACTGGATAGGAGATGAAGGCGATGCTATTTTTGGCTTTTTAGATTTATCGACCCTATTTTTAGCGGTGAGCTTGTTATTTAGTATTATTGGCGCTGGCATGACGAAATTTTTAACTACTCTAATGGATAAACGCAGATTAGTTATTCTTTCAGCAATATTCAATGGCGTAATACTGCTGACATTTTATTTTATAAAAGACAGTAATGTTACGCTGTTATTTATACTACAAGCGCTTAATGGTGTTGCTGTTGGCTTTATTCCGGTATTGGTTTGGTCAATGTATGCCGACGCTGCAGATTACGGCGAATACAAACATCATCATAGAAATACAGGGGTTATATTTTCGGCAGCATTGTTTGGTTTAAAACTAGGCTTAGCGGTTGGTGGTGCTTTAGCGGGTTGGATACTTGCAAGCTACGGGTTTATTGGTAATACCGAACAAAGTGAAGAATCTAAACTGGGTATTTTACTCTGTTTTAGTTTAATACCTGCCGCTTTAGCTTTTCTTAAAGCGTTCATTTTATATTTTTACCCACTGCGCGACACCGATGTGCAAGAGATAGAACAAGCGTTAATTGACAGAAAAGGTGAGTTACACGCCCCAAGCGCTTAAATTGAATGTACATTACAGAAAGAGTTATAAGAGTATACGGTTAACTTAACGTTACTCTTTTTTTATAAATCATTTTTATAGAGTGAAGTTATTAAGCGGCTTCTAAACTTGCCTCTAAACGTTTACGGTACATGCGGCGTGCGGCTAAAAACTCTTCTTTAGCTGAATCCCTGATGTAAGGATGAATAATGACTAATATTTTTAGTACACCTTGGTAAAAAACAGAGTCGTTAATTTCTTCTTCATTATTTTGTGTTTGGTAAAAGCTCAACCAAAAGGTATTTACTAAACGTAAAATACTGACAATTTCAGGTAAATCCTCATCGTCAAATTCCATCATGTCTGCTTGTTTTAACGATAATAATAACTGACTGACTCGGTCGGCTATAAAACCTTGTACTTCAACATATTTATCATGAAGTAGGGGGTTTTTAGCCAATAAAACAGGTAAGTTACTATAAAAAAAGCGAAATTTCATCATGGCTTGAAACACCATATCCATATAAAGAATAATGGCATCGAGTGGTTTAACATCTGGCGATACTTCGGGCATGCTTTCTAGTAGCAGAGTGCGCGCGTATTCTTCATAAATAGACAAAATAATGTCTTCTTTATTACGAAAGTGGTAGTACAAGTTACCTGGGCTAATACCAAGATCTGCCGCGATATGATTCGTTGTAACATTCCTTTCGCCGTTTTCATTAAATAACGCGATGCTAGCCTGAATAATTTTATCACGAGTTTTCATGTATCTCACTTCTTAGCTTTCTTATAACTGATCAGGCTATAGTACTATCAAATTCATTCAGACTTAAAGTGTTTTTGAGTAAATACTTTAAGTTTTTATATTTTTTGTAGAAATTCCTTAAGTAATGTCTTTTGAATTTAAGCGAGTACGCTATTACAATAGATTTCACTATTTTAATGTTGATTATTTTATGTTGATAAAAGCGATTTATCCGGGCACTTTTGATCCGGTAACTAATGGTCATACCGACTTGATCACCCGTGCCAGTGCCTTGTTTTCACAAGTTATTATTGGTGTGGCTTCTAGCCCGAGCAAAAAGCCGTGTTTTGATTTGGCGCAACGCGTTGATATGATCAAACAAGTTACTCAGCATCTACCTAACGTAAGCGTTGTAGGTTTTACGGGTTTGTTAGTTGATTTTGCGCAACAGCAGAACGCTTCGGTGTTAATTAGAGGCGTACGCGCAGTTGCTGACTTTGAGTATGAATTTCAGCTCGCAAATATGAATAGACGATTATCACCTGATTTAGAGTCTATATTTTTAACACCGACTGAAAATAATAGCTTTATTTCATCAACCATTATTAAAGAAGTAGCATTACACAAAGGCGATGTAAGTAGTTTTGTTAGCCCTATTGTTAAACAAGCGTTAGAGGTTGCGTTTAAACAGCATTAATTTACGTTACTTATTCTACTAACAGCCCCTAATGTTATGTTTATCGTTTAGCTCATATTATCTCTTTTGGCACGTTGAGCAAAAAACAGAGCTTCGGTTTGACTGACGTACTTCTTCAAGTATTGTTTCACACACACTACATTTTTCGCCTGCTCGACCATATACTAATAGTTGTTGTGCGAAATAGCCGGGGCGTCCATCAGCTTGGGTAAAATCTTTTAACGTAGTTCCACCTTGCAAAATAGCCGCGGCAAGCACTTCTTTAATAATATCGGTTAATGCGTTAAAGCGCTTTTTTGAAATGGTGCCAGCTAACGCTGTGGGTAAAATTCCGGCTTTAAATAACGACTCATTTGCATAAATATTTCCAACGCCTACAACCACATGGTTATTCATCAAGAAAGTTTTAATGGGTACTTTACGATTTTTAGCTTTTTCAAATAAATAACCATAAGTAAATTCATCACTTAAAGGTTCAGGGCCAAGTTTAGCCAGCAAGCCTTGTTCGTCAATATGTAGATCAAACCACAATACCGCACCAAACCTTCTGGGATCGTTTAATCGTAGTGTTTTTTGGTTATTTAACACTAAATCAAAGTGATCGTGTTTAGCTACTTCGGTGGTCGCATTAATAATTCTAATCGTGCCTGACATGCCCAAATGCAGCACTAAAGTTCCGTGAGTAAATCTTATTAATAAATATTTAGAACGGCGCTCTACGGCTTCAATTTTATGCCCCACCATTTTTTGAACGCTATCTGGTATCGGCCAACGTAATGTTTTATGACGAACAATAACTTGAGCTACCGTTTGATCAATAATATGGGGTGTAATGCCTTGACGGCAAACTTCTACTTCGGGTAATTCAGGCATAACTTACGTAACTTTCCTCATTATGTTCGGTTTAATGACTAACGCTATTTTCATTAAAATTGTTATCCAACAACTATTCATACAAATACTTCTGAAACCCGATAAATGTGTCTCGTATCGCCACTGGCGAGCCAAATTCTACAGCAGCATCACTTATCGTATTGTATTTCAATTCAACCAAGCTTTTCATTTTTGTAGTGGCGAGTTCTTGCACACCGTCTTCTATGTATTTATCTAAAACAAACTCGATAAACTCAATTTGTTTATAGGTGAATTCACTGTGTATGCCACGTTTTGCTGTTTTAACACGCTCTTTACGGGTATGTGTTTCTCTGGCGTAGGCTACGTAAGCTAACAGGTCGTACACATCACTGTCTGTAGCGTCGATGATCGTTTTCATGCTATCAAGTTTTTCATCATCGTAGCCTGCTTCGTGCAAGTCGTTTAACAACTTTTCACGGGTACTTGGGTTACTCCAAATTTCGCGTAATTCATCTTCGTTACCAAAAAAGCGTGGTAGCTCTCCAAATAACTGCTCTACAAACTGATGCGCAGTAAGCATATCGCCATCTGGCCCCATGAATAAAACGCTTTTCATGTGTTGAATTTGGCGCACTTTACCGTCTTTTAGGGTGATAAATATTTTCTCAGGTCTTGGCGGCTTTTCACCTCCACCGTCACCCGTATTACAACTACAAGGTGTATCTCCACAGTTATTACAAGGCCCACCCGATTCATCAATACATCGACAAGGTGTTTGATAACATTCGCTACACTGTACGTTGCCTATATCGTCTATACAGTTGCAAGGATTAAAACCACAATCTGCACAAATACACATGCAAGGGCTAGCATTACAAATATCACACGGCTCTGCGTCTGGGTTATCTACAGGCGGATTTTCAGGAGGCAATGGCTCACCATCCCATTCGGGATCAGAAAAGTTATGATGCGCTTTTACAAAGTCATACACGGTGAAGAATGATTTACCGTCATACATGCGCGTACCACGGCCAATGATCTGTTTAAATTCAATCATGTTTTTACATTCACGCATTAACACAATGTTGCGCACATTACGGGCATCTACGCCTGTCGATAACTTACGTGAAGTAGTTAATATGGTCGGAATGGTTTTCTCGTTATCACAGAATGTACGTAAATCGTTTTCACCCGCCGCGCCATCGTTAGCGGTAATACGGACACAATAGTTAGGATTAGTTGTCCAACCTTTTTTAACAGCATATTGGTTAATGGTATCGCGCACTGTACCAGCGTGTTCTTGAGTGGCACAAAATACAATAGTTTTTTCCCGTGGATTGATATGATCCATCCAATATTGCACTCGCTTTTGTTCGCGCTGCGGCATAGTAATAATGCGGTTAAAGTCGCTTTCTTTATAGACTCTACCTGCTTCAGGTTCGCCCTTAAAGGTTACCGCATCACCTGGTGTATAAATGTATTCGTCCATGGTGCCAACAATAGGATACACCTTGAACGGCGTTAAAAATCCGTCGTTAATCCCTTGTTTTAAGGTATAGCTATACACAGGCTCGCCAAAGTATTTATAACTATCGGCATTATCGGTGCGCTTAGGTGTCGCGGTTAAACCTAGTTGTATCGCTGGGGAAAAATAGTTAAGAATATCGCGCCACGAGCTTTCGTCATTAGCGCCACCACGGTGACACTCATCAATAATAATAAAATCGAAAAAGTCTTCGGGGTATTCTCTAAATCGGCAATAGCTCGTATCTTTTATTTGCTCAGAATCAAACTCTTCACTTTCTAATTCTTCACTTTCAAATTGGTCAGCATCTTCATTACCGACAGAGTCTGTCATTAGCGTTTGGAAAATAGCCATAAAAATACTAGCGTTTTTAGGTACACCTTTGGCTTTTTTAATTTCGCTTGGGGTTATACGCTTTACAGCATCGTCACCAAAAGCATCAAAGTCTCTAATCGCTTGTTTGGTTAACACATTACGGTCAGCTAAAAATAAAATACGAGGGCGCTTTCTTGCGTTACTTGGGTTCTTCGCCGCTTGTAAGCTCCAACGACTATTAAATAATTTCCATGACAATTGAAAAGCAATACAGGTTTTACCTGTACCTGTTGCAAGCGTAAGTAAAATACGGTCTTTACCCTGGGCGATAGCTTCTAATGCTTGGTTAATGGCATTTTCTTGATAATAACGCGGTTGCCAGTCTCCTTTACATTCAAACGGAATTTGCGCAAAACGTTCACGCCATGTGGCAGTGTAATCAGGTTCTGTTTTTCCTGTAGCTGGCTCGAAACATAAGCGCCACATGTCAGCAGGGCTTAAATAACGGTCAACCAACTGTTCGTCGCCCGTCAGCATATCTATTTGATAAATGCTATGGCCATTAGTGGCATAAGCAAAGCGACACTGTAACCGTTGCGCGTAGTCTTTGGCTTGGCGTACACCTTCGGTATAACTTAAGCTTTCGCGTTTAGCTTCAACAGCAGCGAGTTTACGACCTTGAAACTCTAATACATAATCAGCACTGAGCTTTGAGGCTCGCTTTCCACCACCTAAAATACGACCAGCGGTAATACTTACCTCACGGCGAATAATGCTATGGTCACTTTTTTTGGAGGAATGAGCACCCCAGCCATCTAACGCCAATTTAGGCGAGATTAATTCGGCGCGGGTTTCAGATTCGTTTCTATTCATACCACTTACCTGTGTAGAAAAAATTAAGTTATTATATAGAGCTATATTTACTTAGGAATCAAGAACGAGTCAAGAACTCTAAACACGCACTAAACCCTTGATTTATAAGTTACAACACCGGAACTTACACTTTCTTTATCACCTGTTACTTACAAAAAACACGCCTGAATCAAGAACGGGTCAAGAAACTTAACGTTAAGTCTAATTTGTGGAACGTATAATCCATTTTAGACTATATAAATCATTCAAAAATGAACGATAAAAGTACAAAAAACACGCCAAAATCAAGAGCCAGTCAAGAAACCAAATAAAAGCTGATCTCTTAATTATTAAGGAGTACAGCTATTTTATGGTTTTAATTAAGTGTTAATGAGTATGAAAAACGTTCAATAATCAAGAACCAGTCAAGAAAATAACTCTATGCCCATATTGGTAAATAACCGGCTCTTGGCTTATCTGCATCCGCGAGTTTAATATGTTGACTATCTAAAGCTGCATTAATCACTTTTGTTGCTTGCGCTGCATTTTTTAAATCTATACCGAAACGTTGGCATAAAGACGTATTTTTCATTTTTTGCCCACTATCAAGATACATAATAACGGCATGTTGGTAACAGGCTCGAATACGTTCATCTACTGTCATTTTTGAAAACTCTCTCGGAGCATATAATGCTACTTGCATTGAGTTTTCATCTGCGCTGAACTTAGGTGGTGGTAATTGATAAAGTTCAACACTAATAATAACTTTATCTAAACCACTACCTTGTTCTTCACATAAGTTCATACGTCGCATTAATGCAGCAAGCGCCTCATTACGTGAACGTGGTGGTAGATCAATCATTCGGTCTGTATTTACTAATGGTTTACCTGGGTTGGTTATCTCTAATCTATCAGCAAATAACTCAACCTGAGGCCCTGCTCCACTAATAGTCATGTCTTGATGTATTAATGCATTCGCAATTATCTCGCGTATAGCTATTTCAGGATACATTAATGTTTCTTCTCGAAACACAGCACCAATATGTTCATTTTGAGGCAGTAAATTATTAATAAAGATAACTAAACCTTCAAAACCAGCAGCGTAACCTTTAACGCCATCTTTACGATGTTTTACTGTGGACGCTTTATTGGTGCCTTCATAAGCAACAAAGCGAATACCTTTACGCGCCATTGATGAGTCAAATTGGTTTAAATCATTCGCAAATAGAATTGCGCCTAAGTTAGTAATATTCCAACGTCCACCAACATCTTTAATAATTAACAAGTCTGCAGTTAAACGCTCAAAAATACCAATACGGTTATCAGGTAAGTTTTGCTTTGTAAGACGAAAGTAACTTGGATAATCGAGTAAAGTTAAAACGTCATCCGCTTCAACAAATGATTTTGCAATACCTTTCTCCCATGTATACGGACGTAAATTAGTGATGAGTTTTTGAAAATAGTCCGGAAAGTCATTCAGTTTTGGTGTTGCGCTACCTATGCGAATATACGCATTATCATCATACGATACGGGAGCGGTTGTAGCAGCGGGTATTTCTAATAGCACAACACGGCCATTAGGGTGATCAACTACTCTAAAAGAACAAGTGATACTCGGCTGTAATTTTTTCGCTAACCAAAATTCAAAAACCTGATTGCCCATCTTTTTAGTTGATGGGTCAAATGAAGTTCCAATCACAGATTGAGTCGCATCATCAACACCCCATAAAACATAAGCCAAATCTTGGTTGGCAACACGTGCAGCATTAGATAACGCAGAACATAACTTACCAATCATTTTTGGGTCATCATTATTATGCTTAAATTCTAATAAACTATGTTCAGATTGTTGATGGCATAGCTCATCAATTAAAGCTATATCACGTTCGTTCACAACTTAACCTCTTAATCGTTATCGATTTTAGATTTTAGATTCATTATATTCATTTATTACACTGAGTTTGTCTACATTTGCCGCCACCTGAAATACGGCCAGCCGTAATTTCTACCTCACGGCGAATAATGCTATGGTCACTTTTTTTGGAGGAATGAGCACCCCAGCCGTCTAATGCCAATTTAGGCGAGATTAATTTGGCGCGGGTTTCAGATTCGTTTCTACTCATAACTATGTTCCGTATTATTATTTGTATGTTTATGCGTTAAGTTACGATTACTAAGTCATCTAAAAAGGTTAACGCATTAGTAAACACATCTTCAGGAGAAATAGGCTCCATAAAAATTAGCAGTTAAGAAACTCAATTTATATCTGCATATTTTATCAGCTGGTTATATAACGCTGTTTAGGGTTTTTAGGTTTATCAGGGATTGTCATTTTTAATTGCCCATTGTTAAGTAAAGGTAATAAAACATTATCTCTAAAGTGCTCTCTGTGATTCACTCCTAAAAAAGCCATCATTTCTTTTGTTGTTCTTGGCTCCACACAATATATTAAAAGCGTTTCAGCTTGTCCGGTAACTTGTCCGGTAACTTGTCCGGTAACTTCTAACGCTTGGCTAAAGGGTAATACTAAACGAGTAAAGTTGTCGGTAAAATAAAACACATTTTTAGTATAGCTTTGTAATATACGCGGTATGCCTGAGCCTAATTGCTCAACTAAGTCTACGTCTCTAAATACGCGCATTAGCTCTTTATTTTGCGGTATTGAATAGCCCATAAAAAATTCATCTTGGCTAAAACCTTGCGGCAAACCGCCGTCGTGAGCATTTAAAAATGCCACCACTTCTTTTTCTAGCCCATCACTCAGTTGGCGTTTAAATTCAACGCGCTGGCTTTCGGCTAAAGGAGCTTGATTATTATGGGTATTGTTAAGCATTAAGCTATACCTTGTTTTTCTGGCTGTTCAGCCGTTGCGGTTAACTCACCACTAAAGGCTTTTTGTAAAATTGACTTTTTGAGTTCGTCTATTGAGCTTAATTTTTCACTATAAATATTTTTTACTTTTTCTATGTTTAAGCTCAATTCATCTAGCTTTTTAACTAGGCTTACTTGTTCATCTAACTTTGGAAATGGCATTACAATTCTGACAAGATCTTTTTTTACTAAACTTGGGAGTGTTGTTCCTTTATCTAAATTTGAAAAATCAAAACTTTTACAAAAATAAAATAGAAACTTATTGTGTAGCTTGTCACCTGCAATTAATCCAAATGCAGTATCAACATTCCAAAATTTTGTTGTCATATACATAGGTGAATTTATTGTTCCTTTTCGTCCTATGATTGTTGTATTTTCTTCACAAATATAAGAATTAGCCCTACCCATAACTTTGCCTGCACTTCCATATATTGGATATTCACCATTAGGGTCTAATACAGTTTTTTGATTCCTTCCGCTTCTTATTTCTAATATATTATCAAATACATCTTCAACCCAACCATCATCTTTTTGGCTGAATACTTGTTGTAGGTAACTATCAAATAACTCGCGGGAATTTTTTAGGTTTTGTTCCGTTTTAACACGGGTTTGTTCTAAGTCGGCAAACACGGTGTCGAGCAATGCCACAATGCGTTTTTGTTCTGGGAGTGGAGGGATTGGAACTTTAAGCTCTTTTAATTTCGCTTTATTTAAAGTTTTTCCTTTCACTTTTATATCACTACCCGCAGCGGCATTCCAATCAAAAAAGATCAAATACCAATATAGGTAATCTTGTTCCAATTCAATATCTTGATTGATATATAAAGCGGCTATAGCTTCATTTGTATATAAATCTCGGCCGGTAATTGCAAGCCTTCCAAGCGAAAGTTTGAAGCTCACAATTAAGGTACCTTTAGGTACAACTTTACAGATATTTGCTCCTTCATTAGTAATATATTCTTTGCTATCGCTCATAACTGGCTTAATCGATAAAGGTAAGTCAGCAATAGAGAGCCAAACGTTATTACTAACTTTATCCACATCCCAAAATTTTGGGTTTGACCTAGAAGGTGTTTTACCTAATTCAATACGACAGATATCACCTAGCTTTAAAATTGGCCAACTCATTAGAGTAACCTCTCAATCTTAGCCAATATCGCCTCTGATTCTTTATCCAGTTGAATAATGTCATCAATAATCACTTTAGGTTCACGCAGTGGTGCGGCTTCTTCTACGTTAGGATTTTTAACCGATAAATCGAAAGTAGCTTGGTCTATGTCACTAATTGCTAATGACCATGACTTATCTGTTTCTCCGCTTTCCCTATTACTAATAGCTGCTTTTTGTAGCTCAACAAACTCAGCTAAATCTTTGTCGTTTAGTGGGTTGGTTTTACCCATATTACGACCGACATTCAGCTCGTAAAACCATGTATTAAGCGTTGGCTCGCCTTTGGTGAAAAATAGCACTACGGTTTTTACACCCGCACCTAAGAAGGTGCCCCCGGGGCAATCTAGCACGGTATGTAAATTACAGTTTTCGAGTAGCTCTTTACGTAGTTTAATGGCGGCGTTATCGGTATTACTTAAAAAAGTGTTTTTAATAACAATTGCTGCACGACCACCAGGTTTAAGTATTTTAATAAAGTGCTGTAAAAACAAGAATGCTGTTTCGCCGGTTTGAATGGGGAAATTTTCTTGAACTTCTTTACGCTCTTTACCGCCAAATGGCGGGTTAGCTAAAATGATATCGTGCTGGTGACTTGGTTGAATGTCTAGGAGTCTTTCACTTAAAGTGTTTTTATGCACTACGTTAGGCGCTTCTATGCCGTGCAATATCATGTTCATGATGGCGATTACGTAAGCGAGCGACTTTTTCTCTTTCGCGTAAAAAGTATCGTTTTGCAGGGTAGCTAAATCGGTAGTGCTTAGCTTTACTTTGCCCTCTATTCCAGCTCTGCCACCTTGGCGTAGGTAGTCGTAAGCTTCACACAAAAAACCTGCTGAACCGGCTGCGCCGTCGTAAATAGTTTCGCCAATTTTTGGTTGAATTACATCAACCATGGCGCGAATTAATGGGCGAGGTGTGTAGTATTCGCCACCATTTCGGCCTGCGTTACCCATGTTTTTAATTTTAGCTTCGTATAAGTGGCTTAGCTCGTGTTTTTCTTGCTGCGAACGAAAACGTAATTGATCGACTTTTTCTAAGGCATCGCGCAGTGAATAACCGCTTTGAATTTTGTTTTTTATTTCGCTAAAAATTTCACCAATTTTATATTTAATGGTATTGGCGTTATCGGCACGTTGCTTAAAGCCTTTTAGGTAGGGGAATAATTGGCCGTCAACAAAGTCCATTAAGTCGTCGCCCGTTAAGGCGTTGTTGTGATCAAACTTGCCGTCGGCATCTTTTGGTGCTGCCCATGCGCTCCAACGGTATTGCTCGTCGATGATGTACTGGTAGGTTTCCATCATCATTTCGGCCTCGATCGACTTGGTAAATTCTAGGTCGTCGAGGTATTTTAAAAATAGCATCCACGATGATTGCTCGGTGTAGTCTAGCTCTGATGAGCAACCTGCGTCTTTGTGAAAGATGTCGTCGATGTTTTTAAATACTTGTTCAAACATGTTAGTAAAGTCCTTATTAGCTATGAGTTATATACTGAAAAATAAGGCGACTCATAGCGTGTTGTTATTATTTTAAAAACTAGGGTTAATATACGCTAGTTATATTAAGTTAAGAAATTACAAAGGCGTGCTGTTAATTATTTCATCACCTATCAGGGTATTACGGCCCTCTATACAGAAAAAATCTCATTAGGCACTAGCTGTGAGAAAATAGTGAGTGGGAAAGACTTCCATACCTGTGTGGTACGGTTAAATATGAGGAGTTCGGTGTCGGTGGCATACAACTTTAATGTTTGTGGTTCGTTTTGCCCTGCAAGTTCTACTTTAACCACTAAAGCCATCTTCTCGTCAAGTAACGGTGGTGTTTTAACCGTATCGCCCTCGCTATTTTTCCAAGATCGCATCATTTGATCTAACCCTTGTTCATTAAGGGTTGCAGGGGTAGAGCGCCATGTTTTTCCTATGCGTTCAATGGTAACACTTGGGAAGATAGTTAAGGTTAGTATCGTATCATGTTGCGCAAAAATTGTGGTTTGCTCAACAACGGTAGGCTCCTTTTTGTTAAATAATTTATTGTTGGTGGCGTTAATTAATAAGATAAAACCAATAATCGCGAAAATAATAACATTGTTCCAACCCGTTCGAGATAGTTTCATAAGTGTGATTCAAATAATGGAAGAACAACAATAATACCGTAATTTAGGCAATAAAAAACCCAGCAAAAGCCGGGTTTTTAAATAAGCGTTTATCAATTACTTGATTTTAGCTTCTTTGTACATAACGTGTTGACGAATACGAGGATCAAACTTTTTGATCTCCATTTTCTCAGGCATAGTCTTTTTATTTTTATCTGTAGTATAAAAATGACCAGTGCCAGCGCTAGATACTAAACGAATTTTATCACGCATAATGGTTCCTTAAATTTTTTCGCCATTGGCACGAATATCAGTTAAAACTGCATCAATACCTTTTTTATCGATAATACGCATTCCTTTCGGAGTTAAACGTAATTTAACGAAACAATTTTCGCTTTCAACCCAAAAACGGTGAGTTTGAAGGTTAGGTAAAAAACGACGACGAGTCGCGTTTCTTGCGTGCGAACGGTTGTTTCCAACCATTGGCTTTTTGCCTGTTACTTGGCAAACTTTAGACATAATGAGTACTCCAATATTAATTTCAGCTCGAGCTATATTTCCCCAAGACCGTCGCCTCGGGATCCTGAAAAAGGTGGCATATTATAGAGAAAGTGAAAAGCTAAAGCTAGCTTTTATAAGGATCCTACTTAAAAAGTCTGTAAATTTATTTAATTTCAGTCAGTTAACTCGCTATTTTGAAGCCCTTTAGGAGGTAACGATATGGTTTTAAAATTTATTTAGCAAAAAATAGAGTTTAAAATAGCGATTATTTTATTTTAGAGCCTGATCATTAACGTTTTTTTATACTATTGTATGTCTAAATATCGGTACTTAATTGAAACGCATGTGGGCGTATGATACCCGTTACCATTCAAAGTGCTCTAAAACATGCATCTTGAATGGTAACGGGTATGAAAAATTACAAAGTAATAGCCACATGGTATGAGAAGCTTGAGAGGAATTACCCTTTAAAAGTCGCTTTAGCATTTATGATTATGTGACTACTAATGTGGCGGATTGATTCATGTACTAGCAAGATTAATACTCTCTAATCGTTAAGAATACGTAAAGCAATTTCAAACGAACCATTACTTTGTTTTAAACAGCGTAATACATAGCCATGTAGCTTTTGGTGGTTAGGACTAGCCGCTTTAAAAATAATGGTAACTTGTGCTTTTAATTCAATGGCTTGATCGCATTCAATTTTTAATCCACCGCGTGAAAAATTAATACACGCGATTCTCTTTTGGTTTACTACACCTTTGGTGTCGCTCCATTCAATATCTATTAATTCTTTTTCCATATCTAATCTAAACGAACTTCTACGCTCGTCATTATTATGGCTAACTTCTAACATGGTTTTCCCTTATTATTTCAAAACTATTTTAAATTATTCAAAACTATCGGGCATTGTATTTTTTGCAAATGTTAACGGCTTAATTCGCCTTGTTCAGCAAATGAATAGCATTGGTGCCCGGCTATAATGATGTGATCTAAAACTCTCACATCTATTAAGTCTAGTGCTTTTTCAAGACGTTGCGTTATTTGTTTATCAGCGGTGCTTGATTCAGCAATTCCTGATGGGTGGTTGTGAGATAAAATAACCGCAGCAGCTTGATTTTTTAATGCTTGTTCAACCACAATTCTCGGATATACGGCGGCGGCGTCAATAGTGCCATAAAATAGGCGTTCAAATTTAATGAATTGGTGCTGGTTATTTAAAAATAATACGGCAAAAACTTCTCGGGTTTCATTGCGTAATTCGCTTATGAGGTAATTTTTTGTGGCTTGAGACGAGGTGAGTGAATACCCCTGTTGTAACTGTTCGGCTAAATGCCTTTTCGACATTTCTAAACAGGCTTGCAGCTGCGCATATTTAGCGGTACCTAATCCTTTTCGGGTACAAAATTCTGTTTCTGATGCTTTATAAATTTCTGAAATACTACCAAAACTTACTAATAGCTGGCGTGCTAAATCAACAACGTTGCAGCCTTGTACACCGGTTCTTAAAAATATGGCGAGTAATTCGGCATCACTTAAACTTGCAGCGCCTTGATTTAAAAGCTTTTCTCTAGGTCTTTCTACACTTGGCCAATCTTTTAACATAACGACTTCCTTGCCTTAAAAATATTGTAGGTAATTTTAATATAGTAGCGATTAATGCTATCTTAACAACCATTGATTTTTATACACGTGTAATTATACATGCTAAATGGCAAAAAAATTGTATTAGGCATAAGTGGTGGCATTGCTGCTTATAAAATACCTGAGTTAGTTAGGCGCTTAAAAGAGCAAGGGGCAAATATTCGTGTTGTGATGACGGATGGCGCTAAAGCGTTTATTACACCACTAACTTTACAAGCCGTTTCGGGTAATGCTGTTGCCGATAGCTTGCTTGATACCGAAGCCGAATTAGCCATGGGGCATATTGAACTTGCCAAATGGGCCGACTTAATTTTAATAGCACCAGCAACCGCAGACGTTATTGCACGTATAAGCCATGGCTTAGCCAATGATTTGTTAACGACACTGTGTTTAGCAAGTGAGGCTCCTTTAGTTATAGCACCTGCCATGAACCAGAAAATGTGGCATGCACAAGCCACACAACATAACGTTAAAAATTTAATTGCGCGTAATGTTATTATTTGGGGGCCAGGCTCTGGCGAGCAAGCTTGTGGCGATGTAGGGTTAGGACGTATGCTTGATGTGCCTGAGTTAGTGGCGTTGGTGTGTGATTTCTATCAAATTGAAAAAAACACTGTAAATCAACTTTTGCCATTAGCTAATCAACATTGGATAATTACCGCTGGACCTACGCGTGAGGCGATAGATCCCGTTAGATATATTTCAAACCATAGCTCAGGAAAAATGGGTTATGCCATTGCCGATGCAGCCCAAAAAGCCGGTGCTAAAGTCACTATAATTTCAGGTCCTGTTACTATTGAAGCTCCGTTATATTGTGAGGTGGTAAAGGTAGAAAGTGCTTTAGAAATGCGTATACAAGCATTAGTACTTGCTAAAAAAGCTGATGTATTTGTAGCCTGTGCCGCAGTTGCTGATTATCGAGTAGCGCAAATAGCCGAACATAAAATTAAAAAAAATCCAGACAATTATAATCAAGAAAGCCATTCTCAAAACCACTATCCTCAAAACAATTATCGCCAAGATGATAAAAAGTCAAACAATCCTGATCTAACGTTAAATTTAGTTAAAAACCCGGATATTGTCGCCGAAGTTGCAGCATTAACTAATAAGCCTTATACCGTTGGTTTTGCCGCTGAAACACGAAACGTAGCACAATATGCTAAAGCTAAACTTGCCGCTAAAAATTTAGATTTAATTTGCGCAAACAACGTTGCCAAACAAGGGCAAGGCTTTAATAGTGACGACAATGCGTTAACGTTATTTACCGCTACCGATGAAATTAATTTACCGTTAACGAGTAAAGCTAACTTAGCCCAAAAAGTGGTTGCTGAAATTGCTAAACGTTTGCCTTAAGTAGAGTGTCTTTAAAGTGAACGAAAATTATACTTAAAAGTTCATCAGCCTTTAATATTTTAAAGTAAGTGTTTACATACCTAATGCTACTTAATATTTAAGCGATGTGTATATCACACCTCTTTGTTAAATTTTATTGTTGGGTGTTAAAGTTGTTGAAAATAGCAGGCTAACAACGGTAAAATTGACCTATAAATAATTATAATATTGAGAGTTAAATGGCTGTAAATAATAAGCCTAACCGTAAAGTACAAATATTGGAAAGTTTAGCGCGTATGCTTGAAACTAGCCAAGGGCAACGCATTACTACTGCAAAATTAGCAGCTGAAGTGGGTGTTTCTGAAGCTGCGTTATATCGACATTTCCCATCAAAGGCGAGAATGTTTGAAGGTTTAATTGATTTTATTGAAGAATCGATTTTTTCACGCATTAATCTCATCTTATCTGACCACAAAGAAACCTTAGTACGCTGTCACCATATTTTGCATACTTTATTAGTATTTGCTGAGCGTAACCCCGGTATGTGTAGAATATTAAGTGGCGATGCATTAATGGGTGAAAATGAACGTTTACGAGCGCGTGTTAATCAATTTTTTGAGAAAATAGAATCGCAATTCAAACAGGTATTACGCGAACGTAAATTACGTGAAGGTAAAAGCTTTACGATTAACGAGCTAGCGCTGGCAAATATTATAGTTGCATTTGCTGAAGGTAAAATTAGCCAATATGTGCGCTCTGGGTTTACCAAAAAACCTAGTGACGAATTTAACGAGCAATGGCAATTTTTAATGGCAAGTAAGTAACCTGATTTCTGCTTAAGCTATTGTACTAAATAACGTTATTTAAAAAACTCAGTTAAGAGGTAGCTAGCGCGTTTTTAACTGAATTCTTAACTGTACTCAAGAGCCATATTTTAACTTTTACCTACCGTAAATAACTTAACCGCTTATTTTTAGGTGTTAAAGTAGCGATTATATTTATTTGGAGACCGCAGCATTAATTGTGGCTGGGCTGGCGATAAATATTTCAAAAGCTAATGGCTCCGCCAATAAACTTTCATCAATATTTACTTGCATAAAACCGCTGGCGGTAAAAAAAGCGTTTAATGCTTCGTTTGCGATGGTTTCATTTTCAAGTACCAAGTTTGTGTAATACTGCGTGTTTTCTTCGCCATTACAAAACGCTAAATCAACAAATAAATTCATCGCCATACTCATTACATTCAACGACTGGATCTTTGGGTAATGTAGTGCAATTTGATTTAATAAATACTTGGCAATACCTTGCTTTCTGTAAGCTGGTTGCACGCTAATAGCTTCAATCATTAAATGAGTTTTTGCATTGGTATCGGGTTTAACTAAAAGCTTTTCGGCATACTCGCTAATTAAATTTTGCTTTTTAAAGTAAACATTTAAGGGTATTTCCCAATCAGTCGCTTCTTGCTCATCAAGTAATTCATAACTTTTTGTAGCATCTCTATGTTTATTAAGTGTAATAAGCTCTATTTCTGCTTTCGCTATCACTACACCAGCGTCATTTACTACATTAATTTCTTGTGATAGTTGCCAGTCGTAAGAACCTTTTACGGTGGGCTTTTTAAATTCTGTTGATAAATTCATAAATATTTAGCCACATCAACGTTTATATTAAATGTGGACGACCTTTTTTAAATGAGTGGAGTAAGGTTTAAAGTGCTTTTCATCGCCTTTAAATTAATTTTAATCGCTTGTATTGGTTTGCTTGTGGTTTATTACATCCAAGACCTTCGGGTTTTTTCTACTTGATACAATATATTATTAATTATTTCATACCCTTGCTGTTGTGACATGTAAGGAATATGCATTACACCTGAGGCTAAAACAATGGATAACGAACATAACCCTTGGCGCTTAAGAAAAACACTTTGTTTAAATGTAGTTTGTTGTACTTTGTAAACAGGAAAGCAATAATAATCAACACCGAACAAGCCCTTACGAATATAAATAAACTGATTATCTCGAGCAAATCCCCAGCGTTTCCAGCGACAATACACTAAGCCGCTAAGTAATAAATAAGCAGGTATAACATAACTAAACAAAGCTGTTTTATCTGTAAAAATAAGTAAACATGATGTTATAAGGAAGATCGGCGTTAATACATAGCCAATATACCGTAATAAAAAGCGACAACTAATGCGGTTGTAAATTATTGAGCCCATCGAGTTTTCTGGAAAAACATCATCGATCAATGTTTGAGATTCGAGCGCCGTAATTGACGGAACCATAATTTTATTAACGCTGTTCTTACTAGGATTGTTACCGGTAATTTGGTTTTGTTCAAAAGTAAGGTTGATACGATTTAATAATATATCTAACCAATCTTGTTGTTGATATACCATTTGTAGTCGAGCGAGTTTCATGGTGACTTCGTGCTTGGTAAATAAGCCACTTCGCCTGATGTATCTATCGTTTAATTTACTCAAGGTGTAATGATAAAAAGTAATAATTGAACCCATAATTGAAAACAACACAATAGGTAATAAAATTAGTAACGAGAGTGATACTGCCCATAAACTAATTTGCCACCAAGATTTTTCAGCAAAGGTGAGTAGTTGATCTATATTAACGCCTAAACCTTTTAAAAACTGATTTACATAAGCAGCCAAATCATCAACAAAAGGCGCTAAACCCCCGAGCAATATCCAAATACGATTACTGGTTATGCCATGAATGATCAAGTCTGTTAATGAGCGCGTGTTGAGCACAATTTCTTGTTGAATAGCTTCTTCAGAATTTGGTGTAACCTCTGTGATAATAGAGCTTGAATTAGTTATTTTAGGTGTGGCAAGAATTTCTTTTTTTAAGTCTTCAGCAAACGAGAGTTTTAACGCGACAATTCTAGCCTCTTGTTGTGCCGAGCCAGCAGTATCAAGGGTTAAACAGGTGTAACCAAAAAAGCGATAATATATGGGTTGTTCAAGCGTAACGTTTTGGATTCTAGCAAAAGGTAAATTAACATGTTTTTTTGAAAAAACACCCGAGCGTATTTCGATATGTTGATGGGTTAAACGATACTGAAAAAAATAAAAATTTAAAAATACTGTGGCTGCTACCACTAATAATATCGCCGCTAACAACGGCAACCATAACCAAGGGTTTTCAATAATATGTTTATAACCCAAAATTATGGTGGGGATTAAAAAAAATAAATTACTGAGTGCATTTTTACCTAATTGCACTAAAAAATAACTCATTGCAATAGGTGGAAGTTTTTGCCATGGGGTATTGGAGCAATGTTGGGTGATATTATTATCAAGATGAGAAGTATTGTTTTTTTGCTCTGCTGTAGTGTTTGGAGGTAATTGCTGGTTATCCATGATTGGATACATTTTTATGATCAAGTATAAATTGGCGAATAGTTTCAGCAGTATCTAAGGGTAATCCTGGGATTTCAAAAGTGTGAGTTGCGCCACCAGCGCTAAATACCTGTATTCTAGCTAAACCAAGTTTACGATCGACAGGGCCACGTTTTAACTCAATATGCTGAATACGTAAAATAGGTTGGGTTACAGTTTGCTTAAAAATAAGCCCCGACATATAACTTAAATCTTGCTGTCTAAGCGCATAAACCTTTTTTTTATCAGCAAATAACTGAAAAACAGTTTGTACTAAAAAAATAACCGCCAATGCTAACAAAATAACAGGAGCCATTTTTAACACCTCGGGATGAATTGGGAAGAACTGTTGGTAATGCACCAATAAAGCAACACCAAGCATCGTTAGTGCTAATAAAATATTTATACAAAAGTTAGCTAAACGGTATTTATTTGATAGTGTTGAAAAGTTAATTTTTTCTATTTTAGGTAACGACTGAGTACTCACTGTATTGTTTTCAAACGCTATGTAATCTTCCATTTGGCTCCCTGTCATTTTCTACTTTTGAAGTGTTTATTTTAATACATGCCTTATCGCTATAGCTACCGTTACTTTTTTTAAATAAGCTAAAATCTTATTTTTCTATTCTTACTCAAATGTCATTATTAAATTAACGCTATTCACGGGCGTGATTATTTTAAGGTTTATGCCTATATTCAATAGGTTATAAGAATACTTAAAAATTAATTAAGGGCTGTTATGAAAGTTGTGTTAAAACCATTTATTAAGTTTTTTAATCGTTTAGGATTTAAGCTTAAATTTTCTATTCTTGCTATATTATTTTTTATTCCCTTAATAACAATAAGCGCTTGGTTAGTAAATCAGCAAATTAGCAATATTGAAGCATATAAAAAAGAATTACTAGGGCAAGAGTTAGTTTATTCATTAACTGAAATAGAGCGCTCAGCTCGTTAAAGTCAAAATTAAAAAGTAAACAACAACAGCTCAAGCAACAAATTGAATCAAATATTATTTTATCAGACCCTAGTTCTAATTATCAGCGTTATGAAAAAGTTTGGGATGGAGATGTCAATTTAGATGTAGCGTATACTCAGTCGTTATCGCTACGAGAAAATGTTGCCGCAATAACAGGTCTTTCGAGAGAAAATAAACCAACCGCCTTTTACTTGGCTGACTTATCAACAAATCGTTTGCCCGTACTTACTGAGTTTTTAGGAAGAACCCGAGGTTTAACAAACACTATTGTAAAAAATGGTGGTTTTAATGCCGAAACATATACCTCTTTAGTCCCTTAGATAAACGTTTAAACGAATTATTAATGAACGTTAATAAAAGTAAAGAACAACTCTTTAGAGTAAGTGATGATTTAGCTCAACAACTTCAAGCTCCGTTTACATAGTTAACTAATGAACTTACCCGCTACCAAACTTTGTTACGTGACAATGTCATTTCACCTGACAACATAGTATGGACAGTGAGTGTTGCAGCCCAAGAAATTTCAATACCAATAACCACATTAAATAATTTATCTCTTAATATTCACCAACAATTAGTAAGCAAAATTAGCAGCTACAAAGCCACTAGTGAAAGCGACTTATGGCTATTAATTATTATTGTTGGTATGGCGCTAGCGCTTATTGCGGGTTGTTTAGCTGTTATTTATATATCGTTAAATCAAAATGTTATCGCGATAAAGGAAGCTGCAAAACGTTTAGGTAATGGAGATTTTAGTAAAATATTAATAGTAATACAGAAGATATATCGGATGGCGCAGATGATATTATGGAAGCCTCAAAAAATACGGCTAGTGCAACTGAGAACCTATTTCAGTTAGCTGAAAATTTATCAAATCGTTTAGGTGAATTTAATTTTAAAGCCTAAATAAGCTACTCGTAGGTAGCTTATTTAGGTAAAGATGATTGAACTTAATATAACCTCGCATAAACCTGTGTTGCTTTTTCGAATTGTTCACGTTGTTGTAATGTTTTAGCAAAGGCGAGTAAATCCACGTTGTCGTAGTGCGATTCGCCTAAGTTAACTAAGCTATTAAAAGCCTTTTCTGCCATATCCCATTGTCTATTCGATACCGCTAAATGTGCTAAACAACTTAACCAAATGGCATTTTGGGGATCTTTTTGTAAATGCTTTTGTACCACTATAATTAATTCATCTGGGTTTCTTAATGGTAAAAGTCTCATCTTTTGTAAAAACGATTTGTCGGCTCCTTTTTTAACTACAGGTAGTAATATTTTGTTTAGTGGTTCCGTTATATTTTGCTCAGCAAGCACTTTACAATAAGTTAAAATAGGCTCTTCGCGTTGTTTAACTTTATTGGATAAATTGTTCCAGTAGCGGGAAAGCTCTTCAGCATTTTTTTCAACCATGAGTTGCTCAAAAGCTCCATAAAAAGCAACGCTTTCCCATTGCTTAATCGTATATTCCGAAATGGTTTTTTGCTTTCGGGCAAGTACTAATAATTCTATAGCGGCAATATAACGTTTTTCAATCAAGGTTAAATCAATATCTAATGACAATAAGCGTGCGTCGTGCCCAATAAGCTTATGGTGATCATCAATTAATTTACGCGCTTTTTCTGTATCGTTTTGTTCAATATGTAGCTTTATGGTCACGAGTACGGTTTCTAAATTATTATTTTTAACCTTATTATTGGTACTGTCTAATAAGGTTAAGTAATGCTGAGAATTAGAAGATAACGCTTGCTTAGACGCCGCAGAAGCGGCAAGTAAGTAACCTACCTTTTCTCTATCTGCAGGTGCTGCACTTTTGGCAAATAAATGCTCAGCTTGAGCATAATCGCCTAAAATATATGCGGCTACGCCTTTTTCAAAATCTTTAATGGCACGACTTTTACTTGCGAAGGCAAGCTTATTCCACGCCCCTAAGCTAAATCTAAAACCACCTCTTAATATAATAAAAAGTAGGTTAACAATTAGAAAAACAAACAAAATCCAAAATAGAGCTGTATATAAAGTTAGCTCATAAATCATACCGTTTACAGCAATTGAGATATAACCCGGGTCGTCAATTAATAGAGGCGAAAATGCTATAAAGCTAAAAAATATTAGGAGTAATAAAACTAATTTTTTCATTATGTTGCCTCACTTACTTCTGATGCTTTTAAGGCTTCATTTATTACTTTTTCAACGGTTTTGTTTTGTTGTTTTTCTGGCGTTTTTTCCTTATCAATAGTGTTGTTTTTATGATTTGTTGGATCGCTGTCTTGAACATTATTCTGATCGTTGTTTTTTATGATAGTAGGTTGTTTGTTTGTTATCTCAGGTTTAATTGTTTTGGTTGTACTCTTTGACTTTGAAGTTGAAGGGATCTTTTTTTCAACGTTATTTTCTGTGTGGCGTTTAAAATTATTTTTAATCTCGCTTTCAGGCTCATCAGTAAGTTGGTTTTGTATTTTCTTTTGTATAGGTGCTACAAAAGGAGTTATGGGTAATGATGCAGGTTTTTCACGTTTAAGTATTTTTCGAATTTCGTGTAAAGAATTAAGCTTAAGATCAGTGTTAATCGTAATGTTTTTACTTTTAAGTGCTTCAACAGACTCAATAAAGGCAATGTTTTCTGGAGCATTTAAGTCAAAGTATTGCTTAACCCATAACTGAGCGTTGTTCAACGAGGTAGCAAACAACTCTGGCTTACCTTTACTCGCTGCCCACTGCGCAATTTGTAATTTAAGGTTGAGATTTTCTTTTAAATTTTGGCGTTGTTCTGCAGGTAAAATAGGGTCTAATTCGCCTACCTTGCTGTGTATTACTACGAAAGTTTCTAAAAAGTTGTTCCATGTTTTTGAAAGGTTTTCGCGCCAATCGGCAATATTATCCGATAGCGTGAATGCGTCTGCATTAGTTGCTTGCTCAGAAGCACTCATGGTGACAAGAGGTAGATTGTTAACTTGTTCAGCTAACGCCATTAACGACAGTATAGTGGTTTCTGTTTCAAGTTTAGGTACTGATTTTAACGCTGCAATGTCTTGATAAATAAGTTGGCGAATGGGGAGTATTTCAGGATCGTTAAGTTCGGTAATACGTGCATCGGCATCTTGTAAAAGACCAATGGCAGCCGTAGTGTCTTTTTCCAACCATAAGGTGCGTGATGCTATACGTACGAGGTATTCAGCTTCATGAACTAACCAGTCAGTAGGTTGGTTTTGGCTGAATTTTTCTACCATTTGGTTAAGCTTATTAATGTTTTGTTGGGTTTCATTTTTCATGTTTTTTGCTGAGTTTGCAAATTGCATCGCAAGATTTTTTTCTTGAGCCTTTAAGGTCTCAATCATCTTCTGTTGGGCTAATACATTACCGTGTGCTGACTCTTTTTTGATTTGTTGCAGTTGTTTAGTAAGGGTAGATTGTTGATTGGTAATAATTAGTTGTTGTTGAACATACCAAAAATAAAGCGCAACCACCCCAGCTATGGCTATAAAGGCAATTAAAAGAGCTAAAATAGCGAGCTTTGATTTTTTTTGCGGTGTTGCTGAATTGCGATCTGGTTTCATAGGATTATTGTTAGTATTAGGTTTTTTAGTTGTAGATGATTGCGACGAAGTTGGACGGTTAGCTTCATGTTGATGAGTGTTTTTTATGCTATTTTTATTTTGGTCGCTAGTGCTGTTACTTGAAGTGTTATTGGGTTTATTTTCAGGCACTTTTGTTTGAGGCGTTTTAGTTTTTGAGGCATTAACTTCAGGTGACTTTACTTCCTGAGTAGGAGCAGAAGATCCTTTTACCGATTTTTGCGTCGACTTACTTTGCGTCGACTTAGTAATAGTATTAGCTTTACTAGCTTCTTGCTTTTTTGATTCACCATGACTCGTTGGAGACGTTGATGAAGGTGAAGACGAAATTGTGATTTTTGGTTTGTCGGTCATCATATTATTCCATGTTAATTATTACATCAGAAAATATTGCATCAGATATGGCATTATCATTGGCGCCATTGGTATTAATAACGTGATTTAACCCTATTGCTTTAGCTGTTTGTGCAATGCGCTCACTTGCCACTAACCAGTAGCATGTTGTTTGCCAATACCCATCGGATAAATTAAGTAATTGTACTATGCTTTGTAATATAGCGTCACTAGTTACCACGATACAGTTAATCTTAAGTTTTCGCCAATTTTGTTCAATTGTTGTCGGTAATTGTCGCCACATACGTTGATAAGATTCAAAGTAATATACTTTACTGCCTTTGGTGGTTAATGAGTTAGCCAAATGCTCTCTACCACCATTTCCTCGAATAATAATAAATTCTTGGTTATTTATATTTTGCATTTCTTTTAGTGCTAATAAGCCTTCGCTTGTTTGTATTTTGGGTGAAATGGTCTCAATGTTTAGGGCTTTCAGCGCTTTTGCAGTAGCTGTACCGACCGCAAACACTTTACCTTTAGGCCATAAAGCCAGCGCATGTAAAGAGTTGGCATAAGTAACGGCAGCAACGCTAATAAAAATAAGGTTGGGTTGTTTTACGTGGGTTAAAACAGATTGAAGCATACTTAAGCTTTGATTTGATTGATAATCAAACATAGGTTGGCAATAGGTAGCAACGCCTAGTTGTTTTAATTTTTTGGCTAAAACTTGCCCCTCATTTTCAGGGCGAGTAATTAATACAGTTAATTTATTGGTTGGCATAAACATGTTGTAAAATTTTATCTGCGCCTTGAGCAAGTAATTGTTGAGCTAAGGTAAAACCTAACTGCTCAGCTTGTTCAATAGGGCCGCGAATATTACTGTGCAATATAGTACTACCATCAACAGCGCCTACTAAACCACGTAAAAATAAAATAGAGCTGGTGTTTTCTGTTGTGGTACTTTCTTCAATAATAGCGTAACTACCAATAGGTACTTGGCAGCCGCCTTCTAATGCTCTGTTCATTGCTCTTTCAGCGATAACTCTGCTGCGTGTTTGATTACATTCAAGCGGTGCAAGTAAAGCTTTTAAATTAGCGTCGTTTATTCTGCACTCAATTCCTACTGCACCTTGTCCATTTGCAGGTAGCATAATTTCAGGGGCTATATATTCTTTAATGCGTTCAGGCATTTCTAACCTAATGAGCCCAGCCGCGGCAAGTATAATGGCATCGTATTCGCCATCATCAAGTTTTTTTAATCGCGTATTTACGTTGCCACGTAAGTCTTTAATGATTAAATCGGGGCGCATGGCTTTAATTTGACATTGCCTACGCAAACTTGATGTGCCGACAACCGCGCCTATTGGTAATGATTCAAAACTTTCTATGGTATTTGATACAAAGGCATCTCGAGGGTCTTCACGTGGGCAGATCACTTCAAGACCTAATCCTTCTGGAAATTCAACCGGTACGTCTTTCATTGAATGTACGGCAATATCGGCTCTGTTTTCAAGCATCGCAACTTCCAACTCTTTTACAAATAAACCTTTACCACCTACTTTGGCTAAGGGTGTATCTAAAATAATGTCACCTTTGGTCGTCATAGGTACAAGTTCAACCGTAATGTTTTGATGAAATTTTTCAAGCTGTGCTTTTACATAATTTGCTTGCCATAACGCTAAGGCGCTTTTACGAGTTGCGATACGAACGGTTTGATGGTGCATAGTTTATTGCCTGATGTTGGTGGTAGCTGTTGTGTAATTTAATGGTTGATTTTATTTTTTATGTCATTGCTAACGTAACGTTTTAACTTAGCTTTGCTCATAGGAGCGATAATACATTAGTTAGCTGGTAAGGTTATTTCGGCTTCAGCTTGTACACTTACTGCTTGTGAAATAAAGTGCCAAAACTCATCACCACCACGTTTATCAACCCATTGATTATTTTCAAAATGAAAGTGATGACCATTAAATTTAGTCGCCACCCAAATCTCATGTAGAGGTGCTTGTTTATTAATAATTATTTTAGTAGTGTTTTTAAAAGTTAAGGTTAATAAACCGCCAAAACCTTCATAATCAATATCGTAACCACAATCTTCAATAGACTCTTCTACAGCCAGCAATAATGCCTCTGCTGCCATATTATATTCACTATCGTTCATTAATTATCCTATAAGGTAAATTACCTAAATTATTTAAGATCGCTGTTATACCAATCTGATTATAAAACGTCTATCATGGGAAAAAAATCGAATTAATCAATATGTGTAAACTAATTTCAATTATTGTTGTATGTATTGTCTCATTATTGACAATAACCGGTTGCGGTATTAAAGGGCCTTTATACCAAACCCCGTCAGAAAAAGTTGAGCCAAACACTACCAAAAAAGTGATCAATAGCCCAACAAACCCATTAAATTTAAATAACAGCGCTAGTAGATAGAAGGAAGTAAACGCCGGTGGACTTTTTTAATCGTAAAAATACCTGTTTATATGCAGAAGACAATAAAGTGTCTGATATTGCCAAAGCACATGGTACGCCTTTATATATTTATTCAAGAGCGACCATTGAAAGACATTGGAAAGCTTTTGACAATGCAGCAGGAAATCGCCCACATATTGTCTGTTATGCCGTAAAAGCTAACAGTAACCTTGCCGTTTTAAATGTAATGGCGCGATTAGGTTCAGGATTTGATATTGTATCCAAAGGTGAACTAGCACGCGTATTACAAGCCGGTGGCGATCCTAAAAAAGTGGTGTTTTCAGGCGTAGGTAAAACCTCCGATGAAATTGCCTATGCGCTAAATAAAGGCATTTATTGTTTTAATATTGAATCGAGCGCGGAGCTAGATCGTATTCAAAACGTAGCGCAATCTTTACAGTTGCATGCGCCTGTTTCCATTCGGGTTAATCCTGATGTTGATGCAGGCACACATCCTTACATTTCAACTGGTTTAAAAGATAATAAATTTGGTATTAATATTAATGATGCCGAAGACTTATACGTTTATGCTAATACCTTATCAAATATTTTAGTAAAAGGGGTTGATTGCCACATAGGTTCTCAAATTACTGAGATAACGCCATTTTTAGATGCACTCGATCGCGTATTATTATTAGTCGATAGTTTAGCAAAAAAAGAAATTCATTTATCCCATATAGATGTGGGCGGCGGTTTAGGTGTGTGTTACGACAATGAAACGCCACCACACCCTGATCAATACGCAAAAGCGATAGCTGATAAATTAACAGGCCGAGACATAACCCTCATATTTGAACCGGGTCGAGCTATTATGGCCAATGCGGGGATATTGGTCACTGAAGTTGAGTTTTTAAAATCAAACGAAGACCTCAATTTTGCTATTGTAGATGCCGCAATGAATGACTTGATAAGACCATCGCTGTATCAAGCGTGGCAAGCTATTATTCCAGTTGAGCAGCGAGATGCTCCTACAAAAACCTACGATATAGTGGGTCCTATCTGTGAAACGGGTGATTTTTTAGGTAAAAAACGTGACCTAGCTATTGAAGCCGGAGATCTATTGGCAATTCGCTCAGCTGGGGCGTATGGGTTTACTATGAGCTCTAATTATAATAGCCGCCCGCGTGTTGCTGAAATAATGGTTGATGGCGCAAACGTACATGTGGTGCGTCAACGTGAAACTATCGAGCAGCTTTGGCAAGGTGAAGCATTACTTCCAGCAACATAAACTAAGCTTACTTAATGTTTGTGTTTGCTTACGCTACAAAGTTTATTAAGTGCAAACAGGAAAGCACTGAAACAAATATATAGCAATTAATAAATAAAATTAGTGATGAGAATAATAGATAAATGCTAGTAAATTTTTCAAAAATGCACGGTTTAGGTAACGACTTTCTTGTATTAGATAATGTTACGCAAAATGTTTATTTGTCTAACGAGCAAATAAAGCAACTTGCTGACCGTCATTTTGGTGTGGGTTTCGATCAGCTTTTGGTGGTAGAGCCGCCTTACGACCCTGATTTAGATTTTCATTATCGAATATATAATGCCGATGGTAGTGAAGTAGGGCAGTGTGGCAATGGCGCACGTTGCTTTGCGCGTTTTGTGAGGTTAAAAAACCTAACCAACAAAAATAAAATTAATGTTTCTACTCAATCAGGAAAAATGACACTTTTTGTTGAGCGAGATGGCAACGTTACCGTTAGCATGCCTATTCCGCAGTTTGAGCCTAATAAAATTCCTTTTGTTGCACAAAAAACTGAAGGAACTTACATTTTGCGTTGTGAAGATGAAACGATTTTATGCGGCACCGTAGCCATGGGAAACCCTCATTGCGTTATTACGGTTGACTCAATTGAAGATGCGCCTTTACATACTTTAGGTAAAGCATTATCAACTCATGAGCGTTTTCCAGAAGATGTAAATGTAGGTTTTATGGAAGTTGTATCACCTGATTTTATAAAATTACGGGTTTATGAGCGTGGTGCTGCTGAAACTTTAGCTTGCGGTAGCGGTGCTTGCGCAGCAGTAGTTATTGGGCAAATACAAAAAAAATTAGCAAAAGAAGTCACCGTAGAATTGCCTGGAGGTTCATTAAAAATATTTTGGAAAGGCCCTGGCAATCCAGTAAAAATGACCGGACCTGCGGTTCATGTTTTTGATGGACAAATGCATTTATGAGTGTAGATAACGATTTAAAGAATAAAACAAACAAAACGGCAGAGGCCAATTTAATGCAATCTGCAGAACTTATACTATCCGACGATATTGTGGTGAGTTACTTACAAGACAACCCTGAAGTATTTGCTCGACACCCCGAGTTATTAACGAGTTTACGTCTTAAAGATCACCAACGTGGTACAGTGTCATTAGTTGAGCGTCAACAGCAACAGTTGCGACAAAAAATTCACTCGTTAGAAGATGAAATTACTCAGTTAATGGTGATCGCCAACAACAATGAGCAATTATTTTCACTGTATAGCGATTTATATTTGCGCTTACTCGATTGTACCTCGGCAAGCGAATTACTTGATTGCTTATTTCAAGCCACCACCGAATTACTCTCGTTATCTAATTTAAAATTATGGTTGGCAAAGCCAATTAACGTTAAACATCACAGTATAATTAGCCATAATTGTAGTGATATTATTCAAAATAGATTAACAAAAGACGACTATTATTTTGGGCGTTTACAGCAAAGTGAACAACAGCTGATATTTTCACAAGCAACTGAAGGTTCAGTGGTACTAGTTAAATTAACTCATCATAATAACGTCTTAGGTTTTTTAGCCATTAGCAGTGAAGATGCCGAGCATTTTGATCCGCGCATGGATACTCTTTTACTGAGTCAATTTAAAAAATTGGTCGCTAAATTACTTGCACAATATATAACGTTTAAAGAGGTTTAATGAAATTTTATCGTCGCCTAGCGCCTTTTAAAGCCATTAGTTTTGATTTAGACGACACGCTTTATAGTAACCACCCCATTATGAAAGCAACGGGCAGTGCTATGGTGGATCACTTTCAAAAAGAGTTGCCAAAACTACTCAACAACAGCTTTGATATACAAGCAGAGTTTGATATAAATTTTTGGTCTGCCTATAAACAAAAAGCGCTCGCCTTTAAACCCGAATTGTCACACGATGTTACTCACCTAAGGATTGAAAGCTACTACTTAGGTATGATTGATTTAGGCATTGCTAAAAAGCAAGCACGTCAAGCCGCGCAACAAGCACTTGAACATTTTGACTTTCATCGCAGTAACTTTATCGTACCTGATAACATCCATAAGTTACTCGAAGCACTGGCTCAAAAGTGGCCATTAGTTGCGATTAGCAACGGCAATGTAAATACCCATACTATTAACCTCAATCAATATTTTAGTGCGATATACCATGCCGGTTCGTATTCATCGGGTAAGCTCAATAGACAAAAACCTTGTTCAGATATGTTTGATCGCGCCTGTCAGCATTTAAAAATTCGTCCTAGTGAACTTCTCCATGTAGGTGATTGTGGAAAGGCTGACATTTTAGGCGGAATTTTAGCTGGCTGCCAAACAGCGTGGGTATCTCGTTTTACTGTTGGTAAGCCCTTGTCAATTTTACCTAACCTCGAATTATCGGATGTAGAAGAATTACATCAATTTTTATCTTAAAAAGCTTGTAGCTTTTTCATCATCATTAATTATTTGGTTTATCTATGGATGTTTCTCAATTACTTGACTCGCTAAACGAAAAACAACGTGATGTTGTTGCTGCGCCTTTACAAAATATGCTGGTACTTGCCGGCGCAGGTAGTGGTAAAACCCGTGTTTTAGTGCAGCGCATCGCTTGGCTTATGCAGGTTGAACATGCCTCGTCTCATAGTGTTTTAGCGGTTACCTTTACCAATAAAGCCGCCGCTGAAATGCGCGCTAGGGTAGAACAAACCGTTAATGGCAATACCCATGGCATGTGGATAGGGACTTTCCATGGATTAGCGCATCGTTTATTACGAATGCATTTTCAGGAAGCGAAATTACCACAAACTTTTCAAGTATTAGACTCTGACGATCAATTAAGATTAGTTAAGCGTATTGTGCGCTCACTTAATATTGATGAAAAAAGATTTCCGCCCAAGCAATTTCAATGGTATATCAACGGTAAAAAAGATGAAGGTATTCGCCCACAGCATATTGAGTCTTACGACGATCCTACCGAGCAAACCTTCATAAAAGTATACAAAGGTTATCAAGATGCGTGTAATTTATCAGGCTTGGTTGATTTTGCTGAGCTATTACTTCGAGCTCACGAACTTTGGCTAGATAATCCGGTATTACTTGAGCATTACCAACAACGCTTTAAACATATTTTAGTAGACGAGTTTCAAGATACTAACGCCATTCAATATGCGTGGTTAAATATTTTAGGAAAAGCGTCTAGCAAAGTGATGATAGTGGGAGATGACGATCAATCTATTTATGGCTGGCGTGGTGCTAAAATTGAAAATATTGAGCGTTTTGTTAAGGACTTTGATAATACGCATACCATAAAGCTTGAGCAAAATTACCGCTCAACAGCAAATATTCTTAATGCTGCTAATCAGCTTATTGCAAATAATAATAATCGCTTAGGTAAAAACCTATGGACGGAAGACGAGTCTGGCGAAAAAATATCAATTTACACAGCATTTAATGAAATAGATGAAGCACGTTTTATCGCAGGAAGCATTAAAGATTGGCAAAAAGAAAATGGCTCGTTAAGTGATGTCGCTATTTTATATCGCAGTAATGCGCAATCACGATTACTAGAGGAAGCCTTACTACAAGGCAGCTTACCTTACAGAATTTACGGTGGGCAACGCTTTTTTGAACGACAAGAAATTAAAGACGCATTGGCTTATATGCGTTTAATTAATAACCGTGACGACGATGCAGCTTTTGAACGTATTATTAATACACCAACACGTGGCATTGGTAATCAAAGTGTATCATTAATTAGAGATGCAGCTAAAAGTTTGCAAGTTACTTTATGGCAAGCATGTCAGCATATGATCAACAACCAACAACTTAAAGGCAGAAGTGCCAAAGTTATTATGCATTTTGTTGAGTTAGTGAATCAACTAGAAGATGACTCATGCAATTTAGATTTAGATCAACAAGCTAACTTTGTTATTCAGCATAGTGGCTTAAAAGCCATGTACCAAGCTGAAAAAGGCGAACGAGCTGAAGCAAGAATTGAAAATTTAAATGAATTGGTTACCGCTTGCCAAACTTTTGAAGTTGATCCTGAATTAGAGCAAGAACAAACAAAGCTGACCTCATTTTTAACCCATGCAGCGCTTGAATCGGGCGAATCGCAAGCAGATGAATACGAATCAGCAGTTCAACTAATGACAATGCATTCAGCTAAAGGGCTAGAATTTCCACTAGTTTTTATAGCAGGTTTGGAGGAAGGTATGTTCCCTTCGCAACAGTCGGTTGAGGAAATAGGCCGCTTAGAGGAAGAAAGGCGTTTATGTTATGTAGGTATGACACGCGCGATGCAAAAGTTATATTTATGCCATGCTGAAAGCAGGCGCTTGTATGGGCAAGAGCAGTTTCATAAACCTAGCCGATTTTTAAGAGAGTTGCCCAACGAATGTACTGAAGAAATTCGTTTACAAAATCAAGTATCTCGACCGGCAACCAGCGGACGCTTTTCTAATACCTTTACCACTGAAACTTTTGACAATACGGGGTTTTCATTAGGTCAGTCGGTCACCCATGCTAAATTTGGCGAAGGTGTTGTACTAAACTATGAAGGTTCAGGCGCGCAAAGTCGTATTCAAGTAAATTTTGTTGAGGTAGGTAGTAAGTGGCTTGTTGTCGCTTATGCTAATTTACAAGCGCTATAGTAAAAAGGTGAGTCGCTAAAATGTCTAAAAAATTACTGATAGTAGAAGATAGCAAACCTATTGCACGAATTATTGAAAAAATTGCTACATCGTTAAATTATGAAGTGACGGTTGCTTATAGTTTAGAAGAACTAGAGAACATTCTTAAGCAAATAAACGATTTTTTTATTGCCACTATTGATTATGCTTTACCGGATGCACCAAACGGCGAAGCAATTCCTTACGTATTATCACATAATATTCCTAGTGTTGTACTCACCGGAAAAATGGATGAAGAAACACGCCAAATAATTTTAAATCAGCGAGTTATTGACTACATCCCAAAAGAAAATAATCAAGCTTTTTTATACCTAAAACGTATTTTAGGTGCGCAATTAACTAACGAAAACAATGGTGTTTTAGTGGTAGAAGATTCTTTACCCACCAGAAATCATATCGCTGAGCTATTACAACGTCGTAATTTAAATGTATACGTTGCCGAGCATGGTGAACAAGCTCTTGAAGTACTTAAAATTAATAACGATATAAAACTAGTGATCACCGATTTAGAAATGCCAATAATGGATGGTATAAAACTGTGTAATGAAATTAGAAAAATATATACACGTGAGCAGCTTGTTATTATAGGTATATCAGGTGCCGCAAACGGTATACACTCAGCACGTTTTATTAAAAATGGCGCTGACGATTTTCTACGTAAACCTTTCTGTCTTGAAGAATTTTATTGCCGGATCACACAAAATATTGAAAACTTAAACAACATTGAAAAAATTCAGCATGCTGCCGATACAGATTATTTAACTGAACTACCTAATCGCCGTTCTTTCTTTATTAAGGCTGAACAACAAATTCAACAATACAGAGATGAAAACGCTCCATACTGCTTAGCAATGTTTGATATTGACCATTTTAAAAAAGTAAACGACTGCTATGGTCATGAAGCAGGCGATCACCTACTTAAAGTCTTTGCGCTTTACATGAAAAAATACTTGGGCATGGGCATTATATCGCGCTTCGGTGGAGAAGAATTTGCAGTGGTATTGTCCGGTGTCGATAATAAGTCGCTTTATAATATATTGGAAAACTTTAGACAAGCCATCGCCTCATCAACGATTAATTATGAGAATAAAAATATTACCTACACTATAAGTACCGGCGTGGTATTTAATAGTAGTAGTGCGCTTATAAAGCAATTACGAGAAGCCGATGAGGCATTATATTTAGCTAAAAAAGGAGGTCGTAACCAAATTTTAATCGTGACAGAAAATACAGCACCAACATAAATATTATCTTTATCTACGTATAAATAAAATAATCCTCTACCATTAGCGCGCGCTACGGTAAAATACAGCTATTATTATTTCATTGAAGATAAACGTGATTAACAGCGCTGAACCAAGCATAACCACACCACTACTACTAGAAACTTTAAAGCACAACTTTGGTTACCAATCTTTTCGTCAAGGGCAAGAAGATATAATTAAACAACTGTTTACCGGTAGAGATAGCCTAGTATTAATGCCCACAGGTGGCGGTAAATCTATGTGTTATCAACTACCTGCCATTTTATTACCGGGTGTTACTATCGTTGTTTCTCCCCTTATTGCTTTAATGAAAGACCAAGTTGATAGTTTGATTTTACAAGGTATTTCAGCTGCTTATATCAACTCAAGCCTAAGCCGCGATACCATCACTGATATTATGCAGTCTTTGTATCAAGGTAAAATAAAACTGTTATACATAGCACCTGAAAGACTAAGTAACTACTACTTTATTCAAGAGTTAATGCAATTAAACATCAGTTTGTTTGCCATTGATGAAGCGCATTGTATTTCACAGTGGGGACACGATTTTCGACCGGCTTACACCCAATTAAACAGTATAAAACACAACTTTCCTTACACACCGGTTATGGCACTAACGGCTACTGCTGATGTAACTACCCGCCGAGACATTTTAACCCAGCTTGAATTGGTTAACCCGTATATACACCTAGATAGTTTTGACCGCCCTAATATTCGTTTGACCATGGCAGAAAAATACAACGGCGAACAACAGTTGTTAGGGTATATAAAAAAGCGAAGAGAAGAGTGCGGTATAATTTATTGTAATAGCCGTTGGCAAGTAGAAAAAATTTCAAAATATTTAGGAAGTTCAGGAATTAATTGCGCGGCTTACCATGCGGGTATGGAAGTTGAAATAAGAAATACCGTGCAAGACTCGTTTGCCAAAGATAACATTCAGGTGGTAGTAGCAACTATTGCCTTTGGTTTAGGCATTAATAAATCAAATATTCGCTACGTTATTCATTTTGAACCGCCTAAAACGCTTGAATCTTATTACCAAGAAATAGGTAGAGCTGGCCGAGATGGCTTAGCGGCCGAGGCGTTATTTTTGTACGACCCTAAAGATGTTCAGCGCATACAAAAGCGCATTAGCGAAGGTGAAAATGAACAGCGAGTTAATGTAGAACTACAACGTTTTCAAGCCATGATTGGCTTTTTTGACGCGCAAACCTGCAGGCGACAATTGGTATTAAACTATTTTGCTGAGTATACCCAAGCTCGTTGCGGCAACTGCGATATTTGCTTAGATCCTCCTAGTTTATTTGATGGTTCAATTGAAGCTCAAAAGGTACTTTCATGTGTATTTCGTATTCAGCAACAAGGCGATATTGAACATGTAATTGATGTGCTAAGAGGTGAAAAAACGCTTGCTGTTACACAAAAGCAGCATGATAGCGTGTCAACTTTTGGCATTGGTCAAGAAAAAACCCCAGGTTATTGGTTTTCAATAGTTCGACAGCTTATTCATCTAGGTTATTTACAACAAGATATTTCTCAGCAGTCAACTTTGTGTTTAACCGAAGCTTCCAGGTCGGTATTAAAAGCTCAAGAACCTTTAATGCTCGCAGCACCAAGACTGCAAAAAGCGAGCTATTGGAAAAGAGATAAACCAAGCCAAGCCTACGACAGAGTATTATTTGCCAAATTACGCTCGTTAAGAAAAGACATTGCTGATGCCGAAGATATTGCACCTTTTATTGTATTTAGTGACGCAACGCTATCGGAACTATCAAGAGTTAAACCTTTAAATTCAAGAGCGATGTTAGCAATAAGTGGCATTGGAGATACAAAGCTAGCGAGATATGGCCAGCCTTTTTTACAATTAATTCAACAATATAATAGTGTAAATAAGAGATAAACAACGCTCGAAAAAAGTATTAACATTAGGTAATACCAATTGAAATACTTGGGTAAAATGTTGAGTTTAATTGTAAGCATAAAAAAAGCGTCAAAAGACGCTTTTTTTATGCTTACAATAGAGTTAATGCAAGAAAATTTATTTTAGGCTGGCATAATAAGCCGAAATATTAGCAATATCTTCATCTGATAAACCCATTGCCATTGGAGCCATTACGGGGTCTTTACGGTGACCCGCTTTAAAATCTTTTAATTGCTTAGCGATATAAGCTTCTTTTTGTCCGGCTAAGTTGGGATACATAGGAACCGCGGAAATACCCATAGCACCGTGACAAGCAGCACATACTGCTGTTTTAGCTTTGCCAGCTGCTATATCACCGGCGAAAGCTGGTGAAGCCATCAGTGCAGTTAATGCAACAACCATAGTCATTTTTTTCATAGGATTATCTCTCTTAACATAAAATTATAATTATCTATATTGGGTAGTAGACTACATTGATTATATAAAAAAATACAACTTTTGTCGTAATATTATATTTTAGCTATGCATTTATAACGCTTGATACAAATAGTATTATGCATGTTAAGCGCTTTTTAGATGGGTTTAAACATCAATACATTACCGCTATTGTTTTAGTTCTCACTTAAACCTGTATCTTTAATGATATCGGGGCAAAGTTGTATTAACTAAGTCGTATTAAATAGTATTCTATTTAAACTAATACAATTAAATCAGCATAATTAAACCAATGTATTCTTTGTTTTTAAAAAGTCACCATGTAATAGAAACAACATTAGGTGCCGATAGACAATACTGATAATTTTAATGTGAAGATCAGTATTTTGTAATACATTTTGAATATTATTGCCAAGCTTGTTTGGTTGAAAACGAAACAACATCTAGGGTCTGTTGATCTTTCGAGGTTATTTTTACAGCAAGGTGTTTGATATTTAGACAAGGCAGAGTATGTGAAGTGTAGCTAGCTACTCGAACATACGATAACGACGTATAAATTTCAAACAGGTACTGCCCTCTGGGTTCATTTAAAACGAATTTACTCATTGCTGTTCGCTTCTTTAATAGAATAACGATTAGACAAAGCTCACATCGCGATTAAATTCGTTTTAAATTGAATAAAATTTAACCCTGAAAGTTCAACAGACCCTAATATTGAAGCATTAATTCAAAGGGTATTAGGGGTTGTTGTTCTTTCCGGTATGTTTTTGCGAAAAATATATATGCTACAAAACCTGTGATTAAAACGCTTTTAAACTGAACAATAATTACACTCGAAAAATCAACAGTCCCCAATAACTGGCTCAAAATAAACGGTACAATTATGGAAAAAATTTTTATTAGCGCCTGTTTTATGGGAGAGAAAGTTAGATATGACGGTGGTCATCAGGCTTTATCTCATCAAATGATAAAAAAATGGCAAACTGAAAAAAGATTAGTCAGTGGTTGTCCTGAATGTTTAGGAGGGCTTACTGTACCAAGAGCACCTGCTGAGATACAAAGCAACAACCAAAAAGTTATCACTATTCAAGGCGTAGACGTCACAAATAAGTTTACTAAAGGCGCAGAAAAGGCATTAGAACTTTGTATACAATATAAAATAAAATTTGCTCTGCTAAAAGAGTCTAGCCCTTCTTGTGGTAGCAACACAATTTATAATGGCGCATTTTCAAATACTAAAATAGTAGGGCAAGGTATAACGGCAAAGCTATTAACTGAGCATAATATTCAAGTATTTTCAGAAAACACAATTGAGTCTTTAATCATACAGATTAACGCTGTTGATCAACATTTATAGCCTTTATCTTATTATAACTCGATAGTAGTATTGAGTTATAAGTTTGGTTTAAAGTCAGGCACTTTAACGCAAAAACGAGTTGCTCTTGCGAACAACTCGTTTTTATATGTTAATCTTATTGGCTTTAGCGAATTTGTAATGCAGGAGCCGTATTTATTTCACCGTCAGTTGAAATAGTTGCTGTATTTTTATCGCATAACAAAATTGCAGTACCGCCAGCTTGTTGTTCTCTAACATAAGTAAGTTCATAACCAAATTGAGTTAAGCTACTCGCTGCAAATTTTTGCGCCAAAGATAGTTTGTCCCATAAGCTTGATTGATCTTTTACGCTTGATCTCCTCTCTAACAAGGCTTCCCTTTTCATAATCGCTTGCATAACTTACCTCTTTTACGACAAAAAACTAGAAAAATTTTATTAATTTTTGCTACCGTACTTTAGATTAAATTCTTATGCAACTGTTTACTTTTTAACCTAACATGATATTTACTTTTTTTTAACAAAAAAATAACAATTGACGTTGGTTCTAGTTTTTTACTATCAATATTTGTATTCGAAAATAGATTTACGCTATAAAAAACTTAAACTCTTTGTATAATTAATGTTTTATAGCATTAACGTAATGGATTTTATTATATGGGTCAGGTATTAACTGAATTAGTGTCGCTATTAACGTTAGAAAAAATAGAAGATGGTATTTATAGAGGGCAGTCTCAAGATCTGGGTTTCAAAATATTATTTGGTGGCCAAGTGATGGGGCAAGCAGTGTCTGCAGCGTTAGAAACCATTGAAGCCGATAGAATGATACATTCATTACATTCTTATTTTTTAAGACCTGGCGATGCTTATAAACCTGTAGTGTATGAAGTAGAAAATTTGCGCGATGGTAAAAGTTTTAATACAAGACGGGTTAAGGCAATTCAAAACGGTAAAGCTATATTTTACATGACTGCCTCATTTCAAAAATTGGAAAAAGGCTTTGAGCACCAAGATGAAATGCCAAATGTTCCTGCCCCTGATGAAGTCGCCTCCTATAATGATTTTATTTTTGATCACCAAGAGTTTATTCCAGAAAATATCCGAGGTAAATTTTTAACAGAAAAGCCCATCGAAGTTAGACCAATTCAAGAATACAATTGGGTACACCCTGAAAAGACACCACCATTGAGTCAAATGTGGATAAAAGCTAACGGCTCTGTACCTGAAGATCCACGCATACATTTTTGTATGTTAGCGTATTGTTCTGACTTTCAGTTTTTAACTACGTCTTTAATGCCCCATGCAGCAAGCCATTGGCACCCTAACTTTCAAATTGCATCAGTTGATCATGCCATGTGGTTTCATCGGCCTTTTAAAATAGATGAATGGCTACTGTATTCAACCGATAGTCCGTCTGCTTGTGGTGGTAGAGGTTTAGTAAAAGGGCAAATATTTAATCAAAAAGGTGAGTTGGTTGCATCAACGATGCAAGAAGGGGTTATTAGACAGCGTTAAATTTATTAAACTGCTTTATATATTAAAAGGTTTTTTACATTCCTTTAATTTGTAAATATATACACCGCTATCATTCAAGCACTTTGAAACGAGCATCTTGATTGGTAACGGATATATTTATTAATATCAAATCCTATTCAGCATTCGCTATTTTGCGCCAATCTTTCCCTGTAGGGTTTTGAAATACCCGTAAACCAAATAATGGCGCCATTGCAAATATATGATCAAAAATATCTGCTTGTATGCCCTCATAGTTGGCCCAATTTTGATCATTACTAAAACAATACAATTCAAGCGGAATACCCGATTCCGTTGAGGCCAGTTGCCTTACCATGCAGGTCATATTGGTATGTATTTTGGGGTGCTGTTGTAAGTAAGCGACTATATAAGCTCTAAAAGTGCCAATATTAGTCAGTTGCCTACTGTTTACAATATCGTCTTGGCTTAGTTTTTGTTCATCACATGCTTTTTTAATGTCTTCTTTTTTCTGATCTAAATATTTTTTAAGAAGATTAATTGTATGTAATTGTTCAAGCTCACTTACTTGACAAAATTTTACACTGGTTACATCAATAATGATTGCACGCTTAATACGCCGACCACCCGAATGTAACATGCCTCGCCAATTTCTAAACGAGCCGCTAATTAATGCGTAGGTTGGTACCGTGGTAATGGTGTTATCAAAATTTTTAACTTTTACTGTGCTTAAGCCAATTTCTAACACATCACCGTCTGCACCATATTTGGGGAGTTCAATCCAATCGCCGGGGGCTACCATTTTATTAGCTGAAATTTGAATACTAGCAACTAATCCTTTAATGGTGTCTTGAAATACTAATAATAATACGGCGGTTAAAGCACCTAAACCACTTAGCAGATAAAAGGGCGATTTATCTAAAACAAACGAAATCGCTAAAATAGTTGCAACTAAATACACCACTAATTTAATGACTTGGATTGAAGAATTTAGTGGTAAGTATCTTTCTCTGGCGGTACTTTGGTATGAGTTTTTAATAACATTTAGCAATGAACCAATACATCGAGCCACTTGAAAGCTAATGGCGATTTTTGCAAAGGTTAAAAATAGATCGCCAAGCAGGCTTGTAGTATCTAAAAAATGAGGAGTTAAAAACCATAAAAATAGAAAAGGGGTGAGTAGGGCAATATTTGAAAATACATGATGCTCAAGTAGCAAATCGTCTAAAGTATTGCGAGAGTGGGTTACTATTTTATTAATAACCACTAAAATTTGATGCTTTGAAAGGTAATAACTTATTGCGCAAAAAATAAAAATGAGTAATGCACCCACCCAAGCAGTCGCGTAAGGTAAATATTCAACGCCTATATTTTGCTCAATTAACCAAGCACTTATTATTTCTATCATGAACGACCTTATTTTGAGTGATAACGGGTATTTACATTTAGGTAAAATGTTTTTTTATTTTTTACTCAACATTGAAAAAGTTGTGTCTTTTTCTACCCACATTTTATTAACATGCTTTTGAAAGTTGATTTTGAAGGCTCTGTCATTAAAGTAATCGCCTTTTAATTCTGCTGCTACGTTACTTGTTTCAATATGTAATTTTACGCGTTTTACTTTACCGCAAACAAAATCATAGAAGCTGGGTATACCATCGGGATAAACTATGGTTATATTAACAATTTTAGTTAAGTGTTCTCCCATAGCATCAAGTACAAAACCAATACCACCAGCTTTAGGCTTTAATAAATGTTGGTAGGGTGATTGCTGTTTTTTATGCTTTTGAGGTGTGAATCGAGAACCTTCAATAAAACTCATTATACTGACTGGTTTGTATTTAAATTTTTCGCATGACTTACGTGTGGTTTTTATATCTTCACCTTTTAAATGTGGATTTTTTTTCAAAAAGGCTTGGCTATGTCGTTTCATAAAAGGAAAATCAAGCGCCCACCAAGCAATACCTAAAAAAGGCACATAAATTAATTCTTTTTTTAAGAAAAATTTTAAGAATGGTATTTTGCCGTGTAATACCCTTTGTAAAATTAATATATCAACCCAACTTTGATGATTACACAATACTAAGTACCATTCACGCATGCTTAAGTTATCTAATCCTTCAATTTGAATATCTACTTGATAAAATAACTTTTGGTTAAAAGTATTAACCGCTACCCAATTACTCGCCATTTGATCAAGTAAATAGCTGAAAAATGTACGGGAAATTTTAATGGTGATAAGGGCTTTTAATAACGAAAAGATAACTATAGGGATTAACCAAAATAATGTATTAATGACATACATTAGAAAAGAAAAAATACAGATAATAATAAAGGGTAAAAAATTTAACATAACACTACTCTATACAGCTCCCAATAATAAATAATTAGATACTTATTTTTAAGTATCTTATCTTCATTATACATAGACTAAGGTTCAAAGGTATTGAATGACACATTAGTCTATAGATAATTTTATATTTTACCAACAATAAAGGCTTTTAAGCTAATATTTGGTAGGTTAAAAAGAATTCAAATAAATAATATATATTGTCTTTTATAGGTAAATATAGAAATTAATTATGACAAAATATCCAACTAATACAGTATTGTTATTAAAACTGCAAAAATGACTTTATCAACTGTAAATCTTTATAAAGCACAAGGTATAATAAATAGCGTTTAGTCAGCCTAGTGCAGCGCTATCACTTAACATATTTAGTATTTAACGAATGATGCGTATTCCATACTTAATAAAATTGAGTGAGCTAAACATACATAATTAGCAATAATAAATTAATGATTTTATATCAATACGGAAAACCCAATGAAATTTAATCGCGCGGTAATAAAAGTAGGCAGTGCGCTGATAGCACCAGATAATAACGGGTGTAGTGGTAAATATGTATTAACAATTGCACGGTTTATCACCGAGTGCCACAAAGCGGGTAAGGAAATTATTTTAGTTTCATCTGGCAGTGTTGCTGCGGGGCGTAAACTTATTCAACATGGTTCTCTTACTCCCTCTATACCTGTAAAACAAGCCATGGCTTCTGTTGGGCAAATGCAAATGATGGCAAATTGGCAGCGCTTTTTTGATGTGCCTTGTAGCCAAGTACTTATTACTCATGGCGACCTTAAAAATCGTGAGAGCTACATTAATATTAAAAATACACTGCGTATATTATTAGCCAACCATATAATTCCTATTGTTAATGAAAACGATACCGTTGCAACTCAAGAACTTAAAGTGGGAGATAATGACAACTTAGCGGCACTTGTTGCACTAGTAAGTGAGGCAGATTGCTTATTCATATTAAGTGATATTGATGGGGTTTATGATAAAAACCCAAAAATTCATGCTGACGCTGTTATGTTGCCTGAAATCAAAGCGATAACGCCTGAAATATACGCAATGGCAGGTGCTACTCATAATCCCATTGCCACCGGTGGTATGAAAACAAAAATTCAAGCGGCAGAAAAAGCAGTAGAAAACGGTGTTGAAACTTATATTATTAATGGTAGCGACAGTACAGTATTTGAAAAATTACTTAAAGGTGAAAACCCCGGAACACACTTTGTTGCAAACCAAGCTGCCACAAAAGCAAAAAAGCATTGGCTCAAACATACATTAAAAAGTAACGGTTATGTTATGCTAGACAAAGGCGCAATTAACGCGGTAATTAATCAAGGAGCTTCGCTTCTACCATCTGGCATAAAAAGTATTTCAGGTGACTTTGCTGCTGGCGATTCAATTAATATAATAGATTGTGATACACAAAAAATTATTGCAAAGGGGATCTGCCAATATAATTATCGTGATTTATCGCGTATTCAAGGTAAAAAAAGTGAAGAAATACAACATATTCTTGGCTTTTGCCCGAGCAAGGTCATTGTTCATCGTGACGATATGGTTGTTTTATTTAAATAACCATTACATTCTCTACTAAATAAATGGGTATAAAATGAGCACTTCAACAGATTTTAATATGGCACACATGGCTGCCCAAGCAAAGGTAGCAAGCAGAGCAGTTGCCCAATTAACAACCACAGAAAAAAACAACTTATTAACGGCAATGGCGATTGAAATAGAATCTCAAAGCCAATTTATTATTGACGAAAACTCCAAAGACATTGCCTCTGGTCGCGCTAAAGGTTTAAGCGAAGCAATGTTAGATAGGCTTTTACTAACGCCGCAACGCATTACTGATATTGCTGACGCTATACGTGAAATAGTAACGTTGCAAGACCCAGTAGGCGATATAAGTAACTTAGCGTTACGCCCTAACGGTATGCAAGTTGGTAAAATGCGCATTCCTTTAGGTGTAATTGCGATGATTTATGAAGCTAGACCTAACGTAACTGCTGAATCTGCGGCGTTATGTATCAAATCAGGTAATGCGGTTATATTGCGCGGTGGTTCTGAAGCTATTCATAGTAATTTAGCGCTAGCAAATTGCTTACATAAAACCATGCAAGCTAATCATATTGATAAAAACATCGTGTCAGTTATTCCTGATACTCGTAGAGAAGTTATTGAACAGTTACTAAAACAACGTGAAACTATTGATTTAGTGATCCCTCGTGGTGGAGAAGGGCTCATTCGTTATGTTACTGAACATAGCCAAATCCCAGTTATTCAACATTTTAAAGGTGTTTGTCATTTATTTATTGATAAATACGCTGATATGACAAAAGCAGTCAATATTTTAGTTAATGGTAAAACACAACGCCCTAGCGCTTGTAACTCACTTGAAACAGTTCTGGTTCACAAAGATATCGCTAAAGAATTTTTAACTTTAGCCGCACAGGCTTTAAAACCTGCCAAAGTTAAGGTACATGCGTGTGAGCAAAGCTTGCCATATTTTGATGCAGCAGAATTAGCAACGACCGAAGATTTTCATGCTGAATATCTTGCGCAAGAAATTGCAGTGAAAGTGGTATCAGGCTTTGGCGCTGCCATTGAACACATTAACGAATACACCTCAAACCATACCGAGGTTATAGTGACTCAAGATACCAGCCGTAACCAACAGTTTATTAGGCAAATTAATTCATCAGTAGTTATGGTTAATGCTTCTTCAAGGTTCTCTGATGGTGGGCAACTAGGTTTAGGGTCTGAAATTGGTATTTCAACCAGTAAACTTCATGCTTACGGTCCTATGGGGCTGAGCTCGCTAACCACTGAAAAATTTGTTGTTTATGGTGATGGGCAAGTAAGAAGCTAATTTTTTACGATTTTCATTTGGATAATTTTCAGCTAATAATCTTAAAAATATAAAGGCCTGTTGAATAAAATTTTTATTTAACAGGCCTTTTAGTGTAGCAGCTTTATTTTTTATAGCTTTATTGCAGTAGAGTAAAAATCTATTAATGATTTTAATCCCTTTTCTTTATTAACAGTTTTCCAAGCAATAAATAATTCATTATCGGGTATGGCGTCTTCAAGTTTCAGAGCGATCAGCTCACCTGATGCTAACAAACTATGAATCAGACATTGATCAGACTTCTAGGCAACATTTTTGATTTTATATAAGTGCATTGCATGGCCACCAATAAGTTTAATTATCTTTTGCCATTCTTGCTCTGCTATTGCCGTTGTTATTAAGTCTTTTTCTAACGCTATAGTAGAAGGAATAAGGGTCAAGAACTTTACTTGAGATAAAAACTCGGCATTGGCTTTGTGATAAAGTTTACAATCAGCTACAAGGTATTTGGGCATGGTACTTTTTTTAAACTCGCTGACCAGAGCCTTACTTCTGGCCTTAAAAATAGCTGTATCAGCACTATTACCATCCCAATTTTTACAAGCCAGTGGAATGCCGCCATCTTGGCTGACAATGATTTCTTGTACCACTTGTTTTAAATCAGGGCGGTGAGCCTTGCTGTATCCATGGGTGATTTTTATTATATTTTCATCATTGTCTTGTTCATCAAAAGCATATTCACCCGTTAAAGTATGACTGGTTGTATCAAGTGAATTAAACGTTTTATCTACATTTTCAAGTTCACAAACTTGCTGTGATACCAATGAAAACAAGGTTTCACAGCCAAAGTCAAAACATTGATCGAGTGTTCGTCCTAATTTATGGCGATTAAAGTGCTCTGCTTTTACACCTTCTCTGAATAAATGTTCAAGCGCTAAATTAGTGAAAAATTGGGGGCTGAGTGATAAGGGACGATTGGCAAAACCAAGTCCATTCATAATCATTTCCTTGATTGCTTCGCCTGGTGTTATTTCTTGTTTATCGTCTTGTGGCAAATATTGATCTAATAAAGAAACTATTTTTAAATCTTCAATAACACCCGAAACAATGCCGTGATGATCTAACCGTTTGATTTTTATATTCATACACACCTCAATATTGAGGATGTATTATATCAAATAGGCTAAATCTTAGTGATTAATTATTGGAAAATTTAAATAGAATTTTTGTAACTATTCAGCCTTATCTTCAATAAATATATCTGGAAGCTGATTTTTGAATAGTAATTCAAGGGCTAGGCTTGCAGATACATATTGTTTTCTGCAAGTCGATAAATAGCTTCTGATCAAACAAAA
>Ga0209303_1000181_pt1 | contig 60007 bp, 49 predicted proteins | sample SidtaG_3_FD_187449 | JGI IMG/M metagenome (GOLD analysis project Ga0209303, IMG submission 187449) | Marine algal microbial communities from Sidmouth, United Kingdom - Sidmouth_Asex1 metaG (SPAdes) (version 2) | ecosystem: Host-associated > Algae > Red algae > Unclassified | place: Sidmouth...
GGGCAGACATCTTAAACCGAGCTAACCTTGGATTTGAGGTAATGCACGAACGTAATGCACACAACTTCCCTCTAGATTTAGCCAGTGGCGAAACTGCTCCTGTAGCACTAAGCGCACCTGCAATCAACGGTTAATCTAACCTTGTTTAGATAAAAAGAAAAAGAAAACGCTCTCCATTTATTTGGGGGGCGTTTTTTTTGCTTATTTTATTTTTCTAATTCCATATTTTCGAGAATTTATTAATTTATAAATTAATGTTTGGCTGAAAACCGATGTGCCTCGTGCGAAGAGATGAAACCCACCCTCGACAGTTGCTCAAGTCGCGGAAACCCTCAAGACCCCACTGTCTCGCAAACCAGTAAACAAACATCGCGAGCGCGATACCGCTTAACCCCTCTCATGAGTGTGTCTCGATATATTTCTTCACTGCATCTTCTGAAATATGTCCAACAGAAGCAAGGAATAGATAGAGGACTCTATCACCTTTGTTCTACCCACGACGGTAAATTTTTCTCCTCAAACAAGATTAGAGCTAACCAAAGACGATACTTATACAATCGAAAACAGTTGCAGCAAAAAGGCACTCGTTCTGCCAAACGTAGATTAAAAGCTATGTCAGGTCGCGAGAAGCGGTTCATGCGAGATGTAAATCATTGTGTAAGTAAAGAGTTAGCTAATCAACCTGAATATCGGATATTTGCTCTAGAAGATTTGTCGGGAATACGTAATCAGCGTAGAGGGAACAAGCTCAACAAATGGCTTAGTAGTTGGTCTTTCACTCAGCTAGAATTTTTCTTAAGTTACAAAAGTGTAGCTCTGGGAAAAGAAACAGTTTTTGTCGATGCTAGATATACCTCGCAGCGATGCTCTAGGTGCGGAAATACAAATCGACCCAACCGTAAAAAGTCTCGCTTTTACTGTAGATCCTGTCATTTTGAGGCGCATTCTTAAAAATCCTCATCCTGCTTTTGATTGGCTTATAACTTGGGCGAAGCTCCTTTATTGAAATGAATTAAGACGCTCGACAATGCGTCGGACAAATTGTCGAGCAAAAACTGGTTTATTAATAAAATCATTAGCACCACTAGCAAATACTTCAGCGTGAGTAGCATCATCTTGATGAATGCTAAGAAACAAGACTGGTAGGTTACACCAGTAGGGGTGAGTTCGCAGAACTTTACAAAGTTCAATACCGCTTAGATGAGGCATTTCTATATCTAATACCAAGAGATCGGGAACAACAGCTTGAAGTACATCCCAAAATTGTCGCGGATCGTCTAAGGTTGTTAACTGGAATCCCCAAGGATCTAGCAAAACTGGTAGGGTTTTGAGGAATTCAATATCGTCATCAACAATCATAATTTTTTTCCCTAAAGAAGAATATTGTGTTGCTTTTTGGCATACTGCGATAATTTGATTGACATCAACAGATTGGTTGAGAAAAAACTTGCCACCATGTCTGGCTACGAGCAAACGATCTTGAAAGCGATCGCGATCGGCAACGACGATCGCTGGTATCGAGGGTGTTGATAATTTTAATTCTGCTATTAAGGATAAGTAATCATAGATAATCGCAGCACTAGCAACATCTTCATCTTCAGTAAAAGATATTTGTAACAGTACAATGTTTGGAAGTTGCTCGCCATTATTCTGCTTTTTGGCTAACCAGTTTCTGACTGACTCTGGAGTAGAAAGTACTTTTGTCCGAATTCCTAGATCGGTTGCTTTGGAAATTAAGCGATCGTCAAATTGGTTATTGTTACTGATTATTAATAATAAAGGATAATTATCTGTTGTATTTTGTGATATTTGACTAAGAACACTTGGTTTGATAGCTAATTGTTGTCGTAGGGCTTTTATTTTATCTGATAAAAGTGGAATTTGTGGTGAATCATGACTTAGATTGCTTTGTAGCAATTGTTCGATTTCCTTGGCTAATTCAGAGGCTTGTTCTAAGCCAAATTGACCTAAATTACCCGCTAAACTATGAGCAGAAATAATGGCTGACAAGCGATTACTAATCTCTAAATTACCCCCATTAAGGGAGGTAACTATCTTTTCTAAAGTGATTAACTGTTGTTCTCTCTTAGATTGATATTTATCCCAAATCGATGCGAGGGCAGTTAGATGTTGCGATCGCTTATTTACTGGCGTTGTGGCGATCGCTGTTTTGGCTTTAGGCAGATTATTTAGTAACGGTTTAAGACAATATCCCTGTCCTCTAACTGTCACGATTAAATCATTAGGAAAGCCCGCTTGCTTTAACTTTTGACGTAAATGTCGTAGGTGAGAACGAACTGTCGCAACTGCTGGATATTCTGTCGATGACCACAGGCGATCGATAATATCTTCTACAGAAAATACTTCTTGGCTATGACGCAGAAATAATTCGAGCAAACGATATTCTTTAGCTGTCAGAGACAGTGATTTTCCCTGGTATATAATCTCACTACTACCAGGATTTAGTTCCAAATCTCCCCAACGCAACACTGGTAAAAAATCGCAGTTTAAACGACGTAATAATGCTCTAATTCTAGCAGTTAACTCTTCTACATTGAAAGGTTTGCAGATATAATCATCTGCTCCTGCATCCAAACCGCGAATTTTATTTTGGCTACCTCCACGAGATGTCAAAAGAATAATCGGGGTATCACAATCATGAGCGCGAAAACGTTGACATAACTCAACACCGTCGATATTGGGTAAATACCAGTCGAGGATAATCAGATCGTAAGTATAGGTAGAACCATAAATCCATCCTTGCTCTCCATCTGTAGCTACGTCTATGGCATAGCTTTCTTGAGCTAAAGTTTGGGTCAACATTTCCACTAAAGTTAGATCGTCATCGACTAATAAGATTTTCATTTAAACTAGGGTCAAATTGAACATAGACTAGGTTTATAGTTTCCATTCCAGAATTTTTGCTATTTGGCTAGCAAGAGTCATGGAATTAAACGGTTTAGTAATTACATCTACTACTCCTAAACTTTGGAACTGATTTTTTTCTTCGGCTTGTGCTTTTGCAGTTAAAAAAATAACGGGAATAGCACTGGTTTTGTCATTATTTTTTAGTTGTGACAAGGTATCGATGCCGTCCATCTCAGGCATCATTACGTCGAGGAGAATTACGTCTGGCTGTTGATTTTCTGCAAGCTCGATCCCTTGTGATCCAGAAGAAGCGATTTCCACCTCCCATCCCGCTTCGATCGCAATTCCCAACTGTACTACTTCTTGAATTGTTTCTTCGTCGTCGATCAACAAAATGTGTTTGTTACTCATCAGCTTGGTTCTCCCCATGAATAAGTTTGGGTAAGGTGAAGTAAAAGGTACTACCTTTGTCTAAACAACTTTCCGCCCAGATTTGACCGCCATGTCCTTCGATAATCTGACGACAGATAGCCAAACCCAAGCCTGTACCTTCTTTTTTACGCGAGTCGGAAGAATCTACTTGTTGAAAACGTTCAAAAATTGTTTCTAAACGATCTTGAGGAATACCTTGTCCGCAATCTCTAACTGCAAAGATGATGTAGGAATTGGTTGACTTTTGTAACTGATGGTGCTCGATCGCAGCAGAAAGAATCACTTGGCTGTTGCGAGGTGAAAATTTAATCGCATTGCTGACAAGATTAGTTAGGGTTTGCACGATATAATCTCGATCTGCCCAGACAACAAAATTATTCCCTTCAAACATTAATTCAATAGCCTGTTCTTGAGCCAAGTCTTGCATTGCCTGCACCGCCTCAACAAATAATTCTTCGGCTCGACAGGCTTGTTTATTCATCGTGATTTTGCCTGACTGGATTCTTTGAAGATCGAGGACATTGTTAACCAAATGTACTAATCTTTCGGTTTGTTCGTCGGCAATTGTCAGCATCCGTTGTCCCTGACTTGAAAAATTACCTAATTTTCCCGTCGCCAAAATTTTGAGAGAACTATGAATTGAGGTTAAGGGAGTTCGTAATTCGTGACTCACTACAGAAATAAACTCATCTTTCATCCGTTCGATCGCCTTGCGATCGCTAATATCACTAGTTAGGGCAAAGAATCCTTGAATTGTTTTTGGTGCTTGAATATGAGGGATATAAGTTACCTGCAGTGAATGAACGCATCCATCTTGTAAAACTAATTCTCGTTCGTAACTTACGGTTTCTCCCGTGAGGGCTGTCTCAATGTAAGATTGAATTTGCTGATATTCTTCTGTGCCATGAACCTTTAAAAGATGGCAGTCATTAATAGCTTGAGGCGATAATCCCAACCAAGTTTGGTAAGCTTGGTTATTAAAGCGATAATGCTGTTGCCGATCTACATAGGCAATTAAGACTGGTAAGCCATCAGCAATTAAGCGCAGTTGTTCTTCACTATGGCGTAGTGCTGCTTCTGCTTTAGTACGTTCGCCAATTTCTTGTCTCAATTTAGCAGTTCGTTGGGAAACTAATTCCTCTAAATTTTCTAGTAATTCTGCTTGAGATAAGGCAATGCCTATTTGATCGGCTAGTTGCTGCATTAGTTCTTGTTCAAATTCTGTCCATTGGCGTGGGGCTTGACATTGATGGGCGATGAGTAACCCCCAAAGATGCTCTCCTTGGGTTCTACAAGGAGATTTGAAGTTTTGCAAGATTGGCACGACTAGCTTTGCTTTAACCATCCATTCGTCCATAAATTCAATCAGACATGGTGCTAAATCTGCATCTGGACTACGAACATCGGCGATCGCTCTAACTCTTCCTCTGGTATATAACTGGCGATAATCTTCGGGAAATACTTCTTCAGGGAAGTTTACCCCCAAAATAGGTTTAAAATCGGGCAATACTGCCTCTTCAATCGGCATTCCCGTACCATTGTTAAAAACTTGATAGATTAATACGCGATCGGCTTGCAGAATTCGCTGCACTTCCGTCACCGCCGTTTGTAAAATTTCTATTAGCTGTAAAGATTGTCGAATTTTTAGGGTAACTTCGGCAAAAAGTTCGACTCGTTGATGATGCAGTTCTAATTCTGCTGCTGTCTGTAATTGATCATCGGTAATATCTTTTAAAACCAATAGCCTAAATTTAGGTGACAAGTCTGAGATTTGCTTGTATTCAACAGTCTTAATTTGTTGCTGTGGTTGCTTGATTTGAATTTTGCCTGACTGTGGTACTGATGACCAATTAATCGACGATACTAAAAATTTGCTAATTGATTTATTGATTAGCTTTTTTTTGGGTACCGCAAATAGCTGACAACCAGTAGCATTAATTTCCACTATGCGATCGCGATGATTCAAGATCGCTATTGCTTCACTAGAATGTTGAAATACTGCTTTAAATAAAGAGTTTTTGGTTGGAGATTTTTTTACTCCCGCCATGATTAAATTTATATTTTTTTAATTATTTTTATTAATTAAGCTTAACTGAATTAAACTTAATTAAAGTAACGTGTTATTAAAATTAACTATAGTGATGCTGTTAGAAAGTAATGAGTAATGAGTAGGTTTTAACTTCAGGTTTATGGGCAATCAAAGAGCATTTGAGTCATATAACGCTCTGTCCAAGCTTGACCCAAGGATTTTTCCAAGACTCTGCGAGTTTTGTCGTTTTGCTGTTGTTGAGAACAGTAATATCTTTGCCCCCAGCGTATTTCTGCTTGTTTAGTTGAAGAAGTTAAGGGAGATGTGGTCAAGGCAGTTTGGCAATGTATAGTTAAATATTGGCAAACCCGATCTAAAAATAGTTCCTCTTCTTGACTATCTTTAGGCTGAACAAATAAACAAAACTTAGAAAAAATGTGACCCCAGGGAGGTAAAGTACGGGGTTGAGTAAAATCAATTGAGGGTAAATCAGCCATTTGACGACTGTAGGTTTCAGGCAGAGAGCGATCGCCATTTACGGGAGATAGATCGACAATGGCTGCAGCCATTCCTGCTTTGCTACAGATTAAATCTGCGCCAAATATAGGTAAATCGTAATTGGTACGAGGAAACATCACGCAGTGAAGAATGTCTAAAAGATCGCCAACTTGAGCTAACTCCAAATGTAACTTACGAAATTGCGGGGTTTGATAGCAGCGATTTTCAATAATTAATTTTTCTGATTCTAGATTTCCTTCTATATAACCCAAATCTTTAGGTATATAATATTCGCTAATATCTAAAGAATTTAGCCATTGTTTCTCAATGCGGTAGGCTAACTGCTCAATCGAAGTATGTTGACGTTTTTTAAAAGAAGATTCAAATAAAGCAATCATAAGCTTTTAAAGCATAAAAATGAAGTAGATGCAAAATGTAGCTGAAAATCATCTATGTTTAATTGCAGGAGCTAAATTTCTAAAGCTCCCACAATTACCAGAAATGATTTAAAAATAATTAGCAAGATCAGTTTTGGTCGTCGGAATTAGCTTAGCTTTTTGAACCATCACTATCTTTCGTTGGTGACTCTTGCTCGGCTCCATTTTGCTGATAATCAGCCATAGATTGAATGTTGACAATTGTTCCGCCCATTTTGCCAATCCGCTGCATTTCTTCATTCATACGACTGTAGGGAACAGTGACGAAAATGGTGCTGCTACTACGAAAAGAGTATTCATTGCTATCATTTGCTTCGTTCTGTTTTAATCCCGCTACTTCATAAACGAAAAGGCGGTTGTTTGAGGTCGAACTCGAACGACCACTAATTGCTGATTTTCCTAACATTTGGTTACGCTCTCCTTTAAGCTAAAGTAACGCTGGCAACCTTGCCACCCATTTTGTTGATTTTTTTGAGGGTGGGTGTAAGTTGATCGTAAGGGACTAAAATGGCTCGGCTTACCCGACGCACCTTAGGATATCGAGGTAGATTCATTCCTGATATTTCTATTCGATAAATACGATTATCTCGATTAGCCGTTCTAAAGGTTTTATTAGGAGCAACTCCTTTGCTAGACTCTTGATAAGCCCAACCTACACCACCGCCTGAAGGTGCTACCACCGCAGAAGCACTATTTTGAGCTAAATCTTGAGCCAAACGAGATGTATTTCCCCCTACTTGAGAGCGATCGCTATTGGCATAACCCCGATACATTTGGAACATCCGTGTAAACCCAACAGTTTTCTGACCTTGTTGAGTGTTGAACCCTTTAAAGTAAGGAACAATATAGTCGCCAAAGCTGGCTTCGTATTCAGCAGAATCGATATAGTCATCAATGTCTGCTTCATAACCTTTATTTTGATAAAGATCGAGATGATAAATTACTTCCGATTCATCATAAGGTGCTCGCCCTAACAGATGTTTGAGGTTTAACTCAATGACTCTGGTTTGGAAATTGTCGTACAGAAATTTGGTTTTATATAATTCTGATTTAGCTACCGCCCGCACAAAGTCCCGTACCGTCAAAGAGCCGTTACATAGTAAAGATTCTGGCTCAGTTAAACGCTCAGACTGCATGATATAGTCATTGCCCAAAACTTGCCGATATACGGCATTTATTACGGCTTTGGCATCATCTTGAGTCCAATTGGGACGTAATTCTAGTGGTGCGCGATCGCTAAAAGCAGAGACTCCCAAACGAGAGGCTGCTGTTGTAATTGCCACTTACTATTCTCCTAAAATTTACAGATAGTTATGGTTGCGAATCAAGTTAAGCGTTGGTGATGCTGAGAACTCGACTTCCTTGTTTGTTCAGCTTTTGTAGAGTTGCCGATAGTCTTTCATAGGGAATGACGTATTCTTGCAAACTACGGCGTATTTGAGGAGCGCGTCCAATTGCTCCTTTGGTAACTCGTATGCGGTATAAACCGCCCCTTTCTGTGGTGGTAGTTCCCGAAAGAGAGCCATTTCCTCCTGGGCTGCGGACGGGAGTTACGGTGTTGCGGGCTAAATCGTAGGTCAAACGAGGACTACCAGTATTGCCTTGAGCGCGATCGCTATTGGCATAGCCTTGATACATTTGGAACATACGGGTAAACCCAACAGTTTTTTGTCCTAGTTGAGTCGAAAAACCGCGATAATAAGGAACAATATTATCCCCAAAGCTCTGCACGTATTCCACAGAATCGATATAAGAATCAATATCTGTTTCAAAACCTTGATTTTGATACAGATCCAAATGCTCGACTATTTCTGTTTCATCATAAGGCGCACGACCGAGTAGATGCTTAAAATTTAACTCGATGGTACGGGGATGATAGTTGTTATAAAAGAATTTTGTCTTATAAAGTTCTGATTTGGCTACCGCTCTAACAAACTCGCGGACAGTTATCGAACCATTTTCTAAAAGAGATTCGGCACTAGTTAGACGATCTGAATTCATCAAATAGTCGTTACCTAAAATTTGTCGGTAAACTGCTGCGATCGCTATTTTGGCTTCTTCTTTATTCCAGTTAGGACGCAGTTCAACGTTACTAGCATTGTTGAAAGCAGAAATTCCCAAACGGGAGGCAGCTGTAATTGCCATTGGTATTACTCCTATAATTTGCTAACTTTTTTTGACGTTCGATTGCTGGAGGGTAATATTAAAGGCAATATCTTAACTATCTGTCTTAATTACTCTCCAGTCAGACAGATCCCGCCACGTCTGTCATAAGCGCCTGGGAAAGAACCCAGGCGACGCGGACTTGTGAAGAAACGACGGGGATTACTCTGACAAGGGGAGGATGGGATGCCAAAATCTTTGTCTGGCATTTTAGCCGTCCATGCTGTCACCTAAATTTTGTTCAGGTGCTTGAAACGCCTCGCCGCATTCCGCGGTCAAAACAATCTAGCTTAGAGCGTTAATTGCATACTCAATATAGGAGTTAGCTTCTACAGCAGGATCGCCACTTAAACCATGATTGGCTTTGATATATTTAAGAGCTTCAACATACCAGCTAGGAGACAATTCAAAAGTAGTGTTGATTTCAGCAACTCCAGCAATCAAATAATCATCCATAGGACCAGTACCACCAGCAACTAAGCAATAGGTAATCATCCGTAGATAGTAACCAATATCGCGGGAACACTTAGCTTTACCTTCAGGAGAAGAAGCGTAGTTTGGTCCATCCATTTGAGTAGTGTAGGGAAACTTGGTATAAACAGCTTGAGCCGCACCGTTAACTAGACTATCTGCTTGTTTGGTCAATGATTGAGCAGCTTCTAAACTAGCGTTCGCTTGACGAAAACGACCGAATGCAGTTTGAATTTCGCTACTGCTTAAAAAACGACCTTGAGAATCAGCAGCAGATACTGCTTCAGTGATAGGAGTTTTCATGGGTATTAATGCCTCTTGTTGTTAATTTTTACTATGTTGTGAGCTAAAAAATGAATTTGAGTGGTAGCAAACTAGCCTACTGCTGCTGCTGCGCGATCAAAGTAGCTAGAAACTTCTGACATTAGCGAACTACAATCTCCTTGAGTTACACCATTTTTGTCATCGGCTATAGCGATCGCTGCTGCTTTCATTTTACTGACAGCTTCAGCCACAGAACCACCAGGAACGCCTAAAGCTACGTAAGTTTCTCGCAAGCCATTTAAGCAACGATCTTCTAGAACACTACCGTCGCCAGAGAAGGTTGCATAGGTAACATAGCGTAAAATAATTTCCATATCACGCAAACAAGCAGCCATACGGCGGTTTGTATAGGCGTTACCACCAGGAGCAATCAACTGAGGTTGTTCGTTGAATAAAACACGAGCAGCATTAGCAACGATAGCTGCAGAATTACCTGTTATACGATTTACAACATCCATCCGCTTGTTACTCTCTGCAACCATATTTTTTAGAGCATCAAACTGACCTTGATTGAGATAGTCTCCTCTAGCATCAGCTTGAGAGATTACTCTGGTAAATGCATCAAACATCAATATTTCTCCTAAAATCTTATGTATGCACCAAATGAATCAATTAGAAAACTGATTCCTAACTTTTAGTTAAAACCTAATGGAGTTAAAGCTTAGGCTCAATGCTTGGTCTAACCTTATATACTCTTAATTAGGTTTTTGAGTTAGGAGATTCAGTGACATTTGGATATGCTTATTCAAACAAAATCTTTGTGCAATTATCGTGCAATCGTCCTAGTCAAAAATAAAGTTTTGTTTGTTTTTGTGACGATAAGTTTTCAGATTTAAGCTAGATAGTGCAACGCCGAAAATTTATTTGTGTAGGTTAAATATAGACAAAGCAAAGATTAAATGAAGTTTTATAAATTACAAAGTAACTATGGAATAATAAATTTAGTGATGACAGATTAATCATCTGTTATTACTATCAACTCGGTAATATAGTTGAAAGAAGCACTTTTTAGCGATTGTGCTTCTTTTTCTTATTTAAAAGAAGAAATTAAGAGAAATGACTAGAAGTGTCGAAAAATCGAACTGACACCATCGCTCAAAAGTTGATTATTAATGATTTTTGAGATTAATACCAGTTTTGGGATCGAAGAAAAATAGTTGATTTGAATTGAATTTTACAGTAATGCGATCGCCTTTACTGCCTCGCCAAGCTGCATCTGCCAACAGACTGATACTAAAGTTAGATTCCGGTGCAGTAGCTTTGATCAGGGTTTCCCTACCCAAAGGCTCGACTAAATCTACTAATAAAGATAAACAGTCGCCTTGCTCTATTTCTGAGGTAGAAAGGTTAATATGTTCGGGACGTATACCAAGGTCGTATTTTTGTCCTTGACTCGGCTGTAACTGTTGTTGAGTAGGTAAATCTAAAGAAATCGATTGATCGTTAAAAATGATTAACCTTTGGTTGTCATAGGTTGCAGGGATAATATTCATAGGTGGATTGCCCAAAAACCCTGCCACCATACTATTAGCTGGACTACTATAGATTTCTTGCGGATTGCCGATTTGTTGAATTCTGCCATCGTGCAATACTACTACTTTATCCGCCAGAGTCATGGCTTCAACTTGGTCGTGGGTGACATAGATAGTGGTGATGCCAACTCGCTGATGTAATTGCTTCAATTCTGCTCTAGTATCGTCGCGTAATTGAGCATCTAGATTGGATAAAGGCTCATCCAATAAAAATACCTTAGGTTTACGGGCGATCGCTCTACCTAAAGCTACCCGCTGTTGTTGTCCTCCAGATAGTTGTTTAGGCTTGCGTTTCAATAAATGTTCGATGTCCAAAGATTGAGCTACTTCCTGTACTCTAGAAGCGATCGCCTGACTAGTTTCACCCCGCATTTTCAAACCAAAAGCCAAGTTTTCTGCCACGCTCATGTGGGGATAGAGAGCATAATTTTGAAATACCATTGCCACATCTCGCTGTCTAGCGGGAATATTATTTACTAAGCGATCGCCAATATATAGTTTGCCACTAGAAATAGATTCTAATCCTGCGATTGTTCTCAATACAGTTGATTTACCACAGCCTGATGGTCCTACCAACACCCAAAATTCGCCATCGGGAATCTCAAAGGTAATATCTTTGATCGCGGTGACGTTGCCAAATTGTCGAGTAATCCCTTGCAAATTAACCTGAGCCATATAAATAATATTTTTGATTTGACAACCGATTAATCTTGTTAATTTTCAAAAACCGTTGCTACAATAGCCTTATTTTAAAAGAATATACCACTCGATCTATGTCTAGAATTTCTGCTGTATTGAGGGATGGGCTTGTCCTCAATAATCGCTACCGAATTGTCAAGCAGATTGGGCAAGGTGGTTTTGGTCGAGCCTATTTAGCCGAGGATGTCCATCGCTATCGAGAATTATGCGTCCTCAAAGAATTTGCACCTCAAGTAGAAAGCGATCGCGAATTATCCAAAGCAGAAGATTTGTTTGAAAGGGAAGCAGGAATACTTTATAAGTTAAAACATCCGCAGATTCCCAAGTTTGAAGCCATGTTGCAAACTCGCGTCGATGGCAAGCGATCGCTATTTTTAGTACAGGAGTATGTTGAAGGAGAAAGTTACTGGGAAATCCTTAAACGTCAGGGTAAATTAAGTGAAAAGGAAGTTAGGGAGATGATCTGGGAACTACTTCCTGTTTTAGAGTATATCCACGAAGCAGATCTGATTCATCGCGATATTTCTCCCGACAATTTAATTCGTCGTCAGAGCGATGGTAAGACGGTTTTAATTGATTTTGGCTGTGTCAAAATAGCTGCCAATGCTGTTTCTAAATCAACAGGACAATCTATTACTTTGATTGGTAAAAAAGGTTATTCTCCCGACGAACAATTGCGTCGCGGTCAAGCCTTTCCCTGTAGCGATTTATATTCTTTAGCAGCCACTGCCATAGTACTATTAACAGGCAAACAACCCGACGAACTTTATGATAGTCATCAAGGAGAATGGGATTGGGAATCTCAGGTAAAAGTAACTTCTAATCTAAAGAAATTACTCAATAAAATGTTGGCATACCAGCCTCGCGATCGCTATGCTTCTGCAACTAAACTACGTCAAGTTTTAACTAAAGAAGATGGTTCAAGTTTACAAGATACCGCCACCGATTTTGTTAATAGTTTTGTGTCTCGCTTGCAGACTTTAATTATTGCCCCCGCCAACAATCAAACCTCTAATGATCAAAGCAACTTTACTTCTAAGTTATACAATAGTACTTCCCGCGTCAGGACTAGAGCTACCAATATCTCTCGCCGCGTAACCTATATTCCCAAAAGAGAAGATTTTAAACGAGTCAAACCCTGGCAGTGGGGAATAATTACCGCAGGGGTATTACTAGTACCTGGTTTAATTAGTTTTGCGATTATTAGAATGAGAATTTCCGATTCATTTGTCTTTAACTTTAATCGTCATACTGAAGATTCAACTCTCAATCAAACCGAACAAGATGTACAGCAAGAAATTTATCAAAGAGTTCAATCTTTAGAATTAAATGCAGGAGCTTTTTACAAACAGGTAGATACCGTTTTTCATCAGCAATATCCCGAACTATCAGGAGTACAATTAACCGACAATCCAGAACATCAAAGCTATCGTCAAATTTGGTATGAAATTGCTACTAGTTTGTTAAATAAACAAGAAAGAAATAGAAACTAGATTTTTAAGATTTTTTCTAAAGAACACTTGATGTAAATTTAGAAAAGCTTTATTTTTCCTTTTGGCAACATTATCCTTGTTTTGCTCTCCACAAACTAAAAAAAACTGAGTTCTGGTTAAGGAAATGATTGGAAATTTTACCGTATTTCCCTCTCTCAAACAAAAAAGCTAGAACTTTAACAGTTAACTTTCTCTGTGTCACGGGGCATATAAATTCTTGAGGAAACCTCAAGAAACAGCCCCTCCTCTGTGTCCTCTGCGGTTAATCAAAAAAAGAATTAAATAAAGAACGAAGTAAAAAAGATTTCGGCTTCCACGCGAACTCAGGTTAAAAAACATCATCGCCAAAAGTTCCAGACAAAGCTTCTAGGTTAGAACTTCCGTCAATTACATCATAAGAAAAATTTTCCCAAGACGTTCCATCTATTTGTGTGCCTGGAGAGAATAATGTCCCTCCTGAATCTATTGCTATGGAGTGAGGAGTTAAGTTGCCAGTCAAATCAGGATCTCGCGTAAGGGATTGGTTTTTACTCCCCTCGCTACCGTAGGTTTCTGTAGCCACATCTGCCGTTCCATCATTAAGAGTAATTATATCCCCAGTGTTATTTAATTTTAAAGTGGCAGTTTGAACTGTTGCATCTCCAAAACTACCCGTGGGAGTACCGCCACCAAATACAACAATCGCCTCCTGGTTGGGTATTATTGTCCCTGTGGGAAAAGTATGACGAACACCAATACTATCTGCTAATGTCCAGCCAGAGATATCTACCTCTTCTCCACTCCGATTGACTAGTTCCACAAATTCATCTTGACTAGTACTGATTATGCCATCACCATTGGCATCTCCTTTAATAGGATCGGGATCGGCGTGAATTTCGTTAATTATCCAACCAGTTCCATCTACCTGCGCTTCGATTTCACCTTCAATGTCATCAGGCAAATTCGAGAATAAATCATATCCTGTAGCTTCTTCGATATCATCCACTGAGACAAGAAAGTCTTGCCAGTCAGCACTAATATCCTGTTCGTTAGGAATATCTACGGCAATGACGCGGGTATCAGCAGTGACATCTGCTATTCCATCGCCAGGATTATCCAGCACTAAAATTGCTTTCCAGGTTCGTTCGGGAACTACGATCTTGCCACCAGAAGTAGCGATCGCGTCTAACGAACCATTAGAACCGATTCCCCCAACTCCATAACTTCCCGCCACAATATATAACTCTTTGTCATCAGTAAAATTATTCAACTCTCCAATTACCAAATCGCGACTAAAGCTTTCTAGATTGACCCAAGTATTTCGATTGTTATCTGGGGCTTGGGGAATCATGTTGGTCATCAAAAATGTAGCCGAGTTGTCCTCGCTTGAGGCAGTACGATCAGCAGAAGGAACCAGGTGACCACGATCAAAACCACTTCCTTGGTAATCTCGATTATTTACTTGATACCAGCCAGTGGGGAGACTCAAATTGGGACGAAAGTCATTCTGCCGTGCTGCCGTTGACAACCAATTAGTATTGAGTTGCCAGCTAGCCCAGTTGGCAATTTTCAAGCTGTTGTTATAGGAGAGGGCATACTGATTTTTGATCAGTAAATAATTATCTTGTTCGTTAATATTAGTAGTGGCATTACTGGGATTGCCAAAAGTTAAATGTACGCTTTTGGTAGACTTCATTTTGGTAGTGGGATCTAAAACAGTTGAGAAGTCATTTCGAGCATGCGATCGCATTCTACAATCATCAAAATCATCAAATGCGATCGCTTTTCTAAGGCTAAAAGCTGAGAGCTAATAGCTAATAGCTTTAATATTAAGCTTTAAACTTCTCCGTAATGCGTTTCATTGCTTCATTAACATTATCCCGACTATTAAAAGCAGAGATCCTAAAGTAGCCTTCCCCTGCTGCGCCGAAACCAGATCCAGGCGTACCCACAACATTACAGTTCAACAATAATTTATCAAAGAAATCCCAACTAGATAAACCACTAGGAGTTTTCGCCCAGACGTAGGGGGCATTTGTACCGCCATAAACATCAATTCCTGCTGCGGTTAGCTGTTCGCGGATGATTTTGGCATTTTCTAAATAGAAAGCGATTAATTCTTTAGTTTGCGTCTGTCCTGCTTCAGAATAAACTGCTTCTGCACCACGTTGTACGATATAAGATACGCCATTGAATTTGGTAGCTTGGCGACGATTCCATAGTTGCCACAGCTTAACCTCTGAACCATCACTAGCTTTACCCGTTAGATTTTGGGGAACTACAGTAAAAGCACAACGAGTACCTGTGAAGCCCGCATTCTTAGAAAAAGAACGAAACTCGATCGCGCAATCTTTTGCTCCTTCGATTTCATAGATCGAATGAGGTAAATTAGGATCGCTAATAAAAGCTTCATAGGCTGCATCAAACAAAATTAACGAGCCATGTTGTTTGGCATAGTCTACCCAGGCTTTAAGATGTTCTTTAGTAGCGGTTGCCCCTGTGGGGTTGTTGGGGAAACAAAGATAAATTAGATCTACCTTCTCCCTAGGAATTTGGGCAGTAAAATCATTATCTGCACTAATAGGCAAATAAACTAAACCGTCATACTTACCATCTTGTGATTCTCCCGTATGTCCTGCCATCACGTTAGTATCGACATAAACAGGATATACGGGATCTGTTACCGCAATCTTATTATCATCGCCAAAGATATCGAGGATATTACCGCAATCACATTTAGAACCGTCAGAAATAAAGATTTCCGATGCATCAATATCGCAACCGCGAGCTTGAAAGTCATGTTGGGCAATTTTATCTCTTAACCAAAGATATCCCTGTTCGGGACCATAACCTTTAAAGGTAGCGCGATCGCCCATTTCTTTAGTTGCTTCGATAATAGCATCGCGACAGGCAGCAGGTAAGGGTTCAGTAACATCGCCAATACCTAGTTTGATAATAGGTGCATCTGGATTTTCTGCTGCATAAGCACTAACTCGACGTGCAATTTCGGGAAATAAATATCCCGCTTTAAGTTTGAGATAATTATCGTTAATGGTTGCCATGATTTTTCTTCCTACAAAAGCCACTTATAAAGCTTACTGTTATCTGGCTAGTTATTGAACACTTCCACCACTAAATGATTGACTTCACTATCGTTTCGTCATAATTTGAATGCTAACTTTTGACCGCAAATTTGGTAATTTTTGGTAATTTCTAGGTTTTTTTGTGATTCACTCAATTTACATCTTGCAAATTCTATCAATTCAAAGAGTGAAATAAAAGGTAGAACCCTTATCTAGCTGAGATTCTACCCATATTTTGCCTCCATGACCTTCAACAATTTTGTGACAAACTGCCAAACCAATACCCGTACCCTCGTATTCACTATCGTTGTGTAGTCTTTGAAACATTTGAAAAATTTTGTCTGAATATTGGGGTTCAATGCCAATGCCATTATCGGTAACTGAGAATAACCATAAATCACCCTTTTGGGTTGCGGTAATCTTGATTTGAGGGATTTTACCTCTAGTAAATTTGAGGGCATTGGCAATGAGATTTTGAAATAGCTGCCTAATCTCGCGAGGATTGGCTTTGATAGTCGGTAAGCTAGGATAATTGATCGTTGCATTGGTTTCTTCGATCGCCATACTAAGATCTTCTAAGCAATCTTCTATGATGATATTGAGATCTACTGCTACATTATCTTGACTTTGCCTGCCTATCCTAGAGTAAGTTAACAGATCGTCAATTAGCATATACATTCGATCGATACTTTTAGTGATGTATTGCATATAAGACTCTGCTTGTTCGTCAAAACAATCGCTATAGTCTTCGGCTAAATACTCGGTACACATTCTGATTTTGCGTAGAGGTTGACGCAGATCGTGAGAAGCAATGTAGGCAAAGTGTTCTAGATCTTGATTAGAAGAAGAGAGTTCGGCAGTGCGATCGGCGACAGTTTGTTCTAGGTTATAGTTATTTTGTTGTAATAACTGTTTTGATGACTGTAATTTGTTCTCAATTTGCTTGCGACGTTCGATTTCTGCCTGTAAGTCTCGATTTTGCTTTTGCAGACGCCTTTGCATTCTGACCATAATTAAATGAGTCCTCACCCGCGCCACTACTTCTTCGTTTTCAATTGGTTGAGTAATGTAGTCTACTCCACCAACTTCAAAACCTTTGATCTTATTAATTGTCTCGGAAAGGGCAGTCAGAAAAATTATAGGAATATTTTGAGTTTTGGCATTAGCTTTAAGACGACGACATACTTCAAAACCATCCATTTCAGGCATCATTACATCGAGCAAAATCAACTCTGGATGAGAATTTTCGATTACTTCAATTCCTGTTGCACCATCTTCAGCTACCAAAACCTCAAAACCAGCAGATTTAAGATATGTGTACAAGACTTTAAGATTACTAGGATTATCATCGACGACCAAAATCCTGCCCGAATACTTGCTTGCTAAATTCATTAGTTCGCGATCGCGTTTTGAATAAATTGACGTAGTTTTTTGAGTTGAAAATGCTCGATCAGCTCAATTACATATTTGCTAAATTGCTGATACTCAGGATACTTTGCCCGCAACTGATTTGCCTGTTGTTTAATTTCCTGAATATTACCCTGCTTAATTAAAACTAAAAATGAAGTTAGCTCGTCACAAGAGGGCATTGTCATGGTATTTAAATCTCTAGCTAAAAAACTTTCACTCTGTTTGTCAGATAAAAGCTGTTCTGGGTAGACCCACTCAATTTCTAAATTCTTCGCTAGCAATTTTAACATTTTTTTCAGGTTGATCGGTTTGGCAAGAAATACATCGCCGACGCGATCTCTTTGGGTCATGGTTAATGCCGAAGATCCAATAGTTAAAGTAGATTTTAGATCTAGCTGCTGCTCAATTTGAGCTAACATTTCTGGTCCACTAATGTTAGGCAAAGCGTAGTCAAAAATAATTACATCTGGTTGATGCTGTGTTGCTAGGGATACTCCTGTTTCTCCATCGTTAGCTTCGTAGACAGTAAAATCAAATGATGTAAACAGACTAGTTAGAACCGAGCGATTACTTTGATTGTCGTCTACGATTAAAACCGTGAGTAATTTTCCCGTAAAGCCAATCGGTAAGTCTGACTGCCAAGACGTTTCAGTAAATTTGGAGTCTGACACTTTGATGATGGGTAATGTCAAATCAAACCAAAAAGTGCTTCCTTTTCCTGGGGTACTGATCACCTCAATCTTACTATCCATTTCCTTAATAATATTTTGGCTAATAGTTAAACCCAATCCCGTACCTTCCCGATTGGCATTATTTAGCTGAGATTGCTGGAAGGGTAAGAAGATTTCGCTCAAGGTTTGGGAATCCATCCCAATCCCTGTATCTTCGATTTGAAAGCGGATGGTCTTCGATATTGCTAGTTGATTTAAAGAGGTTGGCGACTTAGGTAAATTGTCATTTGTTAAAATCTCAAAATCTTCTATATACCCAATTTTTAAAGTTACTGCACCTGTTTTAGTAAATTTAACCGCATTACCCAGAAGATTTAATAATATTTGACGCAGGCGAGTTTCATCAGCTTTAATCGTTGCTGGTAAATCAGATAGACATTGATAGTTGAGGGCTAAGTTTTTAGATTCTGCGTTGACTCGCATAATCGCTAATAAGCGATCAATAAAAACTAAGAAGTTAAATTCTTTGGGCTGTAACTCTAGCTTTCCTGCTTCTATTTTGGCTAAATGCAAAATATCATTAATCAAAGTCAACAAATGTTTGCCCGATTGATAAATCGTGCCGACTTGGTTTTGCTGTTCGGGGTTGAGGTCTTGATGTTGTGCCAAAATTTGAGCAAAGCCCAAAATACTATTAAGAGGAGTCCGCAATTCGTGACTCATGTTGGCAATAAAGATGCTCTTGGCTTGATTGGCTGCTTCTGCTGCCTCTTTTGCTTTGGCTAGTTCGGCAGTTCTTTCATCTACTCTCTGTTCTAGGGTGCGGTTAGCGCGGTGTAAGACTGCTTCTGCTTGCTTGAAGTCATTGATATCTCTAGCAATCCCCACAATTCCCAAAGGTTCGCCATCATCGTCATAATATACTGTTTTAGTCGTTAGAAAACTAATTTCGCGATCGCCTATAGGAACTGTCTCTTCATAGGTGGAAATTTCACCCGATTCAAAGATGCGTTGATCGTCTGTTTCTATTTTGGGATAAATTGATTCGGGAAATAAATCTCGATCGCGTTTGCCAATAATCTCTTCAATCCCTCGATCAAAAGTTTCGGCACAAGCCTGGTTTGCCCACTGATAATACCCTTGACGATCTTTGACAAAGATTACATCAGGAGTGGTATTGATAATTGTTTGGAGTAGGGTCAGATTTCTTTGAATGGTGGTGAGATATTTTTGCCTTTCGCTGACGTCACGGTTTACGCCACGATAACCACGCCAGTTACCCTCGCGATCAAAAATGGCAACGCCACTGGTTTCAATAATGACCTGATGACCATCTTTATGTAAATTAGTGTTGACCAAACATTCAAAAGAGCGATGCGCTTCGGTAATTGTGGTAAATTGCTCTTCGATCTTAGTTGCTTCGGTGGATGACATCAAATCGAAGGGAGTCTTACCGATAATTTCTGGTGGTTCATAACCCAAAAGCTCTTTAACCTTAGGACTAACGTAGGTATATACTGCGTTACAGTCTATTTCCCATACCCAGTCACTACTAGTTTCGACTAAGCTACGAAAACGTTCTTCGCTTTCTCGCAAAGACTGCTCTATTTTTTGCTTAGATTTTATTTCTTGCTGGACATTGCGATAGGCTAGCTGCAACTGTTCTTGTACTTCTGCAATATCGCTAATATCAACAAAGGTCAAGACTACCCCATCCATCACATTGTCCTCGGTACGATAAGGGTTGATCCGCATCAAAAGGTTTTCGGGATGATTTTTGAGAGCAACTTCTCTTTCTAAGGATTCTTCAGTAGCGATCGCATCTTGAAGTATTTCGATCAAACTATCCACATCCATATTGTGCGCCAGATGCGCCAGAGGACGACCAATATCGGACTCTACTAAAGAAATAGCTTTGGTTGCTGCACTAGTAAATTTGCGAATATTTAGCCCAATGTCAAGAAAAACCACCCCAATATCTGTACTCTGAAGTAAATTATCAATATCATTATTCAATTCAACTAACTGCTGAATCTTAGATTGATATTCAGTATTAACAGTATGAAGTTCTTCATTGACTGAATGAAGTTCTTCATTAGTACTTTGCAACTCTTCATTAGAGGCAATCAATTCTTCGTTGGTTGCCTGCTGTTCTTCGTTGGTAGTTTCTAACTCTTCGATTACTGCCTGAAGATTTTCACGGGTTTGATTAAGTTCAAACTCTAGCTGAAAAATTCTTTGCGAGGCTTCGCTATCTAGTTCAAAAGGTTCGCCCGTACGGGGAACTTGAGGCTTGAGATCATTTTCAATATTAACTATCAAAAAATCTCCCGCTAGCTTGTTTGATTCTTGATAGGTGACCCTAACACTTACTTGCCGAGAATCTAAATCGTGAGGACGTAATTGAATTCCTGTATAGAGTACGGGTTGACTTTCTTTTTTGGCTCGATGCAAAGCGGTATTGAGAGGTAGCTTTAGGGCAGGGACTACCATATTGACTACTTCTTTGTTTAACTTACCTTGGGGTACGGTTAAGACTCCTTCAGCACTGCCGTAAACATTAAGCAATTGATGATCGCGATCTACAATCAGACAGAGGGCATGGCGATCGCTCAAAATAGTTTTGAGCGTTTCTTCGAGCATCGGTTCGTAGCGAGATTTTACCTCTGTCCCTTTAGAAGTCTGGATTAAAGATTTCCGTCCCATGCTAGACAAGCTTTTTACCGATAGGGGCAGTCTGACATTACGACGCTTTTGGAAAATTTTCCATTTTTTGTCAATTACAATAAACTCATCGGCAAGATCCCCAGGATTTTCTGCTTCCCCCATAAAAAACATCCCGTCTACTTTAAGAGAAAAATGAATGTTGCGAATCACCTGCTGCTGCAACTCTGGCTCTAGATAAATTAACATATTGCGACAGGTAACTAGGTGCATTCGAGTAAACCCTGCATCTTTAGTTAAGTCATGGGGAGCAAAGATCATCATCTCCCTTAACTGTCGTTTTACCTGATAGTTGCCATCTCGGTAGACAAAATATTTTTGTAGTCGTTCTTCACTGAGATCGTTACTAATAGTAGTGGGGTAGATACCATTGGCAGCTTTTTCTAATGCCAAGCGATCAACATCGGTAGCAAAAATTTTAATTCTAAATTGCTTGCTATACTTTGACATAATTTCATCGATCGCAATGCCCAAAGAATAAGCTTCTTCACCTGTAGAGCAAGCAGTCACCCAAAATCTTAGTTCTTCTCCCGATTTATTGTTTTCAATCAAAGGAGAAATAACCATCGACTCTAAATACATCCAAGCTGTAGAGTCGCGAAAGAAACGAGTAACGTTAATCAACAGTTCGTTGCCAAGGATATTTCGCTCTTCTTCTGAACTTCTTAGTAGTTTGATATATTCATCAATATCCGCACAGCGCACGATTAAACAACGACGATGAATGCGACGACTTACAGTAGTCTTCTTGTAGTGAGAAAAGTCTAGCTGCTCGTGTTCGACTAAAATATTAGTAATAATTTGAATTTTGCGTGGCTCGATTACAAGAGCAGAAGTTTGCTCGACATTATCTGGATCGATGGGAGAATCTAGATACTCATAAAGCAATTGGGCTAATTCAGCAGGAGGCAATACCCGATCAACTATGCCTGTGGCGATCGCACTTTGAGGCATTCCGTCAAACTCCGCCGTGTTGGGATCTTGGACTAAAACCGTTCCCCCTGCTTCTTTAATTGCCTGTAAACCTTGAGTACCATCACTTCCCGTACCCGATAGTACTACTCCTACGGCTTGTTCGGCATAGCTATCTGCTAAAGAATTGAAAAAGATATTAATCGGAAAGCTAATCGCCCCATGTACCTTACGCGACTGCTGTTCACTAAGATGAAGTGAGCCTTCTTGAACCCTAAGATTCTTACCAGGAGGAATTAAGTAAACGTTATTGGGAGCGATCGCCATTCCCTCTGATACTCGATGTACTTCCATCCGAGTACGCCGTGATAGCAATTCCTTCATCAAACTCTTGAAGTCTGGAGAAAGGTGCTGAATAACAATAAATGCTGCATCACTATCACTGGGCATATTCTCGAAAAACTCTTCTAATGCCCGTAAACCACCAGCAGAAGCCCCAATACCAACAACAAAAAAGTTATCTCCACTCATGCGATCGATCCTTTAGCTTTTCTTTAGGTAGCTCCCCTATTTTATTGTCTGTTTTTATTTTGGCTTCAATGCTTAATGGTTTATCTCTTTTTTGTAGCTGATGAGCTTGCTACTTTGAGGTAATCGGACGTTCACCATCAATATCTAATGTATCTACTACGGCGTATTTATTGGACATAATTGGACGAGTGCCATCCTCTTCAAAAGTATCTACTACTTCCACATCATTATTGTCTACTGGGCGTTTGCCATCTACTTCTATTACTTTGTCCGCATCCAAACTGCCCGTACTGATAGGACGCTCTGGCTTTGGCGGTTGGTTATCTGTGATTAAAAAATTAGGACTTTCAGCTATCGGACGAGTTCCATCTTCTTCAAAGGTATCTACTACCTCAATTTCTCCCTCTTCTATCGGGCGAGTTCCATCCATCTCAAAACTATTACTCTCTTGTTCGTTCATTACTAAAAATGTTTGTTATTTATTTTGCTGACACGTTTTATAGCAAATATATCTTTTTAGTTTCTTAAATGAATCCAACTAAAGTAGTAACTTAATTGTCGACAGACACTCTCTAGGGAGTAGCAAAACTAGAAACTAGAAACTAAAAACTAGTCTTAGCAGATTAATCAGCAGACACTACCAGCAACTTACTGCTCGATAATTCTCGACCAAAGTCCTTTAAAAGCTAGTTTACGTACCATATCTTCTGCGTTATTTTGCTGACTAAAGATACCTACCTGAATAATGTCATCTTTGATAAATGCAGTAGGTTCGACATCTTTTACTCGCAACAAATCCTTTCGATCACCATATACTTCTACCTTATAACCCTGAACTTTGGTCAACTGTTCGGGGTTAACAATGACTTTGCTATCAGGTGCTTTAAAAGTATATTCTCTAGCTTTGGCTTTGGGACTAGGCTTACTACTTTTGGTTAAATAAATACTCGTGTTAGAGCGATTGTCATGGCTTGATTCTGCCACATCCTTAGCAGAGACAGGATCGATCGCTACAAGCAAACCACCTAATAATAATAGGCAGCATTTTTGGTATGCAAAATTCATAATGTTGAGTAAAAAATAAAACTTTAAAACGAACCGCTAGTAACTTTATTCCGCTGCTAAGAATAACAGGTTAATATAATTGATTAATTATCTACTATTAATATCTTTTGCTTGATTTGTCTAGTACTATTAATTTTTTTACGACTAAACACAAGAGAGCAAAATCGAATACTGCAACTTAGACTACATCGAACGCCCAAGAAAATCCCCAACTAAAAGTAAGATAATCTAGATAATCTATATAATTTAGATAAGAGTAGTTTACGATATCTTGGGTACATTAATAAATTGATCGACGTTAAGAACCGTTAGCTATCTTTACAAAGTACCCACAATATTTATAGAAGTTAACATTAATCAATTAGTTCCATGAAAAAGGTCGTTGTCGGCTTATCGGGTGGCGTAGATAGTTCTGTCGCTGCTGCAGTACTACATCATCAAGGTTACGAAGTAATTGGGCTTACCCTGTGGTTAATGAAGGGTAAGGGACAATGCTGTTCTGAAGGAATGGTAGATGCTGCGCGGTTGTGTGAAGAGTTATCAATACCCCATCACATCGTAGATAGTCGAGATGTCTTTAAAGAAAATATTATCGACTATTTGGTTAATGGCTACGAAGCGGGAGTAACGCCATTACCCTGTTCTCAGTGCAATCGTGCGGTCAAGTTTGCCCCAATGCTTGAATATGCCAAGCAAGAATTGGGTACAGACAAAATAGCGACTGGTCATTATGCACGGATTAACTACGACGAAAAAAGCGATCGCTATCAACTATTAAAAGCGGTAGATCCCAATAAAGATCAATCTTATTTCTTGTATGACTTGACCCAAGAATTACTTGCAGGTTCGGTTTTTCCTTTGGGCAATCAAACCAAAGAAGAAACCCGTCGAGTAGCAGCAGAATTTAATTTAGCTACCGCAGATAAACCCGAAAGCCAAGACTTATGCTTGGTTGAAGCCCACGGTAATATGCAAACCTTTCTTGACCGTTTTATTAACCAAAAAGAAGGCGATATTGTAGATATGGCAGGGAATGTCCTGGGTAAACATACAGGAATCCATCACTACACCATTGGACAAAGAAGAGGATTGGGTATTTCTGCACCAGAACCACTATATGTAGTCAAATTAGATGCAGTAATGAATCGGGTTATTGTAGGAGATCGCCATGCGGGTGGACGTACTGAATGTACTGTTTCACGGATGAACTGGGTTTCCATTGCCGAACCAACTTCCCCTATTCGTGCCGAAGTCAAAATTCGCTATCGTTCTAAACCCGTGACTGCCCAAATTATTCCTTTGGATAACTCCAGAATCAAAATTACGTTTGCCCAAGATCAATTTGGTATTACCCCTGGTCAAGCCGCGGTATTGTATAGCGGCGATCTGGTACTTGGAGGTGGAATTATTGAGGTAGAAAAAGTCGTAGCAGCAGAATAATTATTGTTATAAAAAGCCACTGTAAAGTGTAAAGCGATCGCCTGATCAATTTAACTAGTAAATTAGTCTACAAGGCGATCGCTATTAAATAGATCAATAATTAGTTATACCAGTTTGAATTGAAAACATGCCAGATAATTTGTGTAGGGGCGAATGGTGATTCGCCCCTACGATTCATGTCGAACAAAAGCTATTTAATTTTGTATTAGTAATTAGTCAGCAAAAAGTTGAGATACTGTTGGATTGTTGTTGACCACCACAACTACATCTTGTAGATCGTAAGCTGGACTATTGTTATCTTCTGTACCAAGCTCAACTAAAAACAACTCTTCGTATTCATTAAGACCATCAAGCATCTCTTGAATAGAATTTTGTTCGTAAACTCCTGGTATATTTGGTACAGTATCTTGAGGAGCGAGGACACGTTCGCTAGGAAGAGATAAGCTACAAGCAGGATTATTAATAGCCGTATACTCAAAAGTTAAATCTTCAATAGATTCTACTTCTAGCAAAACCTTGTCGTTAACTAACATAGTTTGAACTAGTTCTTGGTTGTGATAAACATCCATTTGGATGTCTAAAAAATCACCATTAACACCACATTGAATTTGAGAAGCAAGATATAAAAGTTCAATCATAATTGTAAAATATTTATAGTTTTGAAAAAAAGAATTAATCTTAAATTTGTATTCCGTAAAAACTTTGAGTTTTTTAAATAAGAGCAGAACACATCTGTAGGATTACTTACTATATTTACTTAGGTAATTGATTTATGGGTAAACTTATGATTAAGAATCAGTGCTTTTAGATAAAAATAAGATGAACCAGATCGTTAAATACCCAATATTAAAATAAATGGAAAGAGGATTATTATGGCTACCTTTATTAGTAATTTTTTTCTGGTTAACCTGGAGTGGTTGGAATGAATATCAGAAGCTAGAAGCATACAAGGTTTGGGCGGAAGATTTTGATAATGCCAAATTTGATATCTATGCAGTGTTAGGTAAAAAAGATAGTGAAATTACTTGGGGTAAAGCCACTCGCAAGGGAATGATCAATCTCGATCGCTTTTCTTTAGATGAGGTTGAGGAGATTAACTTGTTGGTAGGAGATGAAGTTGTCGATCTAGATAATCTTCCCGATCGAGGTAAGCCGTTTCTAGAATTTACTTTTGGCGATCGCCAACCCACAATCAAAATTCCCTTTACTGATATTAGTTTGGCAGCCAAATGGCTCAACTACATCTATCGAGAAGAATTAACTGCTAAGTAGTGTCTTGTCATATTTATACCAAGAGAAACCTATCTTGTTTCTACCCATATCACAGCCTGAATTAGATTGATTTACTAACCTTGTATAATACACAGACTATACAAGTATCAAATGAAGAGTCGGCATCTTTTTTCGATAGGAATCAGTTTAACTTTGGCGATCGCCTTAAGCCCACAAGTATTATCAGAAACAATTAAATCAGAGCAAAATCAACTTAGTTATCAACAGCCAGATACTGTTGAGCAAAATAATCTAAGCGCGAGGGATCTATACAAATTGGGTAATGAGTTTTTAGCACAGACTAAGTATCAACAAGCTTTAAATTATTACGATCGCGCGATTTCTTTAGAACCAGATTACTATCATGCTTGGTGGGGAAAAGGTGATGTTTGGCAAAAAATGGGTCAGTATACAAAAGCTCTCACTGCATACGATCGCGCAATTGCGATTAACGATAGCGATCGCCAACTTTGGTTTGCCAAAGCCTATACCCTTGAAGATCTCCAACAATATACTGAAGCAGTTAACGCATACGATCGCGCGATCTCCCTCAAAGCCGATTATGCTAATGCTTGGTACAATCGCGGACTTTCTCTCAAAAAATTACGTAACTATCAGGATGCATTAACTTCTTACGATCGGGCGATCGCAATTGACAATCGCGATGCTGATTTTTGGTCTAGTCGCGGTAATGTTTTGGCGATTTTAGAGAAATATTCTGACGCAGTTATATCTTATCAAGAGGCGATTAAACACAATTCCCAGAATGCGGATACTTGGCATAGCTTAGGGATTGTACAGCAAGGATTAAATCAATATGTCGAGGCGATCCAATCTTACGATCGCGCTTTAGAAATTGCTCCTGACGATGGTCACGTTTGGGAGAATAAAGGTATTGCCCTTTATCATCTTCAAGAATACGAACAAGCGATCGTCGCTTTTGATCGGGCGATCGCCAGAGGATCTAATCATGTTGAACTGTGGCTTTATCATGGCAACGCCTGGGGTAAATCAGGAGACTATGAGAATGCTTTATCGTCCTATGAACGCGCGATTAGTATCGATCCTAATAATGCCTATTCTTGGTTCAATCGTGGTGTTGCTTTAACCAGACTAGGTAGATATGAAGAATCAATTGCTGCCTACGATCGCGGATTAAAATTAGACCCCAATAACGATCAAGCCAAACGTCTACGCCAAAATTCTTGGGAACTAAAAAAACGTCAATACCGACGCATTATTATATCATTGGCAAATTAATACGTGTTTTATATGCAATCGACTAAAAGTCAAATGGAACAAGGAAAAAAGATGGTTATTGCCTTTTTCCCTTTTCCATTACCCTCCAACCAAACCTAAAAGTTGAACTTTAGCTGTGTAAATTCAGGTCGGTAACAGCACCCAAACTACTGGAAGAAACTAATTTAGCGTATTTACCCAAAACACCTCTAGAATATTTCGGCTGTCTTGTCTGCCACTGACTACGACGATGGTCTAATTCTGCATCATCCACATCAAGCTGCAACAACTTTTGACGAGCATCAATAGTAATACTGTCTCCCTCATGCACTAGGGCAATATTACCACCCACCGCAGCTTCAGGGGCAACGTGACCTACTACCATGCCATAAGTACCCCCAGAGAAACGACCATCAGTAATTAAGCCGACAGAGTCTCCTAAACCCGCACCAATGATTGCCGAGGTGGGAGCGAGCATTTCTCGCATTCCTGGTCCTCCTTTAGGACCTTCATAACGAATTACGATTATATCGCCTGCATTAATTTTGCCGTCTAAGATAGCATCAAGACATTCTTCTTCCGATTCAAAGACTCTAGCAGGGCCAGTTATTTGAGGATTTTTAACACCGCTAATTTTAGCCACTGAACCTTCACTAGCTAGATTACCTTTTAGTACTGCTAAGTGTCCTTCTTTATATACGGGATTATCCCACTGACGAATTACATCTTGATCTGCAGCAGGAGTTTCGGGAATATCGGCTAAAGTTTCTGCAATGGTTTTACCAGTAACAGTTAAAGCATCGCCGTGTAACAAGCCGTTAGTTAAAAGGATCTTCATTACTTGAGGAATACCACCCGCATGGTGGAGGTCTACCGTAACGTATTTGCCTGATGGTTTGAGATCGCAAATTACGGGGACACGCTGACGAATAGTTTCAAAATCATCGATAGTTAAATCTACTCCAATGGTATTAGCGATCGCCAGTAGGTGCAATACAGAGTTAGTCGAACCACCCACAGCCATAATTACCGTAATAGCATTTTCAAAAGCTTTGCGGGTGATAATTTGACTGGGTAAGATTTGCTGTTTAATTGCCTCTACTAAAGCAAAAGCAGACTTTTCCGTACTCTCCGCTTTTTCTTCATCTTCTGCTGCCATCGTCGAGGAATAGGGCAAACTCATTCCCATCGCTTCAAATGCGGAAGACATAGTATTAGCGGTAAACATTCCTCCACAAGAACCAGCCCCAGGACAGGCTTTGCGCTCGATCGCATCTAATTCTGCTTCGTCGATCTTACCCGCACTAAATTGCCCTACCGCTTCAAATGCACTAACTACGGTTAAATCTTCGCCGTTGTGCTTACCTGGTTTAATCGTGCCACCATAAACAAAGATACTGGGAATATTCATTCTGGCGATCGCCAACATTGCTCCAGGCATATTTTTGTCGCAACCACCTACAGCTAGCACAGCATCCATACTTTGACCGTTGCAGGCAGTCTCAATCGAGTCGGCAATCACATCGCGGGATACTAGGGAATATTTCATCCCTTCCGTACCCATAGAAATTCCGTCGCTAATCGTAATTGTGCCAAACATCTGTGGCATTGCCCCTGCATCCCGCAGGGCAGACTCTGCCCGTAAAGCTAAAGTATTGATGCCCATGTTGCAGGGAGTAATCGTACTATAGCCATTAGCCAAACCCACAATCGGCTTAGTAAAATCATCATCACCAAAACCTACCGCCCGTAACATAGCACGGTTGGGCGATCGCTGGTTGCCCTTGGTTACTTCTTGACTTCTTCGATTATCAGCCATTTCTCTGTTCTCCTATTAATTCGCAGCTAGAGTTAGGAATCGCTTAAAACCTGTAACTATAACCCTTGCAGATAAACAAAATTATAATCTCCCAGCTATCGCTTAAAGATAGACAAGAGATTAAATTAAACATAGAAAAAATCTATCTTGAAGACTGATATTACTCATTCATATTTTTATATGTAGCTACCGAAGAAGGAGAAATACGGTTGAGGTAGCGGAAAATCCAGTATTTTAAAACTGTGTCCAAAATTACAGGAAAGGTAGCAATAAAGAGAAAGTTAAATTCACGATTTTCGGGTAAGCCCAAATGGCGGGCAATACCTTCGAGAATAATTTCCCAACCGTGGGGAGAATGATAACCCACAAACATATCAGTAAGAAGAATAATTAAAAAAGCCTTGGCACTATCACTCAAACCGTAGGCTATTTCATCGAGGAATGACTTGATAATTTGAATTTCTCGCTGACAAAAATAGATAATTGCTGCAAAAGATATTAAGGAAAATAAATCGGCAAAAACATTACCGATCGCATTAATACCGCGATCGCGAAATTCTTCTGATAATTCTTCTGCTTTTAATTTTATGGCTGCTTCTTCTTGCTCTTGGGAGATAGGAGGCATTATGCCGATCATACTCCGAAAATGAAGTTGTTCTTCATAACGATGTAACTCCATAAAGGCTTCTTCTTCCATATCATTATTAATAAATAAAACTTCTTGTTCGTGTTCGACAAAATAGTTTCGTACCAGAGGAGTAATAATTAAACTTTTACTAGCTTGATGAGTTAATAAAGGAACAATAATTAATATTAATAAAAAGCGAATTGAAATTGCTGTTTTGTTGCGACTTTTACGAAATTTTTTAACTACTTCTTCTTCCGTATCTTCCGCTTGAGGATCTATTTCTTGTCTAATACGGTTGAGCGTACGCATAAAAGAACGAGGAATGACGCTAGTTTTGTCGGTAATTGTTTCCGTATTACTATCTTTATCATTATTATCTTGATCTGCTCTATTTAAAGCTAAGGTACGATTATTTTTATCAATAATAATACGGTTGTTTTTTTGATTCTTTGACAAACGACGAGTCTGAATTATCTCAATTTCTTCATCGCGAGGATTATTATACTTATCGGTTACTGCATCAATAAAAGCTAACTTCTCGACTACGCTAAGTTCTCTTAGTTCGTTGTCAAAACCATTGGTATAGCGAACAATACTCCTACTAGAATCATTTGCCTGAATGTCCGAAAAAATTAACAGACCTCGACTAATTTTAAATTCTGCTAACCTAGCTTTAATGGTGTTGAGATAGCTATTGACATCATTACGAAATACCTTGATTACACTCTGAGAATACTCTACAGAGCTTGCCGAAACAATCTGACCCTCAAAATGATCATCTTCGATCGCCTTAATCTTAATCGCTGCACTATAGGCTGCATCTAAAGCCCTTTCGGGAGTAGCCGATAGCCAACGTCTACCAGCATTGAATATATCTTGAAGTTTCATTAATTTTAAACAACACCATCAACAAGTGAGATCGAAGTTTTGCTTATTTAAATATAGAGAGCAGAATTATAACCTTTATGATACTGAAGTATCGGGTTGAATTCACATTACTATTCTCTATTAATCAAATTCCGCAATTACGTTTAATTTCCATAAGTCTTTCTCCCGCATTGTTGGTGCGATAAGCGGTAAGAACTATCTCGCCAGCTTCACTTATTTTAGCCCCCCTAGCGGGTCGAACTCTGCCCTTGGCTGTTTCGACGGGTGCGGGAGTGGTTGAAGCAGAATTATCTTTGCCATTGACTATGACATTGAGAGAATTTAATGGCAATTCTGGTGCGGGTAAAATACCACCTTTACCAGTAATATTTAAACCATTATTAGCTGCGGTTTCTCGATCTGCTTGGCAAGCTTGTTGGCTGGTTTCTTCTGGTACGACTATATTTGTGGATAGTTGCGCTGCACCTTGAACGGGATTAATACCTGGAGTCGAAATGGCGATCGTACCGTCTAGACTAAACTCCGAACTGGCGTTGATATCGTTGGTAGCTTCGCTCAAAGGACGTTCTTCGATGCCAAATAAAGCTTGTGCATCAATGTTTATATTACCACCCTGTCCGCGATCGGCACTGGCAATAATATCGTTATCACCATCGGGAAATGCCACGATAAAATTAGTATCGATGTTTAAGTTACCACCATTGGCTTCGTTCCTAGCTTCGGCGGAGATAAAACTATTGTTACGTAGAGTGATATCTTCAGATATTCGCAAATTGATAATTCCGCTTTCATTTCCGACAAACTGAGTAGCTGCTTCAATTCTGCCCGAGTTGTTTAGCTCAATAGAATTAGCAGTAATGTCAATACTTCCTGGTTGACCAGTACCTGGATTATTTTCTCTAATATTGTCAAAATTTGTCGCTTCAATAGTGCCACCGTTGGCAATAGTTAAATTTCGAGTAGTAATAAATACATCTCCTCCATTACCGTTTTGATTTAGAGCGTTGGCAGAAATACCGCTACGGAAACGTTCAATAGAACCGTTGATAAATATTGATTCGTTGGCATCGATCGCAATATTGCTAGCATTACCAGAACCGCCAGTATCAGCACCAACTCTTCCGCCATCGACCAAATTGAGATTGGTAGTCGAGATAGTTATTCCTCCCGCATCTCCTTGAGCATCAAGATTGACCAAACTAGTAATGCCACTAGAGAAACCATCTGAAGTTTTTCCCGAAATATTCATATCGCCTGTAGCCGTAACGTTAACCAACCCTGCATTACCCGTCCCAAAGGTATCAGCAGCAATTTGACCGCCATCGACCAGATTGAGATTAGTAGTTGAGATAGTTATTCCTCCTGAATCCCCCTCTGCATTAGAATTAACAGTACTACCAATGCCACTAGAAAAATTGCCTGAAGTTTCCCCCGAAATATTAATGTCACCCGTAGCCGTAACACTAACCATTCCTGCATTACCCGTCCCAAAGGTATCAGCAGCGACTCTTCCCCCATCGACCAGATTGAGATTGGTAGTCGAGATAGTTACCCCTCCCGCATCTCCTTGAGCATCAGGATTAACCAAACTAGTAATGCCACCGGGAACCCCCTCTAAGTCTTCTCCCGAAATATTAATGTCGCCCGTAGCCGTAACACTAACCATTCCTGCATTACCCGTTCCCAAAGTACTAGCAGCAACATTACTCCCATCAACCAGATTGAGATTAGTAGTTGAGATAGTTATTCCTCCTGAATCACCTTCTGCAGCAAAATTGACCACACTACCAATACCACTTTGAAAATCATCTGAAGTTTCTCCCGAAATATTAATATCACCTGTAGCTGTAACGTCAACCGCCCCTGCATTGCCCGTCCCAAATGTACTAGAATCAATTCGACCACCATCAACCAGATTGAGATTAGTAGTTGAGATAGTTATTCCTCCTGAATTTCCCTCTGCATTAGGATTGACTCCACTGGTAATTCCACTAGGGAAACTGCTTGTGTCTTCCCCCGAAATATTCATATCGCCCGTAACTGTAACGTTAACCGCTCCTGCATTCCCCGTTCCAAAGATACTAGCATCAACTTTTCCCCCATTAAGCAATTCTAGAGAACCAGTATTGATGATTATATTTCCCGAATTTCCTATACCTATAGAGGCAACTTGATTACTGACAGTCCCCTCATTAAGTATGATATTTTCAGCTACATCAATAGCTATGTTTCCTGCCTGAGCTTCGGGATTAGTCGATTCGGAGCTAATTCCGCCTCGAATGAAACTACTACCAAACTCTCCCGCCTCTAAAGTTAGGTTTTTAGCATCAACACTAATATTGCCTCCTCCTGTGCCTCTTGCATCTATATCCGCACCATTGGTCAAAGTAATATTGGCTAAAGTAGCATCTTGAGGAAAACTCACACTACCATTTTCTTCTAAACCTACCGTTCCCGCTTCAGCTAATCCGCCAAGATAGATATTGCCACCACTAGCGGTAGCTTCTCCCGCCTCAAAATTAAGATTGCCACCAACAAAAGCTAAGTTATTACCCGAACTAACTTCCAATCCTACAAAGTCATTTGCGCTGTTTTGAGCAAAGGAGCGATTGACAATATCGCCAGGATTATCTCGAAAACCGAGACCAATTGGGGCATTCACCGTTAAGATAGGCTGTTCTAAATTTTCTACTGCGCTAAACTCGACCTCTTCAAACAAAATACTGCTAGCAGTGCTGCCGTAAAACGAACCGCCAATGTCTAATCTGGCATTATTACCGAATATAATTCCTGCGGGATTGATCAAGAATAAACTAGCACTACCATTTACCCGAATTGCCCCATCGATGTTAGATATATTACCGCCTGTTACCCGACTGAAAATATTGGATATATTATCGGCATTGTTGAAAAAAGCTTCGTTGTCAGTAGGGACAGAAAAATCTTGAAAAGAATGAAATAAATTACCTCCCCTAGTCTCACCGCCTGTAATTTCGGCGACGTTGCCATTTTGATTGACTTGGGTATCAACAGTATTGTCACTCTTTACTTGAGCAAGACTTGCTTTGGCAAATAAAGTAGAACTACAGAAACAAGCAACAGTCCCCAAGTAGAGTTTTAATAAGACGTGTAGAGCTTTAAATATTGGTAGCATTTTGAGTGTTATAAGTAATCCAGGTTCAAAAATACTACCATCGTTAAGAAAATAAATAATGCCAATAAGTTGAAAAATCGCTCTAAATAAGCTTATTTCTCCCAGTTTTTGAGAATTTTCTCACAATGGCGATCGCGATTACTTCACTATCACTTAAGCTAGGTCTAAGTATTACTTTGCTTATTTTTCGTAATAGAGAGTCTCATAACAATACTTTTCGGTTAAGCCTGTTTATTGATTGGTTGTTTTGAGTAATAGGTTATAGGTTATCAACACCTGTTATACAAGAAGTATTGAGTCCCATCGAACATATACAAGATGCTTATTTTATCGCTTTGGATTACAGGAACATCTCGTACTGGTAAAACCTCTCGTTTAGTAGCAGAATTTTCTAGTTGGGTGAGAAAGCAGCTAGTAAAGCCAAAAGTTACAGCTTTACCACATAATTTAGGTTCTGCAGTACTAGTATTTGCTGCTAATAATAGTAATCGTCGCGAATTGAGCGATCGCCTGACCTCTGCTGTCGAGGGGACTTATCCTGCAGTATGTAAGACTCCCGTGGGTTTTGTAACTGATGAAGTAATGTTATTTTTCCCCCTGATTTTTGAAGAACTACAGCTTAAGGCACAATTTCCTCTCAGATTGCGTCCCGAAACCGAACAAGAATTGGCGACTCAACTATGGCGAGAACAGTCAGATTGGCAAACCTTGTGTGAATTTGACAATGAATATCGAATTGTCCGTCAAACCCTGGATTTAATGCAACTAGCAGGGGCAAGCTGTGTACCTACAGAAGATATTTCAGTAATGTTGCAGTCGGGATTATCAGGATTAGATCTAAGTAATGAAAACCAAAGCTATCTTTGGCAAAGGATGGGAGAACTACTATTGCTGTGGCGGGAATGGTGTTTAAATCGCGGTTTACTAAGCTATGGTATTATTTACGAGCTTTACTGGCGTTATTTATTACCTAACCCTAAGTATCAGCAGCATTTAATTACACGTTATCGAGCAATTTTTGCGGACGATCTTGATGATTATCCTGCGATCGCTGGCGCTCTCTTGGAGTTGATGTTAGATAACGGCGTAGATGGAGTGTTTACTTACAACCCTGATGGCAAAATTCGTCTTGGACTAAATGCCGATCCTGATTATTTACAAGGTTTACAGAGTTACTGCCAGTCTATACAAACTAGTTTTCAATTAGAGAATCTGGCAATAGAATTTGCCGATAATGCGATCGCCTTAGTTACCGAACAAGCTTATCTAATTGAAGCACCAGAATCAATCCAAGCTTTACAAACCATTTCTCGTGCAGAATTATTGCGACAAACTGCCGAAGTAATTATTGATGGGGTACAAAATAAAGGTATACAGCCAGGGGAAATTGCCATTATTGCTCCTGGTTTAGATGAAATTGCTCGCTATAGCCTAATTGAAATTCTAACTGCTAAAGGCATTCTGGTTACTCCCCTCAACGAACAACGCCCAATTATTAGCTCTCCACTAGTAAGAAGCCTATTAACTCTATTGGGGTTAGTTTATGCAGATCTCGGACGCTTAGTAGAGCGAGATGCGATCGCCGAAATGTTAACTATATTTAGCCAACAGCCTCACAATGGCAAGTTAGTTCCAGATATCGACCCCGTTAGGGCAGGCTTGATCGCTGACTATTGCTATCATGTAGACCCCGAACATCCATATCTGGCATCAGTAGAAACTTTTCAACGTTGGGATCGTTTGGGACATCAAGCAACCAATGCCTATCAAAAAATTATTAGCTGGATTGAAACTAGCAAAGCCAAGCAGCAACAACAAAGTTTTTACACCCCGACGGTTTTATTATCAGAAGCAGTTGCCTATTTCTTTAATAATGGTGCATACTTAACCAGCGATCGCATTGCGAACTTGCGAGAATTAATGGAAACCGCCCAACACTTCTGGGAAGTAGATCGCAGGTTACGACAAAATGAACCCAGTTTTCAAACTCAAACTGCTACCGTGGCACAATTTATTTTATTATTGCGTCGTGGTACAATCACCGCTAATCCTCGACCCTTACGACAGTTTACGCCTAAAGTTGGTGCGGTTACTTTAGCAACTGTTTTCCAATATCGCTCTCTACGTAAATCTCACCGTTGGCAATTTTGGTTAGATGCTAGCTCGCCACTTTGGTCGCAAGGTGGTGCTGCCACTCTATTTGCTGCGCCTCTATTCCTCAAGCAGTGGACGGGTAAAACCTGGATGCCTGAAGATGATTATGAGCTAGATAATCAGCGTTTGCAGCGTATTCTCAAAGACATTTTAGCAAGAGCAGAATCCCAAATATTTTTGTGCCACAGCGATCTAGGAGTCAATGGCACAGAACAAGCGGGAGCATTATTACCCTTGGTTCATGCTACAAGACAATATTCAGTGAACGAACCCGACGTTCAATAATTACTTTTGATTATATAGTCGTTCTAATCAACTTAATAGTACTTTTGTATTAATGAGAAACCGAACTTACTTACTTATACTAAATCCGCTTGGTAAAAGTAGTGTTTAGTTTCTCAGCTAAAGTTTTCAAAACTAATGCTCGCTACTCGTTACTCGCTACTCGTTTAAAAATCACCTGATTCTTATTTAGAATGACTATAAATAGTTGCTCCATCTAGCACCATAGTATTTAACAAAACAGGAGATAGCTGACTTAGATCTACATTGGCTTCCATTAGAGTAACTTGGCTGTAGTTAGGATGAGGATTGGTCAATTTCCAACGAAAGGTGTGGAGAATATCCCATTCTGCTTGATGAGCACTAGAATTCATAGCTGTTACTCCTACCAAATGAGTAATAAACTCTACTGCTTCTCCTGGTTGGAGACGATAATCTGCGGGGGCATCTTCAAAAACTAGTTCAAACTGTTTGAGATTATTATAATTACGAAAATGATGGCGATGTCTACAGCGATCGCACTCTACCACATCCCAATAGAAAGGATATTGATCAGCAAAATCGTAAGGATAGCCACCTTCGGGAGGATCGTTGTAGGGTGTTTTTAAGGTTTTTCCCGTCGTATCGGCAATGCCATGAGGATCTTTCTCAACATAGTTTACCCAATTAAAATGGTCGTACCCTAGCTCAGATGCTAGTTTGTCTAGTTCAATTTTTTCTCCCTGGCTGTTTCGAGGGGAAAACTGAGTAATAATTCGCGCTCCTAGAAATATATGATTGATGTTTTGAGAATAGTTGAACCCGTCTTTACTCCTTGGTTTTGAAATGTTAGTTTTTTGGTTACTACTTGATTGGTTAGATTCCGCTATGGCTACATGATTCTGTGCAGGAATAAAAAATAAAGCACCCATACTCAAAGTGCTAATAAATATATTTTTAAAATTCATTGATAATATTGAAACTTATTATATACGTATATATTACTACGTACTTATACTTAATAGTTTCTAATACGAGATAAATTTGCGGAATCTTGACATAAATAGCATTTGCGTAAACAGTATCTTAATAAAGAAAGCTTGGACAATATAAAAATTATTTAAATGAATTTACCTAAAGTAGGACAACTATTAAAAGAAACGTTCCAACAGTGGCAAGAAGATAAAGCATCTCGAATTGCAGCAGCCTTGGCTTACTATGCGGTTTTTTCCATCTCTCCTCTATTAGTAATTGCGATCGCTATTGCTGGGACTTTTTTCGGACAAGATACCGCCCAAGAGCAAATCACCGAACAGCTAACAGCTTTGGTTGGAGAAGACGGAGTTAAGCCGATTTTGATGGCGCTCAATAATATTAGCCAGCCAAAAATTCGGGGAGTAGCATCGCTAATTAGTATTGGAGTATTGTTGCTAGGGGCTTCAGGTATATTTGCTCAGTTGCAAGACGCATTAAATACCGTATGGAAAGTAACGCCCCAACCAGGACAAGGATTACTACCCTTTATTCGCAAGCGAGTATCTTCATTTTTTATGGTACTGGCGATCGGCTTTTTACTGATGCTATCGCTGATTTTAAGTGCAGTTGTCGCTACTCTAAGTAGATATCGTACAGACTTTTTGCCTGGTTCGAGTATTTTGTGGGAAAATCTCGACTTTGTTGTCTCCTTGGGGTTAATGACTTTTTTGTTTTGCTTGATGTTCAAATACGTCCCAGATGTCAAAATTGCCTGGAAAGATGTTGTTGTGGGGGCTGTAATTACCGCAGTTCTATTTTTGTTTGGCAAATTTTTATTAGGAGTATACCTGAGTCAAGGTAGTCTTGGTTCTGCCTATGGTGCTGCTGGATCTCTAATCGTACTTTTAGCCTGGATCTACTATTCAGCCCAGATTATTTTATTAGGCGCAGAATTTACTCAAGTTTACACTCAGATGTATGGTTCAAAAATACGACCGACAAAACACTCTCAAATAAATGATTGAATGAATCTCAACTTTTATTAGTTAAGTAATACAAAAATAATCTAAATGTAGACCAGAATATACTACAAAATTAGTACTATTTATTTTATCCCCAAAAGCTTAGGCTTAGTACCTATTCAATCAATGAAACAAGTTATCTCTCCCTTATTACAAATTGGTATCTGTACTGTTGGCTATCTATACGCCACGAGCAACGTAACTTTAGCCCAGGTAAAGAGTGACGGTACAGTTAATACTCAAGTCAATCAAAATGGGAATGTTGCTGAGATAACGGGAGGAGAAACTAGAGGGAGTAACCTATTTCATAGCTTTCAAGACTTTTCCGTGTCTACAGGAAATGAAGCGTTTTTCAATAATGCCGATAGTATCTCTAATATCTTCAGTCGAGTCACAGGCGGTAATGTTTCCAATATTGATGGTGCAATTAGAGCAAATGGTAGTGCTAGTTTATTTCTGATTAACCCCGCAGGTATTATTTTTGGAGAGAATGCCAGGTTAGATATTGGTGGTTCATTTTATGGGAGTAGCGCGAGTAGTATTCTGTTTGAGAATGGAGAATTTAGCGCAGCAGATTTAAATAATCCTCCTTTATTGACGGTTAATGCACCTATTGGTTTAAATTTACGCGATCTGCCTGGAAATGTTGTTAATTCAGCGGTGAGTAATAATGTTGGTTTGGCGGTAAACCCAGGAGAAACCATTTCTTTTGCCGGTAATGAAGTTAGTTTTGACGGAGGAATTGCTACCGCACCAGGGGGAAAAGTTGAAGTATTAGGAGATAAAGTAAGTTTAATTAATAATGCTGCGATCAATGTCTCTGGCGAAACGGGAGGCGGTACGATATTAGTTGGTGGAGATTATCAAGGAGTGGGTAGTTTAGTTAATGCTAGTCGGACTTATATTGATGATACTGTCACTATTAATGCTAATGCTTTCAGCAATGGTAATGGAGGCAGAGTAACAGTCTGGGGAGATGAAGTCACAGTATTTTATGGCAATATTTTTGTTCGTGGTGGTGATGTTTCAGGTAATGGTGGTTTTGTCGAAGTATCGGGAAAAGAACACCTAATCTTTCGGGGAAATGTCGATACAACAGCAGTAAATGGCTTTACAGGAACATTACTGTTAGATCCGACTAATATTCTTATTGCCAATGGTTCGGGAGATAGTGCAGTAGATGGAGATGATACCTTCACAGGAAATAACTCTAATACAGCAGGAAGTATTCTTAGTAATCCTCTTAGCGAAATAAACGACGATGCACCAACAACCATTTTTGAAAGCGAGTTGGAAGGGTTATCGGGAGATACTAATATTATGCTCCAGGCAACTAATAATATTACGATTCAAGACTTAGCCGACGACGAATTAACTTTAGCTGCTGGAAATGGTGTCATTGCTTTTGCTGCCGATGCTGATGCCGATGGCATTGGAGATTTTGTGATAGAAGATAGTAACTTTGTTCTTGTTAACGAAGAGACACCTCTAAACTTTGCCGATAATGTTGATACCATCAAAACGAATGGACGTAGTCTTGCCATTTCTGGAGCAAATTTAACCATTGGTAACATCGATACTTCTCAAGTTATGGACTCTAATTCGGGAACAAATGGGTTCATAACTCTTGATGCTACTAATGGCAATATAAAAGTTGTAAATCTCGACAGTTCTGACGAATTTCGTGCTGGTGGAAACGACATAACATTAACCGCGACCAAAGATATTAATTTAATATCTAACACTGGAAACGCCAGTTTAACCTCTCAACCAGATCTGGGTGTTAAAACAGATGGTGGAGATTTAATAATTAATGCTGGCGAAAACATTGTGTTTTCTAGTGATACTGACACTAGTGATTTTAATTTCAACGGTAGTGAAGTTAGCTCAGGAAATATTCAAATCATTGCTGAAGAAGAAATTACTATAACCAATAGTCGCATTGGTACTTCTATTTTTGCATTTAATGATGAAGATGCTAAAAATAACGCTGGCAGCATATCTATAGTATCTGGTTCTACAACTACTCTAATCAATAATTCAATTTATACATATAGCGTCTATGCTAGCAGATCTGGTGATGTGACTATTACAGGCACATCGGTTTTGCTAAACAATACAAGCCTAAATAATTTTGCTGATGGTAGTCAGTCAGGAAATATCAATATCCATGCAACTGATGGCACTTTAGAGCTAGAAAGGAATAGAAATGAATTTCCTACGACTAGCAATACTATCACTACTGGAATTTCCGAAAGCATTTATGAAAATGACCCTACTCGTCAAACTGGTGGCAATATTACAATCACAGGAAACTCTATAGTTATAAATAATTACAATCTGGATACTCGTGTTGGAGACGATAGTGGGTTTAGGAGTAATTCGGGTTTGGGTGATGGGGGAAATATTACTATTAGAGGGGAAACTGTAAAAATTCGTAACAACTCTAATATTGCTACTGAGACATTTGCAATAGGAAATGCAGGAGATGTATTGATTGAAGCTATTAACAGTGGTAGTTTTGAACTAATAGATAGTTCAATTACTACTAATAGTAATGGAGCTGGTAGTGCGGGTAATACAACTATTGATGCTGGCTCAATATTAATTACGAAAGGAGCAAAAATTGCGGCTGAAGTTGGAGAAGAATCCTTCACTTTTGATCCTGATATTACAGTAACCGATCCAGATAATATTTTAGCAGGTGCTATAAATTTCAATGCTACTGAAAATATAACTATTAGCAATAACAGTGAAGTTTCTGCTTCTACTTCAACAAGAGGGATTGGAGGAAACTTGAATGTTACTACTCCAAATGTACTGACAATTCAGGATAATTCTCGATTAGGTGTGGATAGCAAAGGAGAAGCACAAGCGGGAAATATTACAATTAAAGCTAATTCACTAAACTTAGAAAATAACGGAGAAATTTCTGCTGTAACTGCTTCTGGCAGAGGTGGATTGTTGGATATTAATGTAAATAATATTTTATCTTTGCGGGATAGTAGCACAATTTCTACCAGAGCAGAGGAAACTGGCGATGGAGGAAATATCGATATTGATACCAAGTTTGTAATTGCTTATCCTAGCGGTAACAATGACATAATCGCTGATGCCCAACAAGGAACAGGAGGGAATATCAATATTAATGCTGAGTCATTATTTGGTATTCAAGAACGCGCTTTAAGTTCTCAAACTAATGACATTAATGCTAGTTCAGAATTTAGTCTAGATGGCAATATCACAATTACTACTCCTGATGTTAATCCCGTTCAGGGAGTAACAGAATTACCGACTAATGTAATTGCTCCACAAGAAACAACCCAACAAGTTTGTCAAGCTAATCGAGAATCAGCAGTTAACAATGGTCTGACTATTACTGGCAAAGGTGGTATTGTAGCCGAACCAGGATTACCTTTAAATTCTCTCAATGTCACAGTCAATGGCAAAACCAATCCAACCTCAACTATTCCCTCCCCCATGGAAACTAGTCAAGGTAAAATTCAACCAGCTAGAGGAATTAAAATAACTGAGTCTGGAGTGATAATTTTAACAGCATATCGCACTAATAACTCAGGCGATCGCATTCCTGATAGTTCAGCTAACTGTGGTCAAATATAGCCGTACAAAGTTACGTTTGGACAGATCAGTTATCTGCTCGGAAGTAGCGAGTAGCAAATAGCAAGGATGTCAAGCACGCTGATACGTAGCGTCAGTTCAGGTTAAGAATAAAATTTGATAACTCAACTTTCTTCTTTTCTCGATTTTTAAATCTTGAACGCCTAGCAATTAAACCTCTTATGCGAAGCGGTATCCTTTAGGGCTGTGTCTTATCCGAAGGTGTATCCTTTAGGGCCGTGGTTTATTAAAAGAAAGATAAAATAAGCAACGGAGTAATAAAGATTAAAGCTTCCACGCGAACTCACGTTACGTAATGCTATATCTTGAGATTTTTAAGATTTTAGAAAATTCTGCTTAGATACTCAAACGTTAATTAACGTTTACTGCTGGCGACTTTAATTAAGTATTCCGCCTCAGTGTATAAATCTTTCTTACTTTCAACTCGATCAACAAACAAAATGCCATCAAGATGATCCAATTCATGTTGAAAAATGCGGGCGACAAAATCTGTCAGAATCTCTTGCTTTATTTCGTCTTCTATGGTGGTATATTCGACCGTTATTTCTTGGTATCGAGGCACTAACCCTCTCACATTGGGGACGCTAAGGCATCCTTCCCAGTCTTTGACTACTTGTGTTCCATGAGTGGTAATTCTAGGGTTAATCATGGCGGTAGGCTGCATGGTGGGCGCATTCGGGTAGCGATCGCTTGGATGAGAAGCAATAATAAACAATCTTTGGGAATTAGAAATCTGTGGTGCTGCAATTCCTACTCCATTATTAGCAATCGCTGTGGCAATCAAAGATTCTACCAATTCGCGATCAATATTTGCCACTGGTTGGGCTTGCTCTCTCAGTACAAAATCACCAATCTGAGCTATTTTAGCTATTTTATTCATCAATCAAAACTCGCTACTCACTACTTCTACAAGGTTATCAAGTTTCCCCTGCATGATAAGAGCTTCTGACCAAAGGAGCAGAGCGCACGTGAGAAAAGCCCAACTCTTGAGCAATATGACCCAAACGAGTAAACTCATCGGGATGCCAGTATTTTTGTACGGGTAAATGAGCTAAAGAAGGACGCATATACTGACCAATAGTCAGGCGATCGCAATTTATTGCCCGTAGATCTTTCATCGCTTGAATAATTTCGGCTTCAGTTTCCCCTAAGCCCAACATTAAACCAGATTTAGTCGGAATATTAGGATTGATTTGCTTAACTAACCTCAAGACATTTAAAGAGCGATTGTATTTTGCTCCTCTGCGGACTGGTGCTTGTAAGCGTTCTACCGTCTCTAAATTATGATTATAGCAAGCGGGTTGAGCAGTGGTAACGGTTGCTACTCTTTCTTTTTGCTCGTTGACAGCGTTTTTACCACTCCAAAAATCAGGAGTAAGTACTTCAATCTGAGTCTGAGGATTCGCTAGTCTTACAGCTTCGATTACTTTGACAAACCATCCTGCACCGCCATCGTTGAGATCGTCCCTAGCCACGGAAGTTAAAACTACATAGCGCAAGCCAAGTAAACTAACTGCATCGGCTACCTTTCTCGGTTCATCAGGATCTAAAGTCATTGGTTGATGACCTTTTTCCACCTGACAAAAAGCACAGGCGCGAGTGCAGGTTTGCCCCATCAACAAAAAAGTCGCAGTCTGATTGGCGTAACATTCACCACGATTCGGGCATCTGCCCTCTTCACAGATCGTATGAATATTTCTTTGCTTGATAATTTTTTGGACAGTAGATAGTTCGCTAGCTTTGCCAATTGGTCGTTTCAACCACGGTGGTAAAGAAATAACTTCGGTGCGCCAGTTATCTGTGGTATAAAGCGATTGTTGAGATTTATTCATTGTGGTTTGCGATCGGCAATATTACCGATTCACATAGTAATATAGATTACAAAAATAATTAGCCTTTAAAAGTTCTTTTCCTGTTATTTTAATAGATTAAAAGGGAACTCTAAGCTTGTAAACTGAAGCTAAACTGCTAAAACCAGTCTAGAAAAGCTCAGGCATAAGGCGTTAGGAGATTAGGAGTAGATAGTGTCAAGCCACAAAATTCTAGTTATTGACGACAGCAAAGTCATCAGAATGCGAGTCAAAGATATGCTACCAGACGGCAACTTTGATGTAATCGAAGCTAAAGATGGTTTGGAAGGATTCAATTTGATTAGAAGCGAGCTTCCTAATCTGATTATGCTTGATTTTCTGCTGCCCAAAATGAGTGGTTGGGAAGTATATCAAGAAATTCAAAAACAGCCACAGTATCGTGCTATTCCTTTAGTACTAATGTCTGGTCGTAAGGAAGAAGTAACAGATAAATTAACCGAACCTTTTGAATATTTCTCCTTTGTGGAAAAGCCTTTCGATCGCAATCAATTAGTTGACGCGATTCGAGATGCAATGACCAAAGCCAAAAAACAGCCTCAAGTTACTACCCAAAATGCTTCTAGCCTTGGAGGGAATGTTGCTGATGGTGATATATCTGCTTTGATTGAGGAAATCAAACAACTCAAGCAAAAAGTCACCAAACTAGAACAAGAGTCTGAGCAAACTAAAAAACAATTTAATCAATTGGTGGCATTTATCAAACAAAAGCTTAAATAAACGCAAAACTATTTAATATTTAATTGATGGAAATTTGAGCGTTGAGGGTAGAGGTGATGTTTTGACCGTGTTCTACAGGGACAACAGAACCCGAAACGGGGGCAGCATATTCGGGAATAGCACTAGCTGCTAAAGGTATATGGCGATCGCTAACTACTAAACCGAGAGTGGGATCGTAGCCCCGCCAACCCGCGCCAGGCAAGTATACTTCCACCCAAGCATGTAAATCTCTACTAGACATATTTTGATCGCCTTCTTGGTAGCCACTGACAAATCGCGCAGCAATGCCCATAGCGCGAGCTACTTCCATAAATAAGACTGCATAGTCTCGACACGAACCCTCTCTGCGAGTCCAGGTAATACCAGCGGGAAAGGGTGCGCCTGTATCTCTGATGATGTATTGGCAATCTTGATAAATACGCTGATTAAGATTAAACAGAAAATTCAGAGTATTACCGTGGGTTTTTAGGGCAATTTCTTGAGCTAGTTGTAAAGCTACTCCATCAGGAATCGAGCTATAGGTTTGTAAATATGGCTTTAGCTGTTGGTATAAGGAATGAGGATAATCAAAAGGAACCGTATTTGCCTTTGGTTCAAGAATATAATTAAAAGGATTGGTACAACTAGTTTCTACTTTAGCTAGAATTCCGATATTCAACTGTTGCGTAGGATTATCAAACCACAGTTTGATCAAATTATTACCGTCGAGATCGACGAAATCCGATCTACCTTGAGGTTGAGGAAATACCGTTAGAGAAAAATTGCTAAGTTGAGTAAAGCGATCGCTTCTAGGACACAATCTAAGCAGATGAGGTTTGAGAAAAACTGGCTGACTGTAGCTGTATGTTGTTTGGTGGCTTATCTGATATAACACTATAAGAATCTTCTAGAGCGATAAAGGTAGTATAAATCTCATTTCCTACTTCATTAATTGAGTTTTGCATACCATCAAGAAATTCATGTAAACCCGACAGAATAATATCTTCAATCGTCAAATAATTAAGCTCAGAACACAATTTACCCAAAGCTCTTTCTGCACCGTTACACCAAGTACCTGGAGATGTCTGTGTAATTTCGTGGAGACATTGTTGTGCTTGCCACAGACAAAAATAGATCGATCGCGGAAACTGGCGATCTAAAATCAAGAATTCTGCCACGCTGCTAGGGGTAATATGATGTTCGCTTTTACGATACATTTCATAAGCACTGGCAGATTTTAGCAAAGATATCCATTGAATCCGATCTAAAGGCGTACCCACCCATTCAGCAGAAGGTAATAGTAAAAAGTATTTTACATCCAAAATACGAGTGGTTTTATCTGCTCTTTCTAATAACCTACCAAGTTGTCCAAAATGCCATCCTTCGTTATGGGACATGGTAGCATCCATCACCCCTGCAAAGCGGTGGCTAGCCATTTTTACCCGATTAAACAGTTTGGGCAAAGCACTCAAAGATTTTATACCAGACGCTTCTTTGAGCATCAGATAAAAAGAGTTTACTTCCTCCCACATCTCAGAAGAAATAACTTCACGAATCGAACGGGCATTTTCTCTGGCTAGTTTAAGGCAGGAAATAATCGAATTAGGATTATCTAAGTCGAAAGTTAGGAAATGAATTACATTCTCGATATTGGCTTCCTTGTAACGAGAGTTGAACAACGCCAAATCACCCGATACGGAGACTAACGGCTGCCATTGTTGCGGCATTCCTGCGGGCAAATCTAACATCAAATTAAGATTGACATCAACAAAACGGGCAACATTCTCCGCACGTTCGATATAACGGTTTAACCAGTAAATTGAATCTGCAACTCTACTAAGCATAAGGGATCAAGGATGAAGGATGAAGGATAAAAGACCACGAAATATTAGAAATTAATTGTGGGCATATCAAAAAGAAGAAACATTAATATTAATATTTTTCATGGCGCAAGTGATTAGCAAACAAGTTTTGCGTTCTGGTACGTCAGCTGGGGCGCATTATCAAGAAGCCTTTCGCAGTCGTTCTGATGCTGAGTTTATCAGTTATAGGTTATAGGTTATAGGTTATAGGTTATAAAACGAGAAGTATTGGAATTCAACCTCATCCCTTAATTAAGTACCCAAGTATCTTTACTACCTCCACCCTGAGAAGAATTAACTACCAAAGAACCTTTTTTAAGTGCCACCCGAGTTAAACCCCCTGGATTAACGTAGATTTCATCCCCACGGTTAAGAATATAAGGACGTAAATCGACGTGTCTACCTTCGACTTTGCCATCAATTAAAGTTGGTACTCTCGATAAGCTTAGAGTAGGTTGAGCAATATAGTTGCGAGGATTAGCAATAATTTTTTGAGCAAATTCTGCTCTTTCGGCTGCTGTAGAACTAACTCCAATTAGCATTCCATAGCCTCCAGCCTCGTTAGCAGCTTTGACGACTAAATTTTCTAGATTATCTAAAACATATTTTTTATCTGACTCTCGCCAACACAAATAGGTAGGAACGTTATTTAATTTTGGTTCTTCTCCCAAGTAATAGCGAATCATCTCAGGAACATAAGCATAAACTACCTTATCGTCTGCTACTCCCGTACCTGGAGCATTGGCTAGTGCTACTCTACCCTGTTGATAGACTGACATCAATCCTGGTACGCCGAGTAAAGAATCAGGATTAAATGCCAGAGGATCGAGGAAATTATCATCAATGCGACGATAGACTACATCTACTCTACGTAAACCTTTGGTGGTTCGCATTTGTAGATAACCATCTGCTACAACCAAATCCCTTCCCTCAACTAACTCGACTCCCATTTGTTGCGCTAAAAATGAGTGTTCGTAATAGGCAGAGTTATAAATTCCAGGGGTAAGCACGACTACGTTAGGATTGGGCAACTGAGACGGTGCTAAATTGAGTAGAGTTTCTAAGAGTTGACTGGGATAATCATCTACAGGGGCTACCGCCATATTTTGAAATACTTCAGGAAAGGTACTTTTCATAACCCGACGATTTTCTAGCACATAAGAAACCCCAGAAGGCGATCGCAAGTTATCTTCTAATACATACCATCCACCATTTTGATCTCTAACTAAATCTGTCCCCGTAATATGACACCAGATTTTTTTTGGGGGTTTGGCTTCTAAACAAGGTTTGAGAAATCCTGAAGCTGTATAGATTATTTCTGCAGGTATTTTGCCATCCTTGATTATTTTTTGTTCGCCATAGACATCATCTAGAAACAAGTTGAGAGCCTGAATTCTTTGCTTCAATCCTGGTTCGAGATGCGACCATTCACTATTGGGAATGATACGGGGGATAATGTCGAAGGGAAAAATCTTTTCAACACCTTGAGTATCGTTGTAAACATTAAAAGTCACCCCTAGCTTAAATAAAGCAATTTCTGCCGTAGAACGCTGTTGCTCTAATTGGTCGATACCCAAACCAACCATATATTCGATCAAAGAACTAGAATGCGATCGCGGTTTGCCTATTTCTAAAAATAGTTCATCATAAAATTCTTCTGGATCGTATAAGTTAAAGGGCATATTTCGCAGGATGAAAAATTAAGCTATTAATTATAAACTGTTGATAATTAACAGCTTATAGATGAATACAGTATAAGTGATCAATTATTTAATCTATTTTTAGATTTAATCAATTTCTGAAAGCATTGAAGCTCTTTTAAGACTATATTTGATTGAAGCTAAGAGCTAATGGCTAGGGCGTAGCCCTTTATTTATGGGATTTGTGAATTCGATCGCAAAAAAAAAGCGACTGTTTTTTGCAGTCGCTAAAAATGAGGTATGAATCAACAGTTGATTTATGATTAAAATCAACTACTTATTACTTATGTTATGAGAAATTGTATTATGCGTTTTGTTAAATCTCTCAACATAATTTAAAGCAACTACTCTCACTTTTAAATTAAGATACACTTACCTATGATCAAAGATATTTTGATAGTGCGCTCGATCTAACTCGACAAATACAGGAATTGTCTGGAAACATCTTTGTGCAAGCTGATAGCGATCTTCTCTTTGTAACATCTGAGTTAGCTTTGCCTTAATATCGAGCAAGTAACGAACATCATTAGCGGCATAATTATATTGGTCTATGGAAAGATTTTCGGCATTTCCCCAATCAGAACTTTGAGCTTTTTTATCTAACTCCACTTCTATTAATTCTGAAACTAGGCTTTTTAAACCATGACTGCCTGTATAGGTGCGAGCTAATTTACTAGCAATTTTGGTGCAAAAAATCGGTGCGGTTTCGATGTCAAAAGCCACCTTAAATTGAGCTACATCAAAACGTGCATAATGAAAAACTTTGGTAATGTTCCAAGAGGTTAAAAGCTTTTGTAAATTGGGTGCATGAGTTTGCCCTTTGGCAATTCTAATAGCAGTTATAAAGCCTTGAGGATCGCATAATTGAACCAAACAAAGGCGATCTCTTCCCAAAACCAGACCCATAGTTTCGGTATCGATCGCAATCTCATCGGCAGACATATAACGAGCTAAAGTCGCTGTATCTAAATCTTCATCACAAACTTGAACGTTTTCTAAAACCATACTGCCAAATTAATTTTTGAGAATAAAAATTTGAGTGAAGTAGTATTCTCCTTGCGGATTAACTGCTACTCCAATGCCTGTTAAATTATAGTTGCCCTCCATGTTTTTGCGATGACCATCACTTTTAATCCATCCAGCTACTGCGGTAGCCACGGGATTTTGATAGCCCATATTATAAGCAACATTTTCTGCTGCACCACGGTAGTCAATATCATTTTCCAAAGCTGCCACTCTACCCTGAAAACCATCGTGACTAAACTCTACTTGCTGCTGTGCCATATTCTGACTATGAATCATCGCTTGTTTGCTAATCAAAGCATTAAGCTTTAAAGGAGCAAGATTTAAAGAAGTACGATATTTATTAACCTCTTGATGGGTAAATTGAACCATTTGGGTCAATTCCTTTTGCAGATGATGGTTTTTAAGTCGATCGCTTTTGGTTGCTAAAGTCATAGTTGGACTAGCAAATTGAGGAGTCGAAGCATCGCTTGATGTTGACCACCCTGCAAAAAATACGGCGATCGCAGCAGATAAGGAAAGTCTAACAAGTAAAGGAGTTTGTAAAGAACGTCGGGATTTAAACATGGTTTTAAATATGAGAGCAAACCGCTTTATTCTCATTGTAGTTTTTTTGAATTATTACAACTACCGTGTTTGTAACCATTTTTTCCTTCATCTTTTGAAATTCATTTAAAATTTGTCTCCCAAATATTTAGCTACTGTTTGCACGTCTTTGTCGCCTCTACCAGAACAGTTAAAGACAATGCGTTGAGTGCCTGTCAATTGGGGACAAAGCATTTCTAGATAAGCAAAAGCATGGGCAGTTTCTAGAGCAGGAATAATACCCTCTTGTTCAGATAGTAAACGTAGTGCTGCGATCGCTTCGAGATCGGTTACCGCATAGTATTCTGCTCGTTGAGTATCTTTTAGGTAGCTATGTTCTGGACCAACTCCAGGGTAATCTAACCCCGCGCTAATAGAATGAGCTTCAATAATTTGTCCTTGAGAGTCCTGCAATAGATAGCTCATTGCTCCATGTAATACTCCTGGGCGACCTTCAGTAAGGGTTGCAGCGTGTTTACCAGATGCTACACTTTCTCCTGCGGCTTCGACTCCAATCATTCGCACGCTAGATTCGGGGACAAATTCATGAAACAAACCCATAGCGTTTGAGCCACCACCAACACAGGCAATGAGGATATCGGGTAGTCCGCCCCATTTCTCTGCACATTGCTGGCGGGTTTCTCTGCCAATAACCGCATGAAAGTCTCTAACCATCATTGGATAGGGATGAGGTCCTGCAACCGAACCTAAAATATAATGAGTGGTTTCGACGTTAGTTACCCAGTCGCGGATTGCTTGACTAGTCGCATCCTTGAGCGTACCAGTACCAGCAGATACTGGTTCTACTGTTGCTCCTAAAAGGCGCATCCGAAAGACATTGAGCTTTTGTCTTTCCATATCTTCTACGCCCATATAGATGATACATTCCAAACCAAAACGAGCGCAGACAGTCGCTGTTGCTACCCCATGTTGTCCAGCACCTGTTTCGGCAATAATACGTTTTTTGCCCATACGAATTGCTAGTAAAGCTTGAGCCAAGGCGTTATTAATTTTATGCGCCCCTGTATGGTTTAGATCTTCGCGCTTGAGATAAATTTCTGGGGTAAAATCTGGGCGAGTATAGTGTTGACTCAGACGCTCGGCAAAATAAAGGGGATTGGCTCGACCAACGTAATCTTTTAGTAGTCCCTGTAATTCTTGAGTAAAATCTGGGTCGTTTTTATATTTATTGTAAGCAGTTTCCAATTGAGCCAAAGCAGGCATTAAAGTCTCAGGAACATATTTACCACCATAGGGTCCAAAACGTCCTAATTCATCTGGTACTGCGGCATGGTTACTTTTAATTGGAGTAGCAGTCATAAAAGTTTGTTCTAAGTTTAATAGTAGCTGTAATCATTATTCTACAACTGTCCGCTAGGGCGATCGACAATTGTAGACTAGTAATATTTTATATCTTAGACAAAACAGGAAGAACTTAAGGCTAAGTACTACGGATGCTGATGGCTAAAACTTGGTGGCGATCGCTATCTTTAATTATTGGTTAGTTTTTTATTTGATTTCTTAGAAGGTAAAGACAGGTCAACAGTTTGATTTTCTTGACCTTCCAATATTTTGGCTTGCTCAATTAAAGTAGCAGTTTGAGTCAAAACATCGGGTGTAGAATCTTGTCTAAATAAACTAACAATTCCCGATTCATAATTAGATGCGATCGCTAAAAAAGCCCCACCTAAAATATAAATTGGTAAAGGTAACATAAACTGTTTGAGCCAAATACTAAACTCAGCTACCACAAATAAAATTCCCACCCCAAACAACCATGCTTTAAACATTAAACATATCTCCTACTATTAAAAACCTAATTGTCTATTGATATTTACCATCTCCAACTACCTATACCTCCTTTAAAAGGACCGACAATATCTTTGGTGATCCAGCCACCATAAAAATCCCCTGCTTGAGCTTGGACTAATTCATCATCAACATAGCAAGCATCCATTTTACTAGGATAAAAAGCTATATAGTTTTGCAGCGCTATAAAATACTCAGTGGGTTGAGGATAATACCAACCAGCATTTTTAATTTGTCGATCTTCGATTACCAAATCGTAGTAGCTGGCAAATCCTTTCCACTCACAAAAAGATCGCTGCTGAGTGCTGGGTTGAAGATATTCAATCTGAATATCTTCTGGGGGAATGTAGTAAACGGGAGGATGACTAGTTTCTAATACCCGATAAACATCATTACTTTGGGCGAGCGTAATCTGATTAACGATAATTTTAATTTGTTTGGACGATTGTTCTAAACGGGGTGGACGAGGATAATCCCATACTGATTCTTGTCCTGGCTGTGGTTCAATACGCTGTGGATCATTCATTAATTACTGATAATTGATTATCCCTGAACGATTTGCTTGATTGTAGTAAAGGTTTGGACACTAATCAAACCTTGACGATATCCTTTTTGATTGGACATCCCCAAAAATACATCTTCTCCTCCTTCAGGATTGCGAGAAAATTTAGGAGAGGTATTGACGTATACTAAAGCACTATCAATTCCTTGAACAAACTGACGACCTTCTTGATAAGATTCAGTAACAATACAGTCTGCATGACCGCTACTGTAGCGGTTGATCCAACCTACAGCTTGAGATAAATTATCTACAAAGCGAAATGCTACTATCTTGCCTAAGTATGGTCTACGCCATTCTTGAGGTTTCATGGGCTGAAGATATTCAGGAAACGCTTCAATTGCTGCTTCATCACCTCGCAAAGCAAAACCTTGCTGCTGAAGACTATTAAACAAAGTCTGTAGGGCGGGTGGTTTGATATTTTGATTAACTAATACTTTTTCAATTGCATTGACCGCATCTGGCTCGCTATCGTGACTATCGAAAATTGCTTGACGAATTAAATCTAAATCGCCACTGACAGACCAATACAAATAGCAGTTGCCAATAGTGGTTTTTAAAACTGTGGCGGTGGCTTTTTCTGCTACCTGTTGTACCAAGCTAGGACGACCATAAGGAATCACTAAATTAAGATAACGATCTTGGGTAACTAAGTCTTGAATTGAGATGCCCATGTCGGGAAAGATCGCCGTCACCGAATTGCTTGGTAATTCGGTTGCCTCTAAAGTTTTTTGCAGAATCTTAGCGATTACTTGATTTGAGTTGCTAGCAGCACTACAACCTCTAGTTATCAGGCTGTTACCCGTTTTAAGACACATTCCCGCTGCAATTGGGGCTAACTCGGGAAAGGCTTCGTGTACTAGAGCAATCGTCCCCAATGGTATTAGTTGACAATAGGTTTGGGATGGTTCCAACTGGTAGGGAGCATTAATTAAACGTCTGGTGGGATCTGCAGATTTGGATAGCTGATTTAAAATTGAAACTGTCATTTCCAGTCTTTCGGGAGTTAGCTTAATCCAATCGGCAATTGGCTCGGCGATCGCCATCTCTCGGCTCATTTCTAAATCTAAGGTATTGGCTTCAAGTATTTCATCAAAACTGCTTGCCATCGCCTCTGCTAGTATTGATACCCCCAGTCTTCTTTTGGCTGCTGATGTTTGAGCCAGCTTCGTAGCTGCTCTATTAGATTCCCGAACTATGGTCAATACTTGGCTTGATAAACTTTGCATTGCTTTTTGATTAGTGCCGATATACTGAAAACAGCGTCAATACTAGCAGTATGACAGAGATAAAAAATAATACTGCCCCAAGAATGATACTCTGCTCGTTTAGCCAGCGCAACACAAATGCTAATATAACAGCTAAAGTTAGAGCTAAGAAAGCTATTTTAGACCAATTACTCTGTGTCCAGCGAGCATAAGCATTTTTCCAACGATTTCCCGTCCATCGCCAAGATTTCTTTTGGTAAATTGCCGATAGTTGCTCTATAACTTGACAGTCTTTTTTGACCACAAAAATTTGTTGACAGCGATCGCATCCCAAGGCTTCAGTCAACACAATGGGCTTGAGGTTACCTTTTCGTCTGCAGGGACAGGGATATTCGCTGGTGAGATCTATTTTTTTTGTTTTGGGAGAACGCACAAGAACTAGCTAAAGTTACAAAAAGTTGATTTTTAAATACAATATTAATAATCATTGGTAAAAATCAATATATTATCTATCTACTATCTTCTTGTCACTCCTCAGTCTAATTTTAATAAAGCTGTAAGAATTTACTCTATAAAACTATACAGAACGGAGTTAAATTAATCTCTACAGAAAGCTATTGCGATCGATATTATCTACTTTTATAAGCGTTGGGAATTTTTTCAGACAGGGGTTGCGAAATGAATATTTAGTCTGCTACATTAGTTAAGCGCGATAAAAAGCGAGCCAGGATAGCTCAGGTGGTAGAGCAGAGGATTGAAAATCCTCGTGTCGGCAGTTCAAGTCTGCCTCCCGGCATTTAAGATATAGTAGTCAATTGTACATTAAAGCTTTATTTGTACATTAAAGCTTTATTTGTCAGATTTAAATAATTAATGTCAAAAAATCTCATAGCTAGAACGGTTTTACGTCGTTTGAGCCTCTTTTTTGTTTTTTCGGCGATCGAGATGCAAAGATTTTTGCCGAAAAAACCAGATTTAAAGAATTAACGTCAAAAAAAAGCGGTATAAACCGCAGCGCAAGAGCGCATTCGCACAAAGTACATGCGAGAAAGGACTTGTCGCATCTATTACCCCTTTGTGCTTCTTGTGGCAACATAGGACTCGTAAAACTCAAATTACAATTTAATGAGTTTTCAATCCTCTGCTCCTTTCAACTTTTCCTATAAAATCAACATCTTCCACATCGGGAGAGCCGAAGCAACTTGGCGACAATTATAGTTGTTCTCGATACAAATATCGTCTCAAACTTTCAACATATCCCACATCGGGAGAGCCGAAGCAACTCTCAAGATTTAGGTGTCGTTCACATTTCCAGTCAAGACCCCTTTCAACATATCCCACATCGGGAGAGCCGAAGCAACTCTCAAGATTTAGGTGTCGTTCACATTTCCAGTCAAGACCCCTTTCAACATATCCCACATCGGGAGAGCCGAAGCAACTCTGCCCGTCAAAACCCTTATTCAATAGAGCCTTGAGAATATACTTCTGCCGAAGGCAAAAAATGTTCTCTTTAATAAATTAAAATAACAGCTAAAAATAAGCTATTTGTGGCAATTGCAGTTCTTGAAAACAAGAATAGATAAAGGTTTAAAGGTTTCTGTTGAACCTCCCAGGGATTTTGGCACGAGCGCAGGGCGCTCATGTTTCCGAAGGAAACTCTGGCACGAAGTGCCGTCTTTGGTTCGACAGATTTGTAGAAAAAGTTCCCCATAAAGGGGTGAAAAAGTAGCCACAGAACGATATATTCGTACCCCGAACAATCATATAAATGATTCTTGAGTCGGAGCTAGACTTACTAAACCGTTTGTTTTCATAAGGGCATACAAATCATTTGGATTTATAAACGTATCTCATAAAATAGTTCGTAAGCTTGATTAATAAAGTGTCCTTCCTCTATCAATCAACTCACTTGCTGGTATCGCCAACTAGACTATAATGAAAAATAACCAAGATTTCTCAAAACAGCTTTTTCCCAATTTGCAATTAGAACGCAGAATTGGCAGCAAATGCTCTTTTCATTAACAAAGCTATCCAATCAAGAGTGAAAAGCTTTGCTTAACTGAATCAAGCACTGTGAGCTAGTAGCTACAAGGTTTCAGAAAGTAAGACTGTTCTCTAAACAGTCAAACAAACCCACTTTAGCCATGATTTCACCCTGAAGCTGGTTCTGTTGTAGCAGTAAATATTGATGGACGTATATATATTAATCCTGTCAACCAAGCCTATATGGAACAAGCCAAAACACCAATTGGTACTCCAACTAGTCTCAAGAAAATTAAATCTGATTCCGTTAATCATGCCGGCTTTTCCAAAAGTAAAAAGATTGATGAAAGTAAATCTACTAGAGAAGAGACTATGGAGCGTTTGGTTCTCAATCAAGCACATGAGGCTCGATTACTTTCACAACTAGAAAAAGTTAGAAATGTAATTTCTAGCCTTAAAAAAGATTTAGTGAATAATTAGTTATGGAGAGAATTAAACTCGATCCTGACAGACAGCATCAAATAAAAGAAGAATCTGGAACAGAAAAAGCCGTACATCAGAAGTGGGCCCGCAAATACATACTAAGAGACATTCTTGATGGGGTTGATTCTGAAATTATTAAATCCCTGTATAATCTTACAGATTTTGAATACAGTAATTTATTAAAGAAAATTCCATCTTTAGGTAGGTATTACTTTAAACCTTTAGTTCCTATTAGAAAAGCAGTAAAGTTCCACGTATATGATGAGTTTCTTTCTGGCAAATCCGAGCTAGCTATCGCGAAAGAACTATCTATGACCATCGATCAGGTTGTAGATGCAATTAACGAGATGGAAGCAGAGGATGAGGAGTATGTAAAAGCTACTGGTGCTTCTCTTCTCAATCAACCGAAAGAACTCAAACTTTCTGAAAAAGAGTTAGAACTTCAAAGACTTAAAAAACAAGCCCTTCCTTTTCTACAAACAATGTTTAGGGGTCTTGATTAATTAAATTATGAATCAGCAAGCTCTTCTTCAGCACGACATATTATCTAAACAAGATCTTTTAGACTTAATTCTTAAGTATCAGACAGCCCCAAATAATTCTAGAGAAAAACGAAAGGCTCTTGATTCTATTATTCGACATAACTACAAGCTAGTCTTTGGCATAGCTTCTAAGATATACAACCGAAGACCATTGAGAACTTTAGAACTTCAGGATCTTGTAAATGCTGGTTTAGAAGGTGTAATCAAAGCTGCTGATTGTTTTGACTTATCAACGGGCAATAGTTTTAGTACTCCGGCAAGCTGGTGGATCATGAGCTATATCCACCGAACAATTGAAAAGGAAGACCGCCTTATTAGGCTTCCATCTCACATGATTTACGATCTCAGCAAGATGAAAAAGGCTAGTGCCAAGTTCAAAAGTAAATATGGACGCTACCCTTCAATCACAGAACTACCTGACCTTTTAGGATTACGTCCAGAGAAAGTCGAAACTCTAATGAACACTATGAAGCATAGTGCAATTTCTCTAGGTCGAAAAGTCAGTTCAACTACTGGAAAGGATACTACTGAGTTGATAGAGATGATAGCTAGCTCAAACGAAGAATTAGATATTTATTACCAGTCAGAACTTTCACAGCTTTTACTAGAAACGCTTAATATCCTGACAGAGAGAGAAAGAAAAGCAGTAATACTCAAACATGGCCTACTCGATCAAAACTCTAGAAGTTTGAATGCCGTTAGTTTTGAACTAGGCATCACAAGAGAAGGCGTTCGACAATGCTTATCTAGAGCCTATAGGAAACTAAGAAGCCATAAGAAGTCAGAACTATTTGAACTCTTCAGCCTGTATGTCGCCTAGCTTCATCTGCCTATTTTTAGAAGTATAATTGTATTAAAGTAATTTATTTAAAATTTGTAGATATGAACAGTATTAATGTACGAAATATCAAAGATAAAATTAGTACCACAACTGAGTGGCTTAACTGAATATTGGAAGGACATCGAAGAATTTCCTAATTACAGAGTCAGCAATTTTGGCAATGTATGGAGCAAGAAAAACAATATAGTACTCAAACCCTATAAGACGAATAGAGGCTATCTTACAGTAGGTTTCTGGCTGAATGGAAAGAAGAAGAGATTATCGATACATCGACTAGTAGCACAGGCTTTTCTTCCAAATCCTGATAATTTACCAGAAGTAAATCATATTAATGGCTGCAAGACTGACAATAGCCTGAAGAATCTAGAGTGGGCTTCAGGTAGAAACAACGTATTACACGCTTATCAAACTAAGTTAAGAAAAACTAAGCTATCCAAAACGCAGGTAGCTGAAATTAAAAACTTAATTGAGAAAGGATTGACTCAGCGAAAAACAGCCTCCAAGTATAATGTCAGCCATTCCACTATTGGAGAAATTAATAGAGGAGAGATCTGGGGACAAGTTACAGCCTAGAAACACTTCTGTAAAGAAAACATGAAGTAAAGCATTTTGGGCAAATCTTGGGCAATAATGGAAATACTCAAGATTTGTCCACTGCACTCAAACTCTGAAACCTATACTGAGACTGGAAAAGCGGATGAGGGGAATCGAACCCCTAGCTTTAGCTTGGAAGGCTAAGGTATTACCACTATACGACATCCGCAGCTATATCAATTATTAATTGACCTAACTATGATAACAATCTTTCCTACTTTGGTCAACCTTTTCAATAAAAAATACTAAAATGCTTAAAGACGAATTTCAAATTAGGCTATGAATCCCGATCAAGTAAATTGCGCGGTAGATTGCGCTAACGGATGCGTTCTAGGCGATCGCTGTCCCAATACTGAGTATAAAAATGAAGCTTCTAGCTTTATTAAGGAGACTTCTTTAGACAAAATGTTAGAAATGGCAGAAATAGCTCGTCAGAAAAAGCTCTCTGAACCACCAAAATGGGTCATTCCCGATGAGATTTAGAGGTTAATACTAAGGGAAAAGAAGAGAAAGTTAATTTTACTTTCTGCTTCTTCCTTGTTACTACTTAATTTCTGTTAAATATTGGGTATTTTTTGGTGCCATTGAGTTGCTTGTTCGTAAGCATGAGCAACATGGAACAGAACATCCTCTCGTAAAACATTACTAACTAGCTGCAAACCGATAGGCAAGCCTTGACTATCAAACCCACAGGGAATACTAATGCCAGGTAAGCCAGCTAGATTAACGGGAATAGTCATTAAGTCAGACAAATACATAGATAAAGGATCGTCGGTTTTTTCTCCAGCCTTGAAGGCGGTAGATGGAGAGGTAGGACAGACCAACACATCAACATCGGCAAAAGCATGATCAAAGTCTTGTTTAATTAAAGTACGAACTTTTTGTGCTTTGAGATAATAGGCATCATAATATCCTGCCGAGAGGGCATAAGTACCTAACATGATTCTCCGTTTTACTTCTGTGCCAAAACCAGCAGCGCGAGTATTAGTATACATGTTGAGCAAGTCTTCTGATTCTTCCCTCACACCGTATTTGACAGCATCATAACGGGCGAGGTTAGCAGAAGCCTCGGAAGAAGCAATCATATAGTAAACAGGCAAACCATAACGGAAACGAGGACAAGAAATCTCTTTAATTTGGGCACCCATTGATTCCAATTGAGCGATCGCGCTTTTGATGCTTTCAGCGACTACCGAGTCTAAACCTTCACCAAAAGTTTCAGCGATCACGCCTACTCTAAGACCTTTTTTCAATTCTGGCTGTAGATATTGCGTGTAGTCAGGAATATCTACTTTGAGACTAGTAGAATCATTGGGATCGTATCCAGCGATCGCATTTAACAAAATTGCAGAATCTTCTACAGTCCGAGAAAAAGGCCCAATTTGATCTAAAGAAGAAGCATAAGCCACCAGACCAAAACGAGATACCAAACCATAAGTAGGTTTTAAGCCAACAACTCCACAAAATGAAGCTGGCTGGCGAATTGATCCCCCTGTATCCGAACCTAGAGAAACAACACATTCCCCCGCAGCCACCGCAGCCGCCGAACCTCCCGAAGAACCTCCAGGCACTCGTGTCAAATCCCAGGGATTTGCTGTTACTTGAAATCCGGAATTTTCAGTAGAACTCCCCATAGCAAATTCATCTAGGTTAGTTTTGCCGACTACTATCACCCCTGCTTCTTTGAGTTTTTGGGTTACGGTAGATTCATAAGGAGGAACAAAATTAGCTAAAATTTGCGATGCACAGGTAGTTTTAATTCCTTTGGTACACATATTATCTTTGACACCCAAGGGAATACCTTCGAGGATACCAATCGATTCACCTGCTGCAATTTTGGCATCTACTTTTTCGGCTGCTGCTAAGGCTTCTGACTCAGTTACCGACAAGAAAGCTTTGACTTTTGGTTCTACTGTTTCAATTTGTTTTAAAGCTTCTTGAGCAATTTCTACTGCGCTACGTTCTTTGCTAGTTAACTGCTGATGTAACTCTTTTATACTTCCTTGGTACATCTATCTAAGATCTAATTTTAGTTAATAGTTCACGATACAATAATCTAGTTGTTTTAAACAACACACAGCTCAGCGCATCTTTGCTCTTAAAAGTTATTCGATTAACTATAGTCTGAACTTTAACTTGCTTGCTTAAAGTCTAAGTTATGTTGTGGAGTCGTCGTCTATTTAACTAAAAGCGGCTATAAGAGAAAATAACCAAAAAAATCAGCATCAATGGCTTTGATGCTGAAAGAAAAGTTACGTAAGTTAAACGTTGTTGAAACTAATACCTGAAAGAAAAATTATCTTTTTATCTTCAATAATCTAGATCTAAAAACCAACACCATCAGCATCAATACCAGCTAAAGCATCCAACTGACTCATCGAAAGAGCATCACCACCAAGACGATCATACTGCTGAATCAATGCCGAAGCAAAAGGCGCA